>Ga0316201_10000797_pt1 | contig 19575 bp, 19 predicted proteins | sample CS6wburrow_MG_FD_204516 | JGI IMG/M metagenome (GOLD analysis project Ga0316201, IMG submission 204516) | Coastal sediment microbial communities from Delaware Bay, Delaware, United States - CS-6 worm burrow | ecosystem: Environmental > Aquatic > Marine > Coastal > Sediment | place: USA... | reverse complement strand
TCTGGTAGAGAAGGATACCCACGCCGTTAAACAATACACTCAAAAAATAAAGCAGGCTATTGAACCTTTTACAGATGTTCCTATCCTTTTTATATCAGTTCTGACAAAGCAACGCATCTTTAAAGCCATAGAAATGGCTGTAGAGGTTTATAAGAACCGTTCTAAAAGAATACCTACACGAAAACTGAATGATGTTTTGCTGCCTATCATTGAGCATACCCCGCCTCCGGCGTACAAGGGAAAATATGTAAAGATTAAATATATTACCCAATTGCCCACTCCTTATCCGCAATTTGCGTTCTTCTGCAATCTTCCGCAGTATGTAAGGGAACCTTATAAACGGTTTCTGGAGAATAAATTACGGGAGAATTTTGAATTTACAGGAGTACCCGTTACTATCTTTATGAGGAAAAAATAGAGTAAGGTGAGATCCGGGCCTTGTGATTGCCTACCAGCCTCCGGACGCACCACCCCCACCAAAGCCGCCTCCGCCGAAGCCACCGCCAAAACCACCACTACCAAATCCTCCTCCGGATGATGATCCACCATATCCTCCCCGGCCCATATTGCTGAGGATGATAATATCCCAAAGGTCTATTCCTCTTTTACGACCCTTTCCTCTGCCACCACCCCTTTTATTTCTGCTGCTGAGAATAATGATAATAACAATAAAAATGATTATTGGCAGAAATGCCCCAAAGGGGAATTCTCCATCGCCTCCGGGATCGCTTTCTGCTTTAAATTCACCTGTTAAAACACTGAAGATGGCGTCTGATCCTTTATCTAATCCGGCATAGTAATTCCCTTCCTTAAATTCAGGAATAATGACGCTTCCGATTATTCTTTTGGATAATGCATCGGTAAGCAAGGCCTCTACGCCATACCCAGTATTAATGGCAACCCTTCGGTCTTCCCTCGCGAGGAGGATAAGGATGCCGTTGTCCTCATCTGCTTGTCCTATGCCCCAAGCCTGTCCCCACTGAGCACCCAGGTAGTTGATATTTTCACCTTCTGTTGATGCTATTATGGCAACTACTATTTGAGTGGAAGTGCTGTCGGAATATCTGATTAACTTCTGTTCCAAAGCATTCTTGTCCGTGTCGGATAACAAACCATAATAATCGTATACGCTGGTTTGGAGTTTTGGTTTTTCCGGAATTGTAAATTGAGCAAGTACAGAGCTCCCCGATAATAAGAATAGAAGAAGACTAAGCTTTAGATATCTCATTGCTCAATTCATTTGCATCATTGGGGTTCCACGGAAAGTGAGCCTTCAATTCTTTTCCGGCCATGAGGATTCCGTTTATAATTCCTTCTTTAAATTTTCCTTCCTTGAATTTGTTCTGAATAACATCTTTTGTAGAATTCCAAAAGCCTTTTGGGACTACCTCGTCAATTCCTTTATCTCCGCAGATTACAAATTTCTTATCGTCAACAGCAACATAGATTAAAACCCCGTTACTTTCCCTGGTATTATCCATTTTTAGTAAATGAAAGACTTCCTGGGCCCTTAAATAAGGATCCATAGAACTTGAAGTTTCTATGTGTACCCTTATTTCTCCTGACGTATTTTTTTCCGACTCAAGAATGGCATCAACGATTTCCTGTTCTTCATCAGCAGTTAAGAAATCTTCAACTTTTGACATGGGAGTTGAATTAGTTAAATTCAAAATTCACATCGGGGGCATTTTCAGAACCTGGATTTGCCTGGTACCTTGCCATTTCCTCAAACCCAAACCAACCGGCTAAGATTTTATTAGGGAACTTTGAGGTGTAAATGTCATAGATATTTACTTGTTCGTTATATCTGTCCCTGGCCACATTAATTCGGTTTTCTGTCCCCTCGAGCTGAGATTGTAATTCAAGGAAATTTTGATTTGCCTTTAAATCCGGATATCTTTCCACGGTAACCAGTAAGCGTGATAAGGCTGAAGATAAACCTGTTTGTGCTTCCTGGAACGCCGCCATTTTTTCCGGGCTTAGGTCATCCACGTCTATTGTTGTGGAAGTTGCCTTTGCTCGTGCTTCTATGACATCGGTTAGCGTACCTCTTTCAAAATCTGCTGCGCCCTGAACTGTTTTTACCAAATTTCCAATCAGATCATTTCTTCTTTGATAGGAACTTTCCACATTAGACCAGGCTGTTTTGGCATTAGCTTCGTATTCTACGGATGTATTGTTAAATCCAACAGCCCAATTATAAATGGCAAATGCCAGGACCAGGAGGATAATTACGGGAATTAACCATTTTTTCATAATCGTGTTATTAATTTAATGTATAGGTTTTAAAGTTGACTTTTTATTTTGATCAGCTCTGCTTTGATTCCCTCAAGCTTTTGAATGATTTCAAAATTAGACAATGTCTTTTGTCTTTCTTCCCGCAAATGTGTTTTAGCGCCTTCCAGCGTAAATCCACGTTCTTTGACTAAATGATATATCAGTTGAAGATTCTGGACATCTTTTGGAGTGAATTTTCGATTGCCTTTTGCATTTTTTTTAGGTTGGATAACATCAAATTCCTTCTCCCAGAATCGAATAAGAGATGTATTAACGTCGAATGCCCTGGCAACTTCGCCAATTCCATAATAACGTTTTTCCGGTAATTCTATATGCATTAATCCAATGATTGATTTTCCTGAGTTGCAAATTTTAGCATGTTTTCAAATTCCTCCGCAGATAAACTTCCATAATAGAAATTTATTGGATTTATGCGTTGGCCTTCTTTCCATACTTCATAGTGCACATGGGGTGCTTCGGATCTGCCGGTACTACCAACAAAACCTATGAGGTCACCGCGCTTCACTTTTTGTCGCCTCTTTACGTTGTATTTACTTAAGTGAGCATACAATGTCATATACCCATATCCATGATCTATCCTAATATGCTTACCGTAACCAGAAGCGCTATTATCTGCCCGTTTCACCACTCCATCGCCGGAAGCATAAACAGGCGTGCCTTTAGGAGCTGTAAAATCCATGCCCCGATGCATTTTTCTTGCCTTTGTAAAAGGATCAGACCTCCATCCAAATCCGGAAGCCATGCGTGTAAGTTCTTCGTTATTTACCGGTTGTATGGCCGGTATAGCAGCCAAAAGTTTTTCTTTTTCCTCTGCCAGCTTGGTAATTTCGTCAAGAGATTTGGACTGAATTACCATCTGTTTTTGTATGATATCAAGCCGTTTGGTAGTAGCAATTATCATCTCCGAATTATTAAATCCTTCCAGAGATTTATACCTGTTTACCCCACCAAACCCCGCCTTGCGTTGTTCTTCGGGTATAGGATTGGCTTCAAAATAAAGCCGGTAAATATTGTTATCCCTATCTTCGATATTGGCCAGAACCTGCTCCATTTGAGCCATCTTTTTATTAAGAAGCTCAAAGCGCAATTCATAATTCTTGGCTTCCCTTTGTAGTGAAAGTTCTCTGGGAGTATTTAAAACATTCGTGTTAAGCAAGAGAATTAAACCTAGCAAACCTGAGATAACAGAACCCAGGGAAAAGAGGAAAATATTCCTGTAACGCCGAGATTTCTTTGGCTCTATCTTTCGATATGAAAGGGTGTCCGGATCGTAATAGTATTTTACCTTAGACATGAATGGATTTTATCCTATTTTTGTGCTTTCGTCTTATCAAAACAAACAAATATAAAAATTGTTTTTCACAAACCGTTAAATTTAATAAAACCTTGCCATTTTAGATGACTTCCAAGGAAATAAGAGCAAATTTTTTAAATTTTTTTAAGGAAAAAAGCCACAAAATTGTGTCTTCTGCACCTATGGTCATAAAAGATGACCCCACATTAATGTTTACCAATGCAGGAATGAATCAGTTCAAGGAGTTCTTCTTAGGCAATTCACCTATAAAACATCCCAGAGTGGCCGATACGCAAAAGTGCCTTCGGGTTAGTGGTAAACACAATGATCTGGAAGAGGTAGGTAAAGACACCTACCATCATACAATGTTTGAAATGCTTGGGAATTGGAGTTTTGGAGATTATTTCAAAGAGGAAGCCATAAACTGGGCTTGGGAATTCCTGACCAAGGTTAGTAAAATTGATAAGAATAGCCTTTATGTATCTGTTTTTGAAGGGAGCTCGGATTCAGATACACTGGAAATGGACACTGAAGCTTATAATTTGTGGAAAGGCATTGTGCCTGAAGATAGGATTATTAAGGGCGATAAAAAGGATAATTTCTGGGAAATGGGAGAGCAAGGACCCTGCGGACCTTCTTCGGAAATACATGTAGACATACGTTCTAAGGAAGAAAAGGAAAAGGTTGATGGCGCTACTTTGGTAAACAAGGATCACCCGCAGGTAGTGGAAATCTGGAATCTGGTTTTTATCCAATACAACAGAAGAGCAAATGGTAAGCTGGAACAACTTCCTCAAAAGCATGTAGACACCGGCATGGGTTTCGAACGTCTTTGTATGGTTTTACAGGGCGTACAATCTAATTATGATACTGATGTTTTTACTCCTATCATTCGTGAAATTGAAACAATCACAAACGCTGATTACGGTAAAAAAGAAGAAATAGATATTGCTATAAGGGTTATTGCAGATCATATTAGAGCTGTAGCTTTTTCCATAGCAGATGGTCAATTACCCAGCAATACAGGAGCAGGTTATGTCATACGCAGAATTTTAAGAAGAGCCATCAGGTATGGATTTACCTTTTTGAATACCAAGAGCCCTTTTATGTTTCGTCTGGTGAATGCGCTTATTTCCAGTATGGGTGAGGCATTTCCTGAATTAAAGGATCAACGTAACCTTATAGAAAATGTAATTCGTGAGGAAGAACACTCCTTTTTAAAGACCCTGGAACAAGGTTTATTATTGCTCGATAGCGTTATAGCCAATACAACCGGAGACACAGTAGATGGGAAAAAAGCATTTGAGTTGTACGATACTTATGGATTTCCAATAGACTTAACAGCCCTTATTTTGGGCGAAAGAGGAATGAAATTAGACGAAAGTGGTTTTGAATTAGCGATGAAAGAACAAAAAGACCGCTCCAAGGCGGCTTCAGAAGTTTCCAAAGAAGATTGGACAGTTCTTATTGCGGATGCCCAACAAGAGTTTGTTGGCTATGATTCACTTGAAGCCCGTGTAAAACTGGTAAAATATAGAAAGGTTGTTTCTAAAAAGGAGGGAAGCCTGTTTCAGCTAGTCTTCAATTTAACCCCTTTTTATCCGGAGGGTGGTGGCCAGGTTGGTGATAAAGGATACCTGGAAGTACCCAATGGAGATGTGGTGTATATCTTAGATACAAAGAAGGAGAATAATGAAATTGTTCATTTCTCAAAAAACCTTCCCAAACATCTGAACGAGGAACTGACAGCTGTTGTGGATAAAAAACAACGGGAGCGTACAGCCCGAAATCATACAGCTACCCATTTACTGCACCAGGCGCTCAGGGAAATTCTGGGGCCGCATGTAGAGCAAAAAGGTTCAGCAGTACATTCCAAATATCTGCGATTTGATTTTTCTCACTTTGCTAAAATGACTACAGAGGAATTGCGCGATGTGGAGAATTTTGTAAATATGAGGATAGATGAACAACTGCCATTGGAAGAACAGCGTGCAGTGCCTATGCAAAAGGCCTTAAAAGAGGGGGCCATGGCGTTGTTTGGTGAAAAATATGGAGATGCAGTCCGCACGGTTAGATTTGGACAGTCTATAGAACTTTGTGGTGGCACCCATGTTGGCAACACAGCAGACATATGGCATTTTAAAATTGTTTCGGAAGGGGCTATTGCTGCCGGCATTCGAAGGATTGAGGCAATTACTTCAGATTCGGTGAAGGATTTTTATCACGATAATAACCAAAAGCTAAATAAAATCAGGGATCTTTTAAAAGGCACAAAGGATCCGGTTAAAGCTGTTGAAACGCTTCAGGAAGAAAATGCAAAACTGAAAAAGGAGGTTGAAGGCCTTATTCGGTTAAAAGCTAAGAACCTTCAATCAACTTTAATACAAAAGATTGAGCATGTAAATGGAGTAGAATTCCTTGCAGACAAGTTAGATTTAAATGCTTCAGGCGCCAAGGATCTTTCTTTTGAATTGGGTAAGGGCCGTACCAATTTATTTGTTTTGCTAGCTACAGTACAGGAGGGTAAGGTGATGTTGTCTTGTTATATTTCAAAAGAACTGGTTGCATCAAGAAATCTTAACGCAGGACAAATTGTACGGGAATTAGGGAAATATATTGATGGAGGTGGAGGAGGACAACCGTTCTTTGCTACGGCGGGAGGTAAAAATCCTGAAGGAATTGCTTTAGCATTTGAAAAAGCTAAGGAGTACCTAAAATAAAACAGATGCGTCTTTTTAAACCTGCCGGGATTCATTGAAATTATATCATTGTAAACTGATAATAAGGCTATGGCAGATGATATTCCTAATTACTTGTAACTATTTGAAAATGCTCGGATGAAACTTCAAACAGTAGTACCTTTAAAACCAGAGGATAAGCAGATAGATTATCAAAGCCCTCTGTTGCTTCTAGGATCTTGTTTTGTTGAAAATATTGGAGAGAAACTCAAATATTATCAATTTCAAACCCTTCAAAACCCTTTTGGGATATTATTCCACCCAAGAGCAATAGAAAACTTGATAATACGTGCAATAGAGGAAAAAGCTTATGCAGACGCTGATGTTTTTAATTTTAATGAACGCTGGCACTGTTTTGACGCGCATTCAGACCTGAGTGATCCTTCTAAAGAGCAACTACTTAGCAATTTGAATAGCGCACTTCACAAAACAAGAAATCAGCTTAAAAATGCTTCACATGTTATAATTACGCTGGGTACTGCATGGGTATACAGAAATATTAAAACTCAGAAGCGGGTAGCCAATTGCCATAAGATACCTCAAAAGAAATTTACCAAGGAGTTACTTTCGAAAGAGGAGATTGAAAAAAGTCTTAAACAAAAAATCGCAAACATCAGAAAGGTCAATGAAAATGCCTCCGTTATTTTCACAATTTCCCCTGTAAGGCATTTAAAGGATGGATTTGTAGAAAATCAACGCAGTAAAGCAAATTTGATTTCAGCTGTTGGAAAGATTATGGATGCTACCTCACCCCATAAAAACCTCTACTATTTTCCTGCGTTTGAAATTATGCTGGACGAGCTTAGGGACTACAGATTTTATGCAGAAGATATGGTGCATCCAAATAATCTGGCAATGGACTACATTTGGGAAAGGTTTAAAAATGTCTGGATTTCTGAGAAATCAGAGAGCGTAATGAGAGCAGTCGAAGAAATTCAGAAGGGATTATCTCACAGACCTTTTAATGAGGATTCAGAGCAGCATCAACTTTTTTTGGAGTCACTAAATGATAAAATTTCATTATTGAATAAGGAGTTCCCATTTATGAAATTCAAACCATGAAGCGAATTTTAGTTGGAATAGTAATCGCCACGGCCATGATTCTAATTTATCAATCATGGAACAAAGGCAATGTACAACAATCTGTTTTAAAGGAGAATAGTTTGCTTATCCGGCAGCAGATTGAAAATGTTTCCAAGATAATAGTCACCGAAGGTCACTTTTCCGAGGTGTATAGTTATAAGGATTCCCAGGAGTTGTTTGGCCCGTATTTTACTGCAGATAAAAAAGCTTTGGTGGTCGTTAATGCTGAAGTTGCAGTAGCATATGATCTGAAAAAGATCAATTTTGAAGTAGATGAAGCTACCAAAACCCTCAGGATATTGAGCGTTCCTGAACCGGAGATAAAAATTGCTCCGGATTTTGAGTACTATGATGTTACCGCAGATTATTTTAACCCGTTTAGCGCCGAAGATTATAATAAGATAAAGAATAATGTACGGGCTTCCCTGCTAAAAAAAGTAAAAGCTTCTTCGCTTCAAAAGAACGCTGAGAACCGTTTAATAAGTGAACTCTCCAAATTTTATATTCTTACGAATTCATTGGGATGGACACTTGTATATAATAATGAAATCATTAAAGAAGATATTTCTGAACAATTCCCGCTTAACTGATCTTATTTGTCCAAAGGGGTTACTGTTTAATGAAATTGTTCAACCGCCCATTTAATATACTGCTCCCAGTCGTATTCGGTAACATCATGCTTACCGGTTCTTATATGATAGGCCACGGTATTATGGATTGGAGAATTCACAGCGGGTATTTCATTTGAAGGGATACCTGCTTTACCAAATAATGAATAAACCGGAGTGGCGTAATAAGCCGAAAGAAATTCCCCTTTGGGGTCTGCCCATTGATCTTCCTTTGCACTGGCAACATATAAAGGCCTCGGAGCAATTAAAGCCAGTAATTCATGCTGATCCACGGGTAGTTCTTCTTCTGCATTGTTATATTTTTTAAAGTTCTCAGAGAACCAATAAGGAAAACTTTCATTTATTTGAGCCACCGTTTCACCGAACCTGCGTTTAGACAAGGCGGCTCCTCCGCAGCCTGAATCATTCGAAATTACCCCTGCAAACCTTTCATCCATCGCACCCGCCCATAGTGCAGCTTTGCCCAATCTTGAATGACCAAAAACAATAATCTTCGACCTATCAACTTCTATATTATTCTCCAGATAGTCCATGGCTTTGCTCAAAGCCCAGGCCCATGCTGCAATGGCGCCCCATTCATCTCTGGCAGGTCTATTCTGATTCTCTGTGTAGAACAATGAATGGAGTCCGTCCGTAAAATCATTTTTATCCGGGTCTATCTCACCATAGTAAATAGTGGCCAGCCCAAAGCCTGCTTCAATCATTTTATTTATGGCCCATCTCCCGGATCGCATTCCCCGGCTTTCTTCAGTAAGCGTATGATTGGTAATGCCCAGTGATTCATTGTTCAGCGACCAGGCTTTTGATATAATAATGGCAGGATCATAAATAACCGTATGGTTTCCATGAAAATTATAACCAATAAAAACAGGGGCTTTGACAATTTTCTTTGGCAGGTATAAAAGTATTAAATAGCTTAATGTTTTGCCATTTTTTGTTACTGTTACCATTATTTGTCTTCGCCGGGCCAGGTCATCGAGTGCGGAGTCGCTTTCTTCTATAACTTTAAAAGAAATTTCTTCTGCAGATCCGGGAACTTTTCCAAAAACATGAGATTCAAAAAAATTAATCAATTCCGGTCTTCTTTGCTCTGCCCAGGAGGCACTCGTCAGAATTTTATTATTAGAAAAAGTGGTTAAAGGATCTGGCAGATCAAATTCCGGCACCTTAGATTCATCATAATTAGCAACAAATTGAGCATTCATAGTTTGGAGAACAAGAAGTAAAAAGGCAGATAAGACATAATATCTCATAGTTATTTATTAATTGACCAATTGACCATCAACAAGAGATAATCCGTCATCTATTAAATGCCCCAACTTGGGATTATTAAGTTTGACTGTCTCCAGATGTGTGTGGATTTCTTTTGCAAATCCGAGATCGTTATTATTTTTAGCTAATTCGTAGAGTTCAACAGACAAAAGCCAGTCATTGGGGTACTTCTCACGTATTTCTTTAAACACCTTATTTCTGGATATTGTGGTATTGCTGCCTTCCCTGTATTGTCGTATCTGCTCATAGTACTTCTCCAGTTTTTTACGAGACTCAGATTTTGTTGGTTTTATTGTTTCTGAGGATATTTCATGAGTTACCAGATCGAAGCTGCTGAGGTCTGCAGGCCCATTGAATGCTGATATTACGCGTTCTCCAACGGCCATATTATATAAGCCCAATTCAGGTTTAAAAAGTATTTTCTTACCATGGGTTACCGTACAGTTCCGGAATGTGATCAGAATAATTTTACCCATAAGATTTCGAGTGCCGGTTATAATATCTCCCATTACCTTAATATCTCCTTCAAATTCCAGTGAAATGGTTTCACCTTCATAGATATTATATGCTTTCAGATCTCGCGGGCTCATATCTTCTATGGCCAGATTTATCCCTTTTAGTTTTCCAATGGGAGATCCAAAACCATTGCTATGATCTTGCCTGCTATGTCCAACCAATTCCTTTTCTCTGTAAGACAATGCGGTTTCTCCGGTTGTTTGTACGTATACAGGCTTCCCTTCATATGAAATTACATCACTGAATATTCCTGAAATCTGTAATCCGGTGCTAAGCTCTATGGTACCCAGTTCATTAGCGTTAATCAATTTAGTTACGCCCATAAGGCCACCTTTTCGCAAAGACATACTATTGGCAAATTCTTCAAGCACCTGACTCAGAAAGGCAAAATCCGGAGTAACAAAAAGCTGGGGCTGTGGTTTTGTAATATCAAAAGAAGTGTGTGCCGCTTCAATGCTATAGGGTATTTTTTTAACTTTATTTGTCATACACCAGGCACTTTCGCCTATAGAGGATAAAAGTCCTGCACCGTAAATCTTTGGTTCTTCTACGGTTCCAATAAGCCCGTACTCCACGGTCCACCAGTGCAAATTTCTAATTAGGGCCATTTCGCTGGGCTCTCCCATATTCTGCTGTAATTCTTCTATGTGTTTCTCGGCCTTTTCAATCTCAGCCAGGGGAGTACCTGCGGCTTCTTTTATTATGGATAGATATCTGACAGCTTCATAAAGTTCGTAATCTTTTGCGCTGGAAATTGCCTTAGATCCTATTTCGCCAAACCTTCTCAAATACTCCGCATATTCAGGATTTGCTATGATCGGTGCATGTCCGGCTCCTTCATGGATAATATCGGGGGCAGGGGTGTATTCTATATGCTCAAGTTGTCTGATGTCTGAAGCAATAACAAGCACATTATAGGCCTGGAATTCCATAAAGGCTGCCGGAGGGATAAACCCGTCAACGGCTACCGCAGCCCATCCAATTTCCTTTAATATGCGGTTCATCCCATACATATTGGGAATGTGATCTACAGATATTCCTGTTTTTTCAAGACCTTCTACATATGATTTATGGGCTACAGTACTCAGATAGTCCACATTTTTTCTCATAACATAACGCCAGACAGCCTGGTCTATAGCCGAATAATCCTCATAGTTCTGAGGTTTAATATACTGCTTAAGATGAGTGGGAAGTTTATCTAATATAGGATTGCTTTCAAAAGACATAAGAGTTTATTAATGCCTTATAAAGGTACAAAAAACCGCCCAAAGCGGGCGGTTATAAAATTAATTCGTGGCAATGGCTTCAGGAGGAAACTGTTGCATTATTTTCGCAACAAATTCGCGAATACGTTTCTCTTTTTTTTCTATATTTTTTGTATTATTCAGTGTGCCAACGCCCCTGCCTTGCCAAACTAATTCTTTTTTCGCTGCATCTATCAAATCAATATATAAAGAGCCTTCAGTTCTGGTGCTTACATTGTTGCCGTAATAGCCGGGTCCCCAAAAATAAGGATTGTAATAACCGGGCCAACCCCAGCCCCAACCGGGACCCCAACCCCAGCCCCAGCCATAACCCCAGCCTGGGCTATACACATCTACTTCTACTCTTTCATTGGTAAAAATACTTACAAGGAGGTCTGGATCATCGGACTTAACAAAACCAAGAGAATCCATTTCTATTTCAATGGCCTTTAGTATTCGTTTCTTGTCAAGATCGGAAATCTGCGCCCTGTCTATTCCTGTTTTGTAGAATGCATAGCTTTTATATGCCTTAAAGTCGGTTTGTCTATCGTAATCTGCTAATACATTGACCGAGGCACAAGAGGCAAGGAAGAGAATAAAAAGCACCGGAACTGCAATTATTTTTATCTTTTTCATATCGAAACTTTTTAGGTTAGTCAACCATTTTGGATAAAAATAATGGCGCAATTATCATGCCAAATAGTGAATTAAATCATTGGATATTTGTCTTTGCATTATATCCATAAGGGCAATGCCTGCAGCTGCTCTCGCAGCAATACCCACGTTTAAGATGATATTGTTTTGTAAAAACACGATATCCCTCTTCAGACCAATAAAAATCACCTTCTTCAACCGGCACTATCTTTTTCATACCAACAAAATTACGGGATTATTGTTAATAAAATAGTACACGACAGATCAAAACCCCATAGACGGGCTAAGATGTTTAGAATGGTAACTTAACGAATATGTTGGTAAGCTTTTGTGATTTTTAGGTAAAAACAAAATTTAACAATTATATTTGATAAAGCTTTTTATACAATTGCTTATGATTGTGATAATTAGACAATTTTTTTACCGGAATTATGTAGGCCTTTCTCTTTGGCCGTTTATTATTCTAAAAAACGTTCATTTAAAGCAAGATGCGGTTTTAATTAATCACGAAAGGATTCATTTACAGCAACAGCAGGAACTTCTTATTCTTCCTTTTTATTTTTTATACGTCTGCGAATGGTTGTTAAGAACCGTACTTTATTTTGACAGTTACAAAGCATATCAAAACATTAGTTTTGAACGAGAGGCCTATGAAAATGAGCTTAATATGGCATACCTTTCAGAAAGAAAACGTTTTAGCTTTATTAAATATCTTTGGAGCAATTAAGCCCTGAAGTTGTGTTGGTCACGAATCAAAAGATATCCCTTCCTCTCTTAGAGAAAAAGAAAGTAGAACTTTACATAAAGCGTGAGGATCTTATTCATCCTCATATTTCGGGTAATAAATATCGCAAACTAAAGTATAACATCCTCAAGGCTAAGGAATTGAAGTATGATACCCTGCTGACTTTCGGGGGGGCATACTCAAATCATATTGCAGCAACCGCCTACGCCGGACATCTCAACAAGATGCAAACCATAGGAGTGATTAGAGGCGAGGAAGTAGCTGATATATGGTCAGATAATCCAACTTTATCGGCTGCACATAAGCAAGGCATGGAGTTTAAATTTGTCTCCAGGACAGACTACAGGAAAAAAGAAACTACCGGATTTTTAAATAAATTAGAGATGGAATTTGGTGATTTCTATATGATCCCGGAAGGGGGGACAAACCAGTTAGCCGTTAAGGGTTGTGAAGAGATTCTTACTGCCAAAGACACCGTATATGATATAATCTGTTGCTCTGTTGGAACCGGAGGTACTATAGCAGGAATAATAAATAGTGCCGCTCCCAAGCAACGGATATTGGGTTTTCCCGCCCTCAAAGGCAACTTTTTAAAGAAAGATATTTGTAAATTTGTTGAAAATGGCAATTGGGATTTATGTACAGATTACCATTTAGGGGGATATGCCAGGGTAGACAAATCATTAATATCGTTTATAAATGAAATGAATGAAAACACCGGAATCCCTTATGATCCGGTATATACGGGAAAAATGATGTATGGTATTTTAGACATGATTGCTAAGGATCAATTTAAACCCGGCACAAAAATATTAGCTATACATACCGGTGGATTGCAAGGAATTGCCGGAATAAATTTATATTTGAAAAGTAAAAATTTACCCTTAATCGAAATATGAAACACGCTACGCTGGTAGTTGTTTTCGCTTTTTTACTTCTAAGTTGCGGAACTAAAAAAAGGACTACCTATTCTAAGAAAGCATCACCTGAAGTTGCTAAGTCCGGAACTTCTGTAAAAGACAAAAGCAAGTATCCTTTACCTGAAGATTCGGGAAAGTTTATTCGTTTTTCCACCTCATCTATAGAAGAATATATAGCTACATATGCAGAAATAGCCCAATTTGAAATGAAGGCCTATGGCATTCCGGCCAGTATTACGTTGGCGCAGGGTATTCTGGAAAGCGGATACGGAATGGGAGCGCTTACGTTAAAGACAAATAATCATTTTGGGATAAAGTGTCATAATGGATGGGAGGGTGAGTTTGAATATCACGATGATGATGAAAAAGGCGAATGTTTCAGAAAATACAATCACCCAATGTATTCATTTCGTGACCACAGTATTTTTCTATCATCAAGGGCGCGTTATGCCTCCCTTTTTGAATTAAGGCGGGATGATTATAAGGCATGGGCAAAAGGGCTCAGGAAAGCGGGTTATGCTACGGATAAGAGGTATCCTCAAAAACTGATTTCATTTATTGAAAGGTATCAACTATACAAATATGACAAGGAAGTTTTATCTCAGGGATATCTGGTTCAGGCAGAACCTAAAGTATATGACTACAAAAAATACATTGTACGGAAAGGAGATACCTTGTATTCCATATCCAGAACTTATTTTATTTCCGTCGATGAGTTGATGAAGCTCAACGACATGAACTCCAGTAACTTGTCTATTGGACAGGAGTTGAAGATTAAATCGGAACGTGTAAAATAATCCAATATGATTTATCAGAGAAGTAGTGCCTTATTCGTGGAGGCTAAGAAATATATTCCGGGCGGTGTAAATTCTCCGGTCCGTGCTTTTAAAGCTGTTGGAGGTGATCCTGTTTTTGTAGAACGTGCCAAAGGGGCCTATTTATATGATGTGGATGGAAACAAGTTAATTGATTATATTTCTTCCTGGGGCCCGCTTATATTGGGTCATGCGTATGAACCTGTGATTAATGCGGTTATTAATAAAGCCAAGCTTGGTACTTCATTTGGGATGCCTACTGAAATAGAAACAGATTTAGCACAATTGGCAGTTTCAATGGTTCCCAATATTGATAAGATAAGGTTTGTGAATAGCGGAACAGAAGCTTGCATGAGTGCTATTCGCCTGGCTCGTGGATTTACAGGAAAGGATAAGATAATAAAGTTTGCCGGATGCTATCACGGTCATTCAGATTCCTTTCTAATTCAGGCAGGAAGCGGTGCGGTTACATTTGGCAGTCCTAGCAGCCCCGGAGTAACAAAAGGGACGGCAAAGGACACCCTATTGGCAGACTATAATAACCTGGAAAGTGTAATTACTCTGATAGCGGCCAACAAAGGAGAAATTGCCGCTGTAATCATAGAGCCAATTGCCGGTAATATGGGTTGTATTGTTCCTTCAGATTCCTTTATGGAAGGGCTTAGAAAGATTTGTACAGAAGAAAATATTCTACTGGTTTTTGATGAAGTAATGACAGGATTCCGTCTGGGCCGGGGAGGGGCTCAGGAAGCCTTGGGAATAGATGCTGATATTGTTGCTTTTGGAAAAGTGATTGGGGGAGGACTTCCTGTTGGAGCATTCGCCTCCAGAAATGAAATTATGGCTCATCTGGCACCGGAAGGTCCTGTGTATCAGGCTGGAACCCTTAGCGGCAATCCTTTGGCCATGAGTGCCGGACTTGCCATGCTAACAGAATTGAATAATAGGCCTGAAATTTTTGAAAGCCTCGATAAAAAAACAAGTTATCTTCATAATGGTCTGTCTTCTGTATTGGAAGAACAAGGAATTCCACATCAAATTAATCGTTTTGGTTCAATGATATCTGTTCATTTCACTGAAAATCCGGTAATAGATTTTAACAGCTCTGCTAAAGGGAACAATGAATTCTTCCGCAAGTATTTTCATGGTATGTTAAAGGAAGGAATATATCTTCCACCGAGTGCCTTTGAAAGCTATTTCCTCAATGATGCTATTAGTTATAGAGATTTGGACTATACTATTGAAGCTTTAAAGAAAGTTGCGCCCAATTTGGTTTAAATAGAAGTTGTATTAATTAGAAACGGAATACAGGACAAATTATTTGTTGTTCTATATTCCGTTTTTTCTTGTTACTTAAGACTTATTTACCATGCCCCCTGCCGGAGTCATGTCCTCTTTTGCCGTCTTTTCGATGATTCCTGCGATGATGATGCATCCGTTCCCATTTTTGGAATTGCTCTTCTGACAGAATTTGTTTTATCTTTCCTTTTTGAGCAATCATCCTATCCAATTTTTCATTTTGAAACTCAAAACGTTCATCTGCACTAGGCCTGGACCTGCCTTCTTCTTCCTTTTCTAACTTCCGTTCCAATATTAAAGCCTGCCTTTCTTTGGCATTTTCCAAATTAAGCTTTTGGATTTCTTTTTGTTGAGCGACACTTAAATCTAAAGCCAGAGTCATTTTCTTAGTCTTGAGTATGGCAATTTGTTCCGGAGACATATCTTTCATACCCCTTTGTTCTGAATCAAAATGCAGGCCTCTCTGAGAAAAACCGAGCATTCCAATTAATAATGCTGTGGTTACTAATACTTTTTTCATGTGTTTATGTTTTTGTTATAGATGTTGGATTATTAATTCATTATTTGGTTTAAACCACCTTTGGAGTTTATAATAATTTTAACACATAAGGGAAGTGGGCAGCTAACTTATAGCTGTATATAATAAATCTTTATTGCAAACAAAAAGGGCCCGGTTTATGCCGAGCCCCTTTATTTATAAATTAATGTATGGAGTTGTTGTCTTAATTCAGATCTTCAGATTCAATTAGGAATGCAGGTTCTAAATTTTCATTATTAACTTCTACAATCGCAACTGTAGAAAACTGCTGTTCATTATTCTCATAACTTTCCAGGCCATAGTAGGTGAAAGCAGATAATACAAAACAAACAAAATAAAGCAGACTTTTAATTTTATAAGACATAATTGCGGGGTTTTTGTTCATTACTAAAGTATAACCAATAATCAACCCTGTAGAATGATTGTTGTGAATGTCTCTTTTTTTAGGGTTTAAAAGGTATTATTTGTGGTCTGCGTCATTTTTGCCTGGTTTTTAGCAAAAAGTGCTTTACATTTAATACCCTAAACGCGGTAATTCACCGATAGCTGTTAGCGAGCGGGCAATGGGTTTAGTATTTGATCTATACGTTCTTTTACATCTTGTAAATGATATTTACTCATGTTATCGCTAGTCCTGGGGATAGCATTTGAAATTGTTCTTTTAAGACTGTTCAATTCTGCCCGAGCAACAGACCGGATATCAGATTGACTGGCATTTATTACAGTTGCCTTTCGAGATCCACCAGTAGGCGGTTTCTTGATTTTGCTTTCGGCCGTCATTAGAAATCCTAATCTGTCTATATGCGCCTTCTGTAGATTTCTTCTGTAAGTATCAATTTTACGACCAAATTTGAGTTCTGACCACAAGCCCTTGCTCAAATCCTTCATCATAGCATTTAAGGAATAAGCATTGTCACCTAATTGTGTTTCCTGTTCTATAAGTCGGGCCATTCTTCCCAGACTTAGCAAATTGTTTAACGATCTTACCTGTAAAGCCCTTACTCTTTCAACAGACCCGGAGTATTCTATTCTGGCAAACAACTCATCATCCAATAACCATTCAGGGGTGGTAAATATTTGTTCCTGAAGAAATTGCATACAGTTCTTCTGATGCTCTTTAGGAACGGGTGTATACACTTTGCCTTCCTGATCATACGTCTTGTAAACTTCATAAACACCACCTATATTATTGGAGACATGTCCCATATATCTGTTGAATTGTCCAACCACCTGTCCGTATAATTTTGCAAGATCATCATAGTCCTTACCATCTTCTTTGGTCCAATTAATTAAATTTGGCACAATCCTTTTCAAATTCTCTATTCCATAGTTACCGGCCTTAATTGCATTATCACCCAAATCTTCTGTTTGAGAGCTGGGATCCACTACATTACCAACTTGTTGACGGCCAAAACGGTAAAGGGGGTCTCCTGCATGTTCCAGAATCCAGCTATCCAGAATTTTTTTCTCTTCCTTATCGCTTTTATTTAAGATGGGCTTGTATCCCCATCTTATAGCGTATTTATCATAAATACCAATTTTTGGCATTAGTGCTACATTGCCATCTTCGGGTTGGGCCACGTAATTAAAACGTGCATAATCCATAATTGAAGGGGCAGTTCCGTATTTTTTGGTGAATGTTTCAGAACGCAGAGAATCAACGGGGTAGGCTACGCTACTCCCCATATTATGAGGTAATCCTAATGTATGGCCGACCTCATGAGAAGAAACAAATCGAATAAGACGTCCCATAACTTCATCTTCGAAAGCAAATCCCCTTGCATCCTCATTTATAGCAGCGGTCTGGACAAAAAACCAATTGCGCACTAGGGTCATTACATTATGATACCAGTTGATGTCCGATTCCAAAATCTCCCCACTTCTTGGGTCGCTAACATGTGGTCCGTTGGCATTAGGAATAGGAGAAGCCAGGTATCTTACGACCGAATATCTGACATCTTCCGGAGACCATTCGGGGTCTTCTTCTTTTGATGGTGGATCTTTTGCAAGAATAGCATTTTTGAATCCTGCATTTTCAAATGCAACCTGCCAGTCCTCAATACCCTGTTTAATATAGGGAACCCATTTCTTTGGTGTTGCTCTGTCTACGTAATATATAATAGGCTTTTTGGGTTCTACCAGTTCACCGCGTTTAAATTTTTCAATATCTTCATCTCTAACTTCGAGTCGCCATCTGTCCAGGTATTTAATAGTTTTACTTTCCTGGGCATCCAGGCCGTAATCTGTCTGTTCCGTAGAAAACCATCCCACCCGTTTATCAAAATAACGTCTTTTCATTGGCGTTTTCGGTAAAAGGATCATTGAGTTATTAATTTCTATGGATATGGATCCCAGGCTACTATTTGAAGGTGGGCTAGCTGCACTATAGGTCTTAACATGTCTTGCTTCAATATTTAACGGATAGCTTTTAAGCGATTCTATATAGCTCCTGCTCTCATCCAATTTGGATACCTTGTAACGTTTGCGATATACGTCCTGCATACCCAGGGTTTTTACGTCTTTGGTGAACAACTCTTCAACATCTATAACGGTCGAAGCATTTAGAGAATCCTTCTTGACGGCCTTGATGTCAAAGGCATATAAAACCGGTTCAAAGTTAGAATTAACAACTGCTTCATGAACCGGAAGCGAATCGTCTGCTACTACATTATGGCTAACTACCCGCAATAATACTTTTTTAGGTTTCTTTTCCCATCGCAATACCTGAGTATTAATTTTTCCGCCCCCAAATCCAATACCTGACGCAGTTTTGGAAATTCTGCTTACCATTAGCATTTCTCTGTTAAAAAGGGAATCGGGAATTTCATAAAGATGTTTATCATCTACTAGGTGAACATTGAATAGTCCTTTATCCGTAATTGCATCTTCGGTAATTACTTTCGAATAGGGCTGTATCTTATCCTTTTTTGAATTTGATTCTACTTCTTTTTGTTCTGTTTTAGTTTTTTTCTTTTTAAAGATTTGAGCATTAACATTGTTTGGAATCCCTAAAACAATTAGTGCCAATAAAAGAATTTGTAGCGTTCTGTTTGCCATTTTTGAGTGATATTTTTCTTTGAATTGGCCAAAGAACTGAAAAATTAATCGAAACTATTGTTAATATATTCATAAGCATATATTTTTTTGATCTTCATAAAATTAGTTGCATAACATATTGATAAACAGAAATATATACTACAATATTAAATCCTTCGCTTATACTTTTGAAGCTGAATATATCTGTTAAACATAAGCTAAGAGTGTAACAATTTAATTTTTCGACCGTCTTATATTTAAACAACGATCAACAAAAAACAATTATAAAATGAACAAGTTATTAATATTATGTGGATTGGTAATGCTGGGTACAACCACCACGCCGCAAGAGAGTAAATTAACTACAAATTGTACTTTAACAGAAGATAGTAAATACGAAAGTATAGATAACGTAAATAATCTTGAAATGCTTGCAAAGCAGAGTAAAACTGTATGGAAGGCTCCAAAACTTGTAAGCAGGATATCAGTAAATA
>Ga0316201_10000796_pt1 | contig 19590 bp, 21 predicted proteins | sample CS6wburrow_MG_FD_204516 | JGI IMG/M metagenome (GOLD analysis project Ga0316201, IMG submission 204516) | Coastal sediment microbial communities from Delaware Bay, Delaware, United States - CS-6 worm burrow | ecosystem: Environmental > Aquatic > Marine > Coastal > Sediment | place: USA... | reverse complement strand
CTTTGATTTGGCGCTGATGGCTTCCGCATTCGCCGTATCCGGCATATTGAAACGACGGTAAAAACTGCCATGTACCCGTTCCACACGTTTATAGTGCTCACGCTCTTGCTTGCTTTCAGACGCGCGCTCACCCTTGATCGACAACACACCATCCTCCATGTGCACTTCGATATCTTTCGGGTCAACACCGGGCACATCGGCATGAATCACATAACGGTCGGCTTCTTCCCTGATGTCTACGGCCGGCACCCAGTCGCTGGTCGCAAGCTGGCTTTTGTCCTCGCCATACCCGCTCAGACGTGTATCGAACAAACGGTCGATTTCACCGTGCAGCTGATTCAATAAACCCCAGGGTTCGTAACGTACCAGAGACATTTCACACCTCCTGAATTTCAATAGGGAGCACCGATTGACGCCCCTCGCTGCTTAGTACATGGGATTTCGGATACGCTTTTTCAAGGGCAACATGAATTGCCGCTTGAGAATGTGAGTAATCGATTAAAATACAAAGACTTGCCACTCACATCAACGTCGCAGCAACTTTTTACGGACAGCTTATTCCAGTCGCGACTGGCGGGCCATTGCGTACCCTTCCAACGCGCTCAGCGGCTATAGTTGCACACGCGCACACTGTGGAAGAAACCGCTGCAGACAATGCCTGGATACTCCGGCCCACCGCATGATTTCAGTCGAAGTCGCCAACAAGCGAGGCGCGAATGTTATCGGGCAGTGGTTCGAGTTGCTGGGTGTAATCGCTGTGACTGATCCCAAGACCCAGCGCGGCCCCTTTCTTCGCCGCCGCCACCATGCCTCCGGTCAGTTCAAAGCGCATGAAGTGTACCGTCGAGGTCTTGTCTTCATTCTCACGCTCGAGGTCTTCATCAGCAATGGCGAACACCGGTTCAAAGCCCTCGACCCGCAACCAGGTTTCCTTCTCGATTCCCTTGAGCCGCGACAGAATCCTGCGCCGTTCTTCCTCATCGACGACTTCGATCATAAACGTCGCCTTCAGGTTACTGCCGTCAGGTATCAGCGGATTGTAGGCATCCAGTTCTTCCTGGATCCCTTCAGCGTCAAAGATACGTTCGGCGCGCAGCATTTCCTGGACCTGGTAGTGCATGGTCAGACGGTCTTCAAAATACAGGGCAGCATCCGGCCCCAGCGGTACACGCCGGTTTTTCTTGTGCGCCATCACCTGAGCGCGGAATTCCGGGCGCACTTCGGCATAGTGCTCCAGGCTGTATAGATCGTCACGTGAGAGCTTTTTCATGGTCACACCACCTAAATCGAGCGGGCGGGCACCCGGCCGGCATTGCCTGACAAGACCGTCGGCAGCAGGGATGCTGCCGTCGAGCCTACATGGATGTATTCACGGCGTGTCTTGTCAGGCAATGCCGGTCGGGTGCCTGCCACAACTTCATAATTAAATACCGTAGGCCATCCGCAACAACTTCAGCGGATGTTCCGGCCGACTGCCGTCAGCCAGTCCGTTTTCGATCTGGTGCCCGGCCATGGGACAGTCGCTGCAATAGTGATCCGCATGACTTTTCTGCACGCGGGAAACGACCGGTTTACAGATCTTCATTGACACTTCGTGAAACTCTTTTTTCACCGCATAGGTGCCATCATGACCGGAACAACGTTCGATAGCGTCTACGCTGGTCTCGGGGACCAGTTGCAACAGGTCGCGGGTTTTCATACCCATATTCTGCACTCGCAGATGGCAGGCAACATGATAGGCAATTCTGCCTAGACTACGTTTGAAGTCGGTCTTCAAAAGATTGTGTTTATGACGTATGGCAAGATATTCGAACGGGTCGTAGATATTGTCGCGTACCTTGGCAACGTCAGGCTCATGCGGAAACATCAACGGAAGCTCCTGTTTGAACATCAGCACGCAGGATGGTATCGGGGCCACGATATCCCAGCCGTCGTCAACCAGCGCAGCCAGCCGGGGGACGTTGAACTGTTTGGCCTTTGCCACGGCTTCCAGGTCACCGAGTTCGAGCTTGGGCATACCACAACAGTGTTCACTATCCACCAGGTGCACGGGCACATCGTTGTGTTCAAATATGGCGACCAGATCTTCGCCCAGCTCCGGCTCATTGAAGTTACCGTAACAGGTGGAGAACAAAGCGACTTTGCCGCGCGTTGGTCCGGCGGCGGGTGCAGCCTCGGCGCCCTTTCTACGCGAGCCGCCCAGGCGCTTGCGCAAAGTTCTGCTGTGGTATTCGGGAAGATGGGCACCAGGGTGTACTTCAAAGAGTTCTTCCACCACGGCACGGCCAGCCCTGGTTTTATTGACCGTATTGACCACGGAAGAGACCACCGGAATACCTGCAAGCCTGCCCACCAAGTCGGTGGAACTCAGGATCCTGTCGCGCGCCGATGTTTTTCCCTGACGGTACTTCAGCGCCTTGGCGCGCAACATCAGATGCGGAAAATCGACATTCCATTCATGCGGAGGAACGTAGGGACACTTGGTCATGTAACACATGTCACACAGGTAACAGTGATCCACCACCTGCCAGAATACGCGTTTGTCGACGCTATCCAGTTCCATACTGTCTGACTCATCAATCGCGTCAAACAGCGTTGGAAAAGCATTGCACAGACTGAAGCAACGACGACAACCATGACAGATGTCATAGACGCGCTCCAGTTCCTTCAATAAAGAAGCTTCGTCGTAAAACCCGGGGTTCTGCCAATCCAGCGGATGGCGGGTAGGCGCTTCCAGGCTGCCTTCTCTAACGGACATGGTGCACTCCCGGCAGGGTCGGGCTCGCCTGCGAACGATCTACGTGTAACGCGAACAAGCCCGTCCCTGTCCTTCACCCAGCTAGTCGTCGAGGTTGTCCAACGCTTTCTGGAAACGGTTGGCGTGTGAACGCTCGGCCTTGGCCAGGGTCTCAAACCAGTCAGCGATTTCGTCAAAACTTTCCTCACGCGCTGCTTTGGCCATCCCCGGATACATATCCGTGTACTCGTGGGTTTCACCGGCAATTGCAGCTTTCAGGTTGTCTGCGGTACCGCCGATGGGCAGACCCGTAGCAGGATCACCAACAGCCTCCAGGTATTCCAGATGACCGTGGGCGTGACCGGTTTCACCCTCGGCGGTGGAGCGGAATACAGCGGCCACATCATTATAACCTTCAACGTCGGCCTTGGCGGCAAAATACAGGTAACGACGGTTTGCCTGGGATTCACCAGCAAACGCCGCTTTCAGATTGTCTTCGGTTTTACTTCCTTTCAGATCCATTTTGGAACCTCCTCGCGGGTAGAACGTTATAGAGCAACGACCATGTTTAGACTGAGTCTAAATAGATCGGAAAATCTAGCTCAGCGGCAGGCGGGTGTCAATAAATTTTGATCCGGCGAACCCAACGTCGGTATATAAACACGGAACACAGGGAATTCAAAGCGGTTAACTTTTGCAAACATCATGTGGCCTGTGCTTCCAGTGTATGCCGCGACGCTTGCACAGCGCAATGTCAGACTGCTGCGTGATCCAGTTTGACCATGCCGGCATGCACTTGTAACGTACGCGACTGAACAATGGAGAGCGGATGTGGCAAAACGTATTCAGAAACCACTCGAGTTTGAAACCGCACTGGCAGAACTCGAGGCACTGGTGGTGAAAATGGAGCAGGGTGATTTAAGCCTCGACGAATCCCTGAAACAATTCGAACGCGGCGTACAGTTGACCCGAGCCTGCCAACAGGCCCTGAAAGAAGCCGAACAGAAGGTCCAGATCCTGTTGGAGAAAGACGGTCAGCCTTCACTTGAAACATTTGACAGCACCGATGAAAACGCCTGAACTGAACCGCTTTGCGGAGCACTGCCAGCAGCGCACGGAAGCGGCGCTTGAACGGTTTCTACCTTCGGAGAGAACCCTGCCGGTACAATTGCACCAGGCGATGCGTTACGCGGTGCTGGGTGGCGGGAAACGTATCCGACCACTGCTGGTCTATGCCGCAGGTCAAGCCACAGAGGCAAGTGAGGACGCTCTGGATATCGCGGCCTGCTCGGTCGAATGCATTCACAGCTATTCCCTGCTTCACGATGATTTGCCGGCAATGGACGATGATGATCTGCGACGCGGCAAACCCACCTGCCATAAGGTATATGGAGAAGCTGAAGCCATTCTCGCCGGTGACGCCCTCCAGGCGCTTGCCTTTTTCCTGCTGGCTCATGCAGATATGGGGGCGGTACCGGTCCACCGGCGACTGCAGATGATCGAACTGCTGAGTCAGGCCTCCGGTTCGCGCGGGATGGTGGGTGGACAATCGCTAGATCTGGCGGCCACGGGCAAACAGCTGGATATCGCCGAACTGGAAGACATGCATATTCATAAAACAGGCGCCCTGATCCGCGCGTCGGTACTGCTGGGCGCGCTCTGTGCTGAAAACCTCAACGACACACAGAAACAGGCACTGGACCGTTACGGAAAATATATCGGACTCGCCTTCCAGGTGCAGGACGACATCCTCGATGTGACTGGCAATACCGCACAACTGGGTAAAGAAGCTGGCGCCGACAGCGCACTGAACAAACCCACCTACCCCTCGCTGCTGGGGCTGGCCGGTGCCCGGGAGCGCGCCCGGGAACTGCAACAGGCTGCTCTCGACAGCCTTGACGGCCTGGATGAAAACGCCGAGCCGCTGCGCTGGCTGGCCCGGTATATCGTCGACCGCGCCACCTGATCGCCTGTTCAGCTTGCCAGCAGGCGCTGCAGCGCCGATAATCTGGCCTTCCAAGTTGTTCGCCTCGCTATGAAAACTGCCTGTGACCTGCCTCTGCTAACGCACATCGATTCACCCGCCGAGCTGCGCGTATTGACCCGCTCCCAACTGCCCGAGCTGGCCAGTGAAGCGCGCCGCTTTCTCATCGATACAGTATCCAATACCGGCGGACACCTGGCGGCCAATCTTGGTACCGTCGAACTTACCATTGCCCTGCATTACGTCCTGAACACCCCGGATGACCGCCTGATATGGGACGTGGGCCACCAGAGTTATCTACACAAGATTCTGACCGGCAGACGTAACCAAATGGACACACTGCGCCAGAAAGACGGACTGGCGGGATTTCCCAAACGCGACGAAAGTCCCTACGACAGTTTCGGGGTCGGCCATTCCAGCACATCGATCAGCGCCGCTCTGGGCATGGCAATCGCTGCCACACGGGAGCACAACCAGCGCCGTGTCACAGCGGTTATCGGCGATGGCGCCATGACTGCCGGACAGGCATTCGAGGCCCTCAACCACGCCGGCACGCTGGATGCCAACCTGCTGGTGGTATTAAACGACAACGATATGTCGATTTCACCCAATGTCGGTGGGCTGTCCAATTACCTGGCACGCATGCTGTCCGGACGTACTTACGCAACCATGCGCGAGGGAAGCAAGAAAGTCCTGCAGAAAATGCCCCCGATGTGGGAGCTGGCGCGCCGTGCGGAAGAACACATGAAAGGCATGGTGATCCCCGGTACCCTGTTCGAAGAACTGGGTTTCAATTACATAGGGCCAATTGATGGTCACGACCTGGAAGCGCTGGTCGGAACCCTGGGCAATATCCGCAAACTGAAAGGGCCGCAGCTACTGCATGTCGTGACGCGCAAGGGCAAGGGCTACCAGCCCGCCGAACAGAACCCCTGCGAATTCCACGGTGTGGGTAAATTCGATCCCCAGACCGGACGAGGCCAGGGCAGCGCAAGCGCGGCAAAAACCTATACCCAGGTCTTTGGTGAGTGGATCTGCGACATGGCCAGACAGGATGACAAACTGGTGGCCATCACACCTGCCATGCGCGAAGGCTCAGGGCTGGTGGCATTTTCAGAGTCTTTTCCGCAGCGTTATTTTGACGTCGGTATTGCCGAGCAGCACAGCGTCACCCTGGCCGCCGGCATGGCCTGCGAGGGCTGGAAACCCGTGGTCGCCATCTACTCCACCTTCCTGCAACGCGCCTATGATCAGCTTGTGCATGACGTCGCGCTGCAGAACCTGCCGGTGCTGTTTGCCATCGATCGAGGGGGACTGGTGGGAGCAGACGGCCCGACTCACTCGGGCAACTACGATCTGAGTTTTTTACGCTGCATCCCCAATATGACACTGATGGTGCCCGCCGATGAAAATGAATGCCGGCAGATGCTGTCCACCGGACTGCGGCTGAACGGACCGGCGGCGGTACGCTATCCACGTGGAACCGGGCCAGGTGCATTCATCACGCCGGGGCTGGATACACTACCGGTCGGTAAAGCGGACATCCGCCGTGAAGGGCGGGATGTCGCCCTGCTGGTGTTTGGCAGCCCGCTGGCGGCGGCGCTTGAAGCCGCGGAACGCCTGGATGCCACCGTGGTCAACATGCGCTACGTCAAACCACTCGACGAGGATTGCGTTCTCAAGTTAGCGGCCAGCCACCGCATATTGGCAACCCTGGAAGATAACGCTGTCGCCGGCGGTGCAGGCAGCGCTGTTGCCGAAGCACTGATGCGTCATGGCAATGATGCCGCTGTCGCCATGCTGGGGATCCCTGACCGCTTTATCGAGCACGCCAGCCGTGAACAACAACTGGCGGAATGCGGCCTGGATGCGGACGGTATTTACCAGCGTATTCAAAGGGAATTGGCCTGTAGAATTGCAACCTTGCGCGCAGTCGATTAATATTTGACCTTTCCGGTCAGGAATTACGATGACCGCACGTTACACCCTGAAAATCATCACAGATTTCGCCTCTGCGCATACCTTGCGCGACTATCCGGGCGCCTGTGCACGTATGCATGGACACAACTGGAAAGTCGAGGTGGAAGTGACCGCCAGCGAACTCGACGCCATCGGTATGGGCGTGGATTTCAGGGTTATAAAGCAGGCTGCGCGAGACATTGCGGAACGGCTGGATCACCGCTACCTGAATGACCTGGAACCCTTTGTCCAGATCAACCCGACGGCGGAGAATATAGCCGCGTATTTTCATCAAGAGCTTTCGGCACAATTGAATAACGACTCGATCCGGGTCAACGCCGTCACCCTCTGGGAAACCGAGCGCGCCTGTGTGCGATATGCTGAGGACGAACTATGAACAAACAGCAAGCGGCAACATCGATTGACAGCCCTATTGCGGATGTGCAGAGCAGCGCCGACACCCGCCAAATAGCCATCGACAAGGTAGGTATCAAGGACATTCGCCACCCGGTGCGCGTCCGCGACCGCTCCGAGGGTGAGCAGCACACCGTTGCCAATTTCAACATGTACGTCAATCTGCCGCACAACTTCAAAGGCACGCACATGTCCCGTTTTGTAGAGATCCTCAATCTGCACGAGCGGGAAATCAGCGTACAGTCGTTCAAGCAAATGCTGGGCGAAATGACCGAGAGGCTGGAAGCCGAAGCCGGTCACATCGAGATGACCTTCCCCTATTTCATCAACAAGACGGCACCGGTATCGGCTGTGCAGAGTCTGCTCGACTATGAAGTGTCGTTCATCGGCGAAATCCGCCGCTCTTACCCGGAAATGAAGATCAAGGTCGTAGTGCCGGTCACCAGCCTGTGTCCGTGCTCAAAGAAAATTTCCGAGCGCGGTGCCCATAACCAGCGCTCGCACGTCACAGTGACCGCAACCACCTGCGATTTTGTCTGGATAGAGGAACTGATCGAATTAATCGAGCGACAGGCTTCCTGTGAATTGTACGGACTGCTCAAACGTCCTGATGAAAAATTTGTCACCGAACGCGCGTACGATAACCCTAAATTTGTGGAAGACATGGTGCGCGACATCGCCGCAGACTTAAACAAGGATGACCGTATCTGCGCCTACGTGGTGGAATCGGAAAACTTCGAATCCATCCACAATCACTCGGCCTACGCCCTGATTGAAAGGAATAAACGAACGCAGGAGCAGGAAGCGGGCTAGAGTTCGCCTAATATTTCCGCCGCAGGATCAGCTTATCACTTTCGTTAATCATCGCCACACGGCCGAGAAACGACATGCCCAGCAACACCTCTGCGGGTTGTGCGCCATCCAAAACGACTGCGGTCACATTGCGCAATTGAATCGCGCCGACTTTAACGACATCCAGCTTCAGCTGATAGGCCCGCGTCACATCGGAGGCAGTCGTCACATAAGTCGGCTCACCTTGCACGCGGAAATCGATGCCCAGACGGCGCGCCTGGGTGGAATTCATAGCCACCGAACTGGCACCGGTATCCACCAGAAACCCGACCGGCAGGCCATTGATACTGCCGACGGTCTTGAACATGCCCCGCCTGTCGCGGAATATCAGGACATCATCGCGCCCTTGCGGCGAATCAACCGCCGCGTGCACGCGACCATCAAGCCGCCGCTCCAGCGTTCTGCCCTGATATTCGAACACAGCGCCAACGCTATCGGCCGAAACCAGCCTGACGCCTTCCGGACTGCTGTCACCGCTTCGCAGCAGGCGCTGCTTGCCGTCGATCATAACCATCACCCGGTCCTTGAACAGGGCAACGACGTGAATGTCCTTGATTGCCCAGCCTGCCGCCGGATAAATACACACCAGCAGCGCGACAAGCAGCCAACTGATTGTTTTTAATGGACCAACACACACCATCAGCCAAGCCATCCAATTACGATATACAGAATCCCCGCAGCAATCCCGCCGGCCAGCACATCATCCAGCATGATACCCAGGCCTCCTTTGAGCTGCCGATCTGCCCAGGATATCGGCCAGGGCTTCCAGATATCAAACAGGCGAAACAATACAAATCCCGGTATCACCCAGATCCAGGAAGCAGACGCCGGAATCATGGTGATGAGGAAACCGGCTATCTCATCCCACACAATGCCGGGATGGTCGTGCACGCCCAGACGTGCTGAGGCCTGCCGACAGATCCATACGCCAGAGAGGGAAACCAGCAACACCAGTGCCAGGTAGATTGTCAGCGGATACTGACTGAACCACAGGTAAAGCGGAATCGCGGCCACTGTACCGGCGGTACCCGGTGCACGCGGCATCAAACCCGAACCGAATCCAAACGCCAGAAACAGCAGCGGGTCTTTAAACACCCGTCCTGCCTCTATCTTGTCACTCGTTGTTTTCATGAAAAAAATGATCGAATCCACGGCCCGTTGGAAGAAAGATACTGCCATCATCGTGCTGACAGCGGATACCCGGTTGCGACTCGATGACACCAATCTCGGTCAGCGGCAATTGCTGCTGACCTGCGATTTTCTCCAGCCAACCGGCTTTATCTGTATCCAGTGCGAAACACAGCTCATAGTCATCGCCGCCGTGCAACTGGCAACTGAGCACGTCCTCAAACGGCCTGTCTCGCAGCGCCCGGGAACGGGGTAACCGATCCACCCACAGCGTTGCACCGCAGTGACTGGCAGACACAATATGACCAAGATCCGCCAACAAACCGTCAGAAACATCAATGACCGCGGCCCCCGTGTCGGCCAGCGCCAGACCGAAATCCACTCTGGGTTCAGGCCGGTTCAGACGCTTGAGCAAATATGGATCTGCCTTGCCGTCCGCCTCGATCTGTTTCAATGCCCAGGCAGCATCACCGGGTGTGCCGGTAACAAACAGCCGCTGCCCCGGAGATGCACTATCGCGCCGCAGGGCCTTTCCCGCTTTCACCAGCCCGCCAAGCTGTACAGTAACCGACAGGGGACCACGTGTGGTATCGCCGCCCACCAGATCGACCCGATAGTGTGTCGCCAGTTGGAAGAACCCTTCCGCAAACGCCTTTAACCAGGGCTCATCGGCTTCAGGCAGGGTCAGTGAAAGCGTGGCCCAGACAGGACTGGCGCCCATCGCTGCAAGGTCACTGAGATTCACCGCCACTGACTTGTAGCCGATATCAAAGGCATCGGTGTGCCGAGGGAAGTGGCGGCCGGCGACGAGTGTATCCACGACCACCGCCAACTGGTAAGCGGCAGGCACCTGCAGCAAAGCCGCGTCATCGCCTATCCCCAACACGACATCATCGCGAAACGGTCTGACTTGCCTGAAATACCGCTCAATGATCTCAAACTCGGATATCGACATGCATGCCCTTTAACTCATCTGCAGGAGCGCCGCCCTTCGGCGCGATTGCCTGGTCAGGATACCTCTCGTTACCGGTTTTTTAAGGCCTCACCTTAAGCCAGCGGGTCAGAAAGCGATCGAGCTCATTGGCAAATGCCTGCCGGTCAGCTTGGCTGAGTGATGAGGGGCCACCGGTATCCACGCCACTGCCGCGCAGCTCCTCCATGAAATTCCGCATACCAAGGCGCTGACGGATATTATCGCGGGTGTACAACTCACCTCTGGGATTCAGGGCGTAGCCGTCTTTGTCTATAACCTGGGAAGCCAGCGGAATATCTGCCGTGATGACGAGGTCACCCGCTTCGATAGCCGCGGCAATATAGCTGTCTGCCTCATCGAATCCGGCGCGCACCTGCACCGTGCTGATGTAGCGCGAGGGTGGCGTCCTGATCGGCTGGTTAGCCACCAGTATCGTTGCAACCTGCACTCTCTCTGCAGCACGAAACAGGATGTCCTTGATCACATTGGGACAGGCGTCAGCATCAACCCAGATTTTCATAAAGACTTCCTGTAACCGCAGTCCGTGGACGGCAGGTATTACGCTATTTTTTCAACAACCCGGCACCACCGCTGCCCTTGGGGTGTTCCACCGCACGCAGCCTGCGGGCGGTTTGATCGAGTACACCGTTAATGTATTTATACGCCTGCTCAGCACCAAACTTCTTGGTAAGATTAACTGATTCGTTGATAATGACTTTGTAGGGAACATCGATGCGCACCAGCAGCTCGTAGCTTGCCATACGCAATACAGCACGTTCCACCGGATCGATCTCGTCCAGCGGCCGGTCCAGGTAAGAGGCAAATGCCTGCTCGACTTCATCGAGACGGGCGGGTATCTCGTGGAGCAACTCGTGAAAGTAGTCTTTATCGGCCTTGCTGAAATCCTCGTCCTGCAGAAACTGCACTTCGATCTCGGACAGGTTACTACCCGACAGGTCCCACTGATACAGTGCCTGCATGGCAAGACGTCGTGCACGGGTACGCAGTGCAGACCGGGATATCCTTGAATCATTCACGAGCGCGCTTAGCTGCCGATTTCACGCAACACGTTGATCATTTCAATGGCTGACAAAGCCGCTTCCGCACCCTTGTTTCCGGCTTTGGTGCCGGCACGCTCGATGGCCTGTTCAATACTGTCCACCGTCAACACGCCGAAGGCGATCGGAATGTCGTGCTGCAAAGACACCTGTGAGAGCCCCTTGGTACACTCCCCCGCCACATACTCGAAATGCGGTGTTCCACCACGTATCACTGCACCCAGAGCGATAATGGCGTCATAGCGTTGACTGGCGGCCAGCCTTTTTGCCGCTATCGGCATTTCATAGGCTCCAGGTACTCGGACAATCTGCAACTCGCGTTCTTCTGCACCGTGACGTTTCAGGGTGTCGACAGCCCCGCTCAACAGGCTTTCAACGATAAAACTGTTAAACCGGGATACCAGCAGCGCAATACGTACGCCACGAACGGCCAGCTGGCCTTCAATTTCCTGTATGCCACTCATGACAAAGCCTCCAAAATCCAGTTACACAAACCTATCGCCACAAGGCAAGGCCCTACTTCTGACTACCGTCGACGTACTCGACCACTTCCAGACCAAAGCCGGACAGGCCGTGTACAACCATGGGCGCACTCAGCACGCGCATACGCCGCACACCCAGATCGGATAGAATCTGCGCGCCAATACCATGGGTACGCAACTCGTGCCGTTCCTCGCGGGTAACCGGCGTTCCGCTTTCATCGTGTTCTCTGTAATTCTGAATACGATGCACCAGGTCTTTCGGTGACTCGTGCTGGCCGAGCACGACCACGACCCCCTGCCCGTTTTCAGCGACACGCCGCATGGCATCACGCAATGGCCAGCCGGTATCCTCCATTTGCGCGCCAAAAAGATCGCCCAGCGCGTTGCGTACATGGACACGCACCAGCGTTGGGTCTTCCGCTGTCACAGCCCCCATCACCAGCGCCAGATGCAGACTTTTATTGACAATATCCTGGTAGGCGAGCAGGTGAAAATTCCCGTACTCTGTCGGCAATTCACACTCGGCGACACGTTCGACGCTTTTCTCATTGGCGATCCGGTAGTGGATCAAGTCGGCAATGGTGCCGACTTTCAGGCCATGTTGTTGCGCGAACCTTTCCAGGTCCGGGCGACGCGCCATAGTGCCGTCTTCGTTAAGAATCTCAACAATAACCGAGGCCGGTTCCAGCCCTGCCAGGCGCGCCAGATCACAACCGGCTTCGGTATGCCCGGCACGAGTCAACACACCGCCCGGCTGCGCCATTAACGGAAAAACATGGCCGGGCTGAACCAGATCCTGCGGCCTTGCATCAGACTGTACCGCTGTACGCACGGTGTGTGCTCGATCATAAGCCGAGATACCAGTAGTCACACCCTCTGCTGCTTCGATTGACACGGTAAAATTGGTCGTATGCTGATCCTGGTTATCATTAACCATCAGCGGCAGGGACAACTGCCGGCAACGTTCGCGCGTCAAAGTCAGGCAGATCAAGCCTCGGCCATGGGTGGCCATAAAATTGATATCCTCAGGGCGCACCTTGGAGGCTGCCATGATCAGGTCGCCTTCGTTCTCGCGGTCCTCGTCATCCATGATGACCACCATTCTGCCATCGCGGATATCTTCAATGACTTCTTCGATACTGTTTAATTTCATGCCTGGCTCAATCCGCGCCGCCGATAAATCCGCAACGCTGTAAGAATTCTTTACCGATCCCCGGGGCAGCGATCTCTGACGCCTTGTCACCAAGCAGCAGGCGCTCCAGGTATCGGGCAATTATATCCACTTCCAGGTTGAACGCGCGCCCTGGCCGGAATTCATCCATGGTCGTCTCCACCAGCGTGTGCGGCACGATGTTCAATTCGAACTCTGCGCCCTCGACGCTGTTCACCGTGAGGCTGATACCGTCGACGCACACAGAGCCCTTGGCGGCGATATAGCGTGCCAGCGTGTCCGGCGCGCGCATGCGGAAACGTACCGAACGGCCATCATCCTGACGCGACACGACTTCCGCAACACCATCCACATGGCCGCTGACCAGATGACCACCGAGGGGCGTGGACAGTGTCAGCGCTTTTTCCAGATTGACCCGAGCACCGACTTTCAGCTTGCCGATACCAGTGCAGGCCAGGGTCTCCGCCGACACATCGGCGCAGAAACCGTCACCCGGCAGTTCCACCACCGTCAGACACACACCGCTGGTGGCAATACTGTCGCCGATCGCCACGCTATCCAGCTCCAGCTTGCCGGTACGCACGCGCAGGCGCAGATCTCCACCCCTGGGTTCCAGGGCTGCGACTTCGCCAATTGCCTGAATGATGCCGGTAAACATGATTGCTGATCCTTATACCTTTAACCAGGCTCAATAACAGGGCCGCGCGTTGACGCGTAATGCATCACCCACCTGCCTTACGTCGAGCCATTCCAGTGCAATTCGATCACGCATCTGTCGCAGGCCCGGCAGGTGAAACAGGCCCCGTGCCGAATCACCCATCAGATGCGGCGCCACATACAGCACCAGTTCGTCCACCAGTTTCGCAGCCAGGAAAGCACCCGCCAGCGTAGGGCCGCATTCCAGCAGCACTTCGTTGATCTCGCGGTCGGCGAGCAGCTTTAATACTGCTTGCGGTTGCAGTTGACCCTGTTCTGCATCGATAGCAACGACTTCGGCACCTGCCCGTTGCAACGCCAGGCGGCGATCTTCGTCCTGTGCCGCGGTCAGCAGCAGTGTATGGCCGGGCAATGACAGCATTTTCGCCTGCACCGGCATTCTCAAGCGGGTATCCATGACCACGCGCAGCGGCTGACGTACCGGCTCCACCCCGTTTAACTGCAGCGCGTCGAGCCGTACATTCATGGACGGATCATCGGCGATTACAGTGCCGATACCCGTCACAATCGCCGAACTGCGCGCCCGTAAACGCTGTACATCCCTGCGCGCTGCGTCACCGCTAATCCATTTACTCTCACCCGACGCCATTGCGGTGCGGCCGTCAAGGCTACTGGCCAGTTTGATTGTGACCCACGGACGCCCGCGCTGCATACGTGACACAAAGCCTAGATTCGTCGCCCTGGCCTGAGTCTCCATTAAACCGGTTTCGACTGCGATACCGGCTTGGCGCAGCCGCCCCAGGCCCTGACCGGCCACCAGCGGATTGGGGTCCTGCATGGCAACAACCACCCGCCTTACGCCCGCATCGACCAGTGCCTCCGCACAAGGCGGAGTGCGCCCGTGGTGGCTGCATGGCTCCAGCGTCAAATACACATCCGCATTGCATGCTTTCTCACCGGCTTCACGCAAGGCATGAATCTCAGCGTGTGCCCCACCCGCCTGCCGGTGCCAGCCGCAACCGACAACGTTTCCCTGCGCAACGATGACACATCCCACATTGGGATTGGGGTGCGTACTGTAAATCCCCTGCCTGGCCAGACGGATGGCCTGTGCCATGTATTGCCAATGGTTCAACGATTACTCGCCATCGTCGTTATCCGGCAACAGCGGCATCTGGTCACGCCGCTCCTCGGGCGATGGTTCCTGTTCGAGACGCTCGATTTCATCACGAAATTCGCTGACGTCCTGAAAACTCCGGTACACCGATGCAAAGCGCACATAGGCGACCTGATCCAGATTACGCAGCGCCTGCATCACCCATTCACCGAGCTGCCTGGAGGGAATTTCACGCTCGCCACAGGATTGCAGCCGATGCTGAATATGGCTGATAGCCGATTCCACACTCTCCGTACTCACCGGCCGTTTTTCCAGCGCCCGCAAAACACCGTTCAACAGTTTTTCCTGGTTAAACGGCTCACGTGTGCCGTCGCTTTTGACAATGCGTGGCATCACCAGTTCAGCCGACTCATAAGTGGTAAAACGATCCCCACAGTCGATACATTCCCGGCGCCGGCGAACCTGCATCCCCTCACTGGCAAGCCGTGAGTCGATCACCTTGGTCTCCATGCTTGCGCAAAACGGGCATCGCATACGCTTTAAGACTCCTGTGCCATGCGCTGAGCGGCCGGCATGAACAGGCGGGGCGCGCCACAAACACATCCCTGTAGGCTCGATGGCAGCATCCCTGCTGCCGACGGTCCTGCCTGTTCACGCCGACCACTCAGCGCACTCACCGAAAAATAACGCTAAACAATGATCTTTAGCCGTATACCGGGAAACGCTGGCAGATATCCACAACCTTGTCGCGCACCCGATCGATGGTTTGCTGATTTTCCACGTCATCCATGATGTCGCACATCCAGCCTGCCAGTTCCCTGACTTCGGCTTCGGCAAAGCCACGCGTGGTAACCGCCGGTGTCCCGACCCGAATACCGCTGGTTACAAACGGCGATTGCGGGTCGTTTGGCACCGCATTCTTGTTGACCGTGATATTGGCCGCACCGAGCGCGGCGTCAGCAGCTTTACCGGTAATACCTTTATCGATCAGGTCAAGCAGAAACAGGTGATCATCGGTACCACCCGAGACAACCTTGTAGGCGCGATCCATGAATACCTGCGCCATGGCGCGTGCGTTGGTCAGCACCTGCCCCTGATACTGCTTGAATTCCGGCTGCAGGGCTTCTCTGAACGCCACTGCCTTGGCGGCGATGACGTGCATCAGGGGCCCGCCCTGGGTGCCTGGAAACACCGCCGAATTCAGCTTCTTTTCAAGCTCAGGATTGGCTTTGGCGAGTATCAGTCCACCACGCGGTCCGCGCAGGGTTTTATGTGTTGTGGTGGTAACGACATCGGCGATCTGAACCGGACTGGGATAGTGGCCGCTGGCAATCAGACCTGCCACGTGTGCCATGTCGACAAACAGGTAGGCGCCGACCGAATCTGCAATTTCGCGGCAGCGCTGCCAGTCCACGATACGCGAATAGGCGGAGAATCCGGCCACCAGCATTTTTGGCTTGTGTTCCCGTGCCAGCACATCCATCTGTTCATAATCGATTTCACCGCTGTCCGCGTTCAAGCCGTATTGCACCGCGTTGAAGACTTTACCGGAAAAATTGACCCTGGAACCGTGGGTCAGATGGCCACCATCAGCCAGACTCATGCCCAGAATGGTATCACCCGGCTGACACAGGGCCAGATATACGGCCGCATTGGCCTGCGAACCCGAGTGGGGCTGCACGTTGGCATAATCGGCGGCGAACAGCGCCTTGACACGGTCGATCGCCAGCTGCTCAGCCTGATCCACGAACTCACATCCACCGTAGTAGCGTTTGGCCGGATAGCCCTCGGCATATTTATTCGTTAATACAGAGCCTTGCGCCTCAAGCACCCGCGGGCTGGCGTAATTCTCGGAGGCAATCAATTCGATGTGCTGTTCCTGGCGCCGAATTTCACCGGCGATAGCGGCGGCGAGTTCTTCGTCGAACCCGGCGATGGTCATCTCTTTGCTGAACATTGGGCTTCCCCGGCACGGCTGAAAAAAGCCGGATCATACTGGAATTAGCCGCTTTCGCCCAGCAAAGCCTCAACCACCGCGGTCCATGCACATGCCAGGTTTTCCCGGTTATAGCCACCCCCACCCAGCGCCAGCAGCCTGCCACGGCAGTATTGTTCGGCCAGTGCCTTCAGGCGAAGGGCGGCATGCCGGTGCGCCGCCGCCGAATATTCCAGGTGGGTAATGGGATCACCCGCCAGACTGTCGGCACCACACTGCAACAGAATAAACTCCGGTTTCGCCTGCCCCAGAAATTGCTCGACCGACTCCCACGCATGGAAAAAGGTTTGATCGTCGGCCTGCGGCGGCATGGGAATATTGAGCTTGGTTCCTTTGGCGATCCCGATTCCGCTTTCTTCCGCAGAACCGGTACCGGGGTAGAGGTAGCGGCCATCCTCGTGCAGGTCAACAAATATCAGATCGGGATCACCCTCAAAAGCATAGAAGACGCCGTCGCCATGATGCGCGTCAATATCCACATAGGCGACACGCTGTATAGCATGCTGTTTGCGCAAAGTTTCAATTGCGATACCACAGTCATTGAACACGCAGAAACCGGCCGCAGCGTCACGGCGGGCGTGGTGTAATCCGGCGATCGGCACAAATGCCTGACGGCAGCGCCCGCTTACGACATCACCCAGCGCCGCCAGCACGGTACCCGCCACAGTCGCGGCCGCTTCATACATACCGGTAAAAGCCGGCGTGTCGCCGGCATCCAGGTAACCGCTACCACTTATCGACTGTCGCTTTACCCGCTCAACGTAGCTGGCCGTGTGAAAACTGAGAATCTGCTTGTCACCGGCCTGCTGCGGCTGACGCAACTGCACGCGCTTATCCAGGCCGCGCCCAAGCATCCGTTCCCAGAACGCCTGCATGCGGTCCGCACCGAAAGGATGCCCTTCACCGAAGCCATAAGCCGCCAGCGCCTCGCCGACATACACGGCAACCGGGCTGGAAGACCTGTTACCTGCTGAAGACATGCTGGCCATTAAACCACAAACGCAGCAGAAAGAATTTGTTCTAGTGTATTCCGTGGCTAAATTCCGGGCTGTCCAATACGGAACCGGCCTGAACTCGATATCATCTGCCTGTATAATCGCCGCTGTTTCCTTACAAGCGGTGAGAGGCTATGGCCCAGTACGTCTATACCATGAGTCAGGTCGGCAAGGTGGTGCCGCCCAAACGTGAAATCCTGCGCGATATTTCCCTGTCCTTCTTCCCGGGCGCCAAAATTGGCGTGCTGGGCCTGAACGGCTCGGGCAAATCCACCCTGCTGCGCATCATGGCTGGCATCGATACCGAGATTCACGGTGAAGCACGGCCACAGAAGGGTATCAAAGTAGGATACCTGCCGCAGGAACCACAACTGGATGACAGCAAGGACGTGCGTGGTAACGTAGAAGAGGCCTTGTCAGAGATCACCGACGCACAAAACCGTCTGGACGAAGTCTATGCCGCCTATGCCGAAGCGGACGCCGATTTCGACGCCCTGGCTGCCGAGCAGGCGAAACTTGAGAATCTGTTGCAGGCCAGCGATGGTCACAACCTGGAACGTACCCTGGAAGTCGCTGCCGATGCGCTGCGCCTGCCGCCCTGGGACGCCGATGTCAGCAAACTGTCCGGTGGTGAAAAACGCCGCGTGGCACTGTGCAGGCTGCTGCTGTCAAAACCCGACATGCTGCTGCTCGACGAACCTACCAACCACCTCGATGCCGAAAGCGTTGCCTGGCTGGAGCGTTTCCTGCATGAATACCCGGGCACCGTGGTTGCCGTCACCCATGATCGTTATTTTCTCGATAATGTAGCCGGCTGGATTCTGGAACTGGACCGCGGCCACGGTATTCCCTGGGAAGGTAATTACTCGACCTGGCTGGAACAGAAAGAAACCCGCCTGGAACAGGAAGAAAAAACCGAAAGCGCGCGCCAGAAAGCGATGAAGGCTGAACTGGAATGGGTACGCAGCAACCCCAAGGGCCGCCATGCCAAAAGCAAAGCACGCCTGGCCCGCTTTGCAGAACTGTCTTCACAGGAAGCCCAGCAGCGTAATGAAACCAAGGAACTCTATATCCCGCCCGGCCCACGCCTCGGCGAACTGGTCATAGAAGCCAATCATATTCGCAAGGGTTTTGGCGAGCGGCTGCTAGTGGACGACCTGAGCTTCAAACTGCCGCAGGGCGGTATCGTCGGCATCATCGGACCCAACGGCGCGGGTAAAACCACCCTGTTCCGGATGTTGACCGGCAGCGAAGCCGTGGATGACGGGGAACTGCGTATCGGTGAAACCGTGCAGATCGCCTGTGTCGACCAGAGCCGCGATGCTCTGGACAGCAGCAAGACCGTGTGGGAAGAAATCTCCGACGGCCAGGACCTCATCACCATCGGCAAATACACCGTCAACTCCCGCGCTTATGTCTCACGTTTTAACTTCGGCGGTACGGAACAGCAAAAGCGCGTGGGCGATCTATCCGGCGGCGAGCGTAATCGTGTGCATCTGGCCAAACTGCTGAAAAGTGGAGGCAACCTGCTGCTGCTGGACGAGCCGACCAACGATCTGGATGTCGAAACCCTGCGGGCACTGGAAGAAGCGCTGCTGGATTTCCCCGGCTGCGCCGTGGTGATTTCTCATGATCGCTGGTTCCTGGACCGTATTGCCACGCATATTCTGGCCTTCGAGGGCGACAGCCACGTTGAGTGGTTTGAAGGCAACTATGCCGATTACGAAGCCGACCGCCGAAAGCGCCTGGGCGAAGCCGCAGACCAGCCACACCGGATCAAATACAAGCGACTGAGTTAAGCCAATCCCTCCCTCGGGGCGATATCGCGGTCCGGAGCGGACTCAGCTGCTCCGGCGCGCTACGCCTGACATCAAAGTCAGCCCACCGCCAGCCGTGCATTACGGAACAAGCGCATCCAGGGGCCGTCTTCCCCCCACTCGTCGGGGTGCCAGGAATTCTGCACGCTACGAAACACGCGCTCCGGGTGCGGCATCATAATGGTAAAGCGGCCATCGTCGCTGGTCAGGCCGGTGATGCCCAGCACTGAACCATTGGGATTCAAGGGAT
>Ga0316201_10000795_pt1 | contig 19591 bp, 15 predicted proteins | sample CS6wburrow_MG_FD_204516 | JGI IMG/M metagenome (GOLD analysis project Ga0316201, IMG submission 204516) | Coastal sediment microbial communities from Delaware Bay, Delaware, United States - CS-6 worm burrow | ecosystem: Environmental > Aquatic > Marine > Coastal > Sediment | place: USA... | reverse complement strand
TGCGTCCCAGCACCAGCGGCAGGTTGAGCACTACCGCGGTAATCAATGGGGTCAGCGCAATCAGTAGGAAGAACAGCAGTACCTGAGTGCGCAGTTTCAAGGAAGCTCCCGTGGCTAAAGTGACTTTACCAACTCCAGTACCTGGGCAGCGTGCGCCTTGGGTTTAACATCATACAGTGCATGGCGAATTATCCCCTCCATATCGACAATGAAAGTCGAGCGCATAATTCCCATTCTTTTCTCTCCGTGCGCCTCTTTCTCCCGCCACACGTCGTATGCCTCGCAGAGCACACCGTCGGTGTCGGACAGTAGCTGAATCGTTAGGCCGTGCTTGTCCCTGAAATCTCCGTGGCTCAGGCAGTTGTCCCTGCTCACCCCAAGGATTTCGGTATTCGCCTTGCGAAACTCATCCAGCAGATCGGAAAAATCGATTGCCTCCATTGTGCAGCCGGGCGTGTCGTCCTTCGGATAGAAATAGATGACCAGATTCGACTTGCCGAACAGCTCGGACGACTGGAACATCTCCATGTCTGCGCTGGGAAGTTCGAACTCCGGTGCGGGGTCTCCAGGCTTAAGCATTGGCTCTCCTTTGGCAGGCTGATTTTATTAATGTGAAATCTATTGCCCATTGTAGGATTCGTCAACTGTCAACAGCGGAATAACCGGCACAACAGGACTGGGACCGGCGACATCGCGACCGCTGCGGTCACAGCGACGGGCTTCCGGCAAAAGCACCTCGGGAGCCTCTGAACAAGTCATGAACGATTGCCTGAGACCCAGGATCGACAATATCTTGGTAGAACATCTTGCCAATAGCCTGCTGGTGGAGGCGATCTTCGCCTTTCTCTTGCCGAACCTGAGCCCAATTCAATTCATCCAGACTTAATTCAGAGGCTCCCTAGGGATCGTACGCAAGATTAGGTGCCAGCCAGCGCTCGATCGCGGCTAAATCCATGTTCCTGCGTCGGGCATAATCCCCGATCTGGTCTTTGCCCACCCTGCCTACCGCGAAATAGCGGGATTCCGGGTGGCTGAAATAGAGGCCGCTGACCGAGGCTGTGGGAACCATGGCCATGGATTCGGTCAGCCAGATACCGGTACTATTCTGAGCATCCAGCAGCTCCCACAACAGCGTTTTCTCGCTGTGGTCGGGACAGGCGGGATAGCCGAGCGCCGGACGGATGCCCCGGTAGGCTTCCGCGATCAGCTGCTCGTTGTCGAGCGTTTCATCCGCGGCGTACCCCCAGTAATGGCGACGTACCTGCCGGTGCAGCCACTCGGCCAGCGCTTCGGCCAAGCGATCGGCAATCGCTTTCAACATGATCGCGCTGTAGTCGTCATGGTCTTGCTCGAACACTCTTATCCGTTCGTCTATGCCGCCGCCCGCTGTGCAGGCGAAGGCACCCAGATAGTCGGCCTGACCATTTTCCGAAGGCGCGATGAAGTCCGCCAGGCACTCATTGTACTTTCCCTTTGGCTGCTTTCCCTGCTTGCGCAGAAAGTGGAACGAAGCGAGTGTCTGCTGACGGGAATCATCTGCATAAATCAATATATCGTCACCCTGGCTGTTGGCCGGAAACAGGCCGACCACGGCATCTGCCCGGAGCCATTTTTCGGCCGTGACACGTTGCAGCATGACCTCGGCATCGGCAAACAGCCTGCGCGCTGCTTCACCCTTTACCGCATCGTCGAGAATCTTGGGATAACGCCCCTTCAGCTCCCATGCATGGAAGAAAAATGTCCAATCGATATACGGGATGATCTGTTCGAGAGGGATATCGTTGAGACAGATCAGAATCCCCGCGCCCTTGCGCGTGATGCGCGTCGGATGAAACGGAATACTGAACCCATCTTGAACGCCGGTTTGTTCCGGGTTCAGTGCCTTGGGCAGCGGCGGCTGGTAGCCGGTCCAATCGACCGGGGCAGGGTTTGCACGCGCCTGCTCCAGCGTGGCCAGGTCGCGGCTGCGCCGTTGACCGGCATGACGCGTCCTCCCCTCCTGGTAGGTTTTCTTCAAATCGCGTATATACCCATCACGCTGCCCACTGGAGAGTAGACTGCTGGCGACACCGACAGCGCGCGATGCATCGGGCACATAAACCACCGGACCACTGTACTCAGGATCGATCTTGACCGCAGTGTGGATCTTGGATGTAGTGGCACCGCCAATCATCAGAGGAATGTCCATCTCCAGCCGCTCCATCTCTTTTGCCATGTGCACCATCTCGTCCAGCGACGGGGTTATCAGGCCGGAGAGACCGATGATATCCACCCGGTGTTCCCGCGCCTGCTGAAGTATGGTTTCCGCCGGCACCATCACACCGAGATCGATCACTTCGTAGCTGTTGCATTGCAGCACAACGCCCACGATATTCTTGCCGATATCATGCACGTCCCCCTTCACCGTGGCCATCAGGATCTTGCCCTGGGCGGGGGCGTTCTCCTGCTTCTCAGCCTGGATGAAAGGCTCCAGATAGGCGACCGACTTTTTCATCACACGCGCGGATTTCACTACCTGCGGCAGGAACATCTTGCCGTCGCCAAACAGTTGGCCGACTACGTTCATTCCATCCATCAGCTGGCCTTCGATCACTGCGATACTGCTGACGGCCTGCTGCCTTGCCTCCTCGGTATCCACTTCGATGTGTTCGGCGATACCCTTTACCAGTGCATGCTCGAGGCGCTTGTCCACCGGCCATTCGCGCCAGGCAATATCCTCTTTTCTGGCACCGGCTGCAGTTCCGTCCCCCCGGTACTTGTCAGCGACCTCAAGCAACCGCTCGGTTCCGTCCTGGCGACGATTCAGAATTACATCCTCGACCCTCTCGCGCAGCTCTTCCGGCAGCTCGTCATAAATGGCTAGCTGACCTGCGTTAACTATCCCCATGCTAAGCCCGGCTTTGATCGCGTGGTAGAGAAAAACGGCGTGGATCGCCTCGCGCACCAGGTTGTTGCCGCGAAATGAGAAGGATACGTTGGATATGCCACCCGAAATCAGGGCGTGAGGCAGAGTGCGGGTGATTTCACGGCAGGCCTCAATGAAGGCCACACCGTATCCGTTGTGCTCCTCGATTCCGGTAGCCACCGCAAAAACATTCGGATCGAAAATAATGTCTTCCGCCGGAAATCCGACCCGCTCGGTGAGAATCCGGTAGGCTCTGGCGCAGATCTCGACTTTGCGTGCCAGCGTCTCCGCCTGACCCTCCTCGTCGAACGCCATGACCACTGCCGCAGCGCCAAAGCTGCGGATAACTCTTGCCTGATCAATGAACTTCTCTTCACCCTCTTTCAGCGAGATCGAGTTGACCACGCCCTTTCCCTGGATGCACTTGAGGCCCGCCTGCAGAATCTCCCATTTGGACGAGTCGATCATGACTGGAACCCGGGAGATATCCGGCTCCGAGGCAATCAGATTGAGAAAACGGACCATCGCCTGCTCAGACTCCAGCATGCCCTCGTCCATGTTCACGTCGATTATCTGGGCGCCATCCTCAACCTGCTGGCGGCAGACATCCAATGCCTCTTCGTAGCTCCCCTGCAGGATAAGACGCTTGAATTTGGCGGAACCGGTCACGTTGGCGCGTTCACCTACATTGACGAACAGGCTCTCCGGTCCGATGTTTAGGGGTTCGAGGCCGGACAACCGGCAGTGCGGGGAGATCTCCGGAATCTCCCTGGGACTGGTATTGCTGACCGCATCTGCAATTGCGCGAATGTGGTCAGGTGTGGTGCCACAGCAGCCGCCGACGATATTGAGAAACCCGCTCTCAGCCCACTCTGAGATATGCCGCGCCATCTCCTCCGGCCCAAGGTCGTACTGGCCAAATTCGTTGGGCAACCCGGCGTTCGGATGCGCGGATACGTTGGTATCGGAGATACGCGCCAGCTCTTCGACATACTGGCGCAACTGCTCTGGACCCAAAGCGCAGTTCAGGCCGATAGAAATTGGCCGCGCATGACGCAGCGCATTGTAGAAAGCTTCGGTTGTCTGACCCGAGAGAGTGCGTCCGGAGGCATCGGTAATGGTGCCGGATATCATCACCGGCAGGCGCACTCCGTCGCTGTCGAAGACCTGTTCCAGCGCGAATATAGCAGCCTTGGCGTTGAGCGTATCGAATATCGTTTCGACCAGAAGAATATCTGCCCCCCCTTCGATTAAACCTCGTGCCGCCTCGGCGTAGGCATCTACCAATTCATCGAAGGAAATATTGCGAAAGCCGGGATCATTGACATCCGGGGAGAGGGAACAGGTTCGATTGGTGGGACCGAGCACGCCGGCCACAAAGCGAGGCTTGTCCGGGGTGGATGCCGCCGCCGCCGCCTCGCAGGCCAATCTTGCAGAAGCGACGTTGAGCTCAAAGCTGAGATCCTCCATGGAGTAGTCGGCCATGGAGATGCGATTTGCGTTGAAAGTATTTGTCTCCAGGATATCTGCACCGGCATCCAGGTAGGCTTGATGGATAGCCCGAATGATATCCGGCTGGGTCAGGCTGAGAAGATCGTTGTTTCCCTTCAGGTCGCTTTGCCAGTCGCGGAAACGTTCGCCCCGATAGGCCTCCTCCTCCAGCCGATGGCGCTGAATCATGGTGCCCATTGCCCCGTCAAGCAGCAGGATACGGCTACTAAAGAGGACTTCAAGTTCAGCGGTGCGGTCGAAGTTGTGATGCATGATTGTGTTCGATTTTTAAGTTACAGGGCGGCTATTATAGGATGACCGACAGGCTGTGGGAATTTTACTTCTTCGGCAACAAGAACCACCACGGTTGATCTTTCCACAGCCCGCAGGCTACACCGGTGTCTGGCGGGATATTTGTCTTTTAGTCCTGTTGCCAAGTGATTACTAAGCCGCCCTTACTCCAACCAGGTGGTATTGATGAATCGGTACGTGGAAAAATCCGAGTGGCTGCACTTACCGGATTACGATGGCTACAGCATAGTTAATCTCATGGCCTCGCTTTCACTGGCCTGCCGGGGCGGGAACACAGGGTATGCGCCGGTACCGGGTGAAGGCCTGGCTAAACTCAACCGGGCAAAAAATATTATTCTGCTGGTTGTCGACGGATTGGGCCATGACTATCTCAAGAGCCGGTGTCGGGGGAGCCTGCTCAGCAGTTACTGCCACGAACGACTCAGCTCGGTCTCTCCGTCAACCACAGCAACGGCCATAACCACATTCCTGACCGGGGTTCCGCCGCAGCAGCACGGATTCACCGGCTGGTTTACCTACTTCTCCGAACTCGGTTCAGTGCTGGCGGTGTTACCCTTTCACACCCGTATCGGTTCTACCCCAGTCGAGGAATCACTGCTGTCGCCAGCCGAACTGTCCGGCGCACTTCCCTTTTTCAACAATATTCAGATCGAGAGTAATCTGGTCGTGCCCGACCGGATCGCCGGTTCCAGTTTCAATCGGGCATTCAGCGGGTCAGCAAAAATCACACCCTATTCCGGTTTGAGCGGACTGCGTAAAACCCTGCGGCGCCTGCTCAGGCGTGGTCGGAAAAGGAGTTTTACCTACGCCTACTGGCCCGAGTTCGACTCGCTGGCACACCGGTTCGGCATCGGTAGTCCTCGGGTTCAGGAACACTTCCTGCAGCTGGACCGGCTCTTTGCCGATCTGCTGTCTGACCTGCAAGGCAGTGACAGCGTGCTGCTGGTGACCGCCGATCACGGCTTTATCGATACTTCACCCAACCGGACCATTCACCTGGAGAACCACCCGCTGCTGCAGCGGACACTGATGGTACCCCTTTGCGGTGAGTCTCGCCTGGCATTCTGCTATGTGCATCCGGGCCGGCAGCGCACATTCGAAGCCTATGTAAGAGATCAATTCTCCGGGCAGGCGAAGCTGTTTCCCAGCAGCCAACTGCTGCAGCAGGGCTGGTTCGGGAGGGGAGCTCCAGACCCCCGGCTGCAACACCGAATCGGGCAGTATGCGCTAGTGATGAAAGAGAATTGGACGATTATTGACAGGCTGCCGGGTGAAAGGGCGTTGCAACACATCGGCGTGCATGGTGGAGTTAGCGCGCAAGAGATGTACGTACCATTGATTTACGCAGAGTGCTAGGGTTTGGTTGAAGGGGCAAATTCACATTGAATGAGTACTGGACTTATGCAGGAACTCGAAAAACTTAGAGAAGCGCTCTCTGAGCTGGACGTGAAGCTGCTGGAAATGGTGGCGCACCGGCAGCAGATTGTGGCCAGTATCGGCCGGGTCAAATCAGCCGCGGGTCGTGGCACGCGCGACTACGCCCGGGAAAAAGAGGTGTTACAGCTGGCGCGACGCACCGCCGCGCGTGTGGGGCTGGATGAAGAGGTGGGAGCCGATATCTTTCGCCTGCTCATCCGTGCCTCCCTGGCCGCTCAGGAACAGGACAAGGTTGCGACTTTCGGCAGCGGCAGCGGTAAACGGGCGCTGGTAATCGGTGGCGGCGGACAGATGGGCCAGTGGTTCGTGCGTTTTCTGGCCAGCCAGGGTTATCAAGTCGAAGTGTGCGATCCTGCCGGCGGACTGAACGACTATATCAGCTACAGGAATCTCCGAAGTACCGGGCTGGATCAGGATTTGATCGTGGTCACGGCCCCCATTGCCGAAACCGCGAAGATACTCTCAGAATTGGCCCAGCGCAGCCCGCAGGGCGTGATTTTCGATATCTGCTCGCTCAAGGGCCCTTTGCTCGAGGGGTTTGGCGAACTGCGTGCAGCCGGCTGTCAGGTTGCTTCCATACATCCCATGTTCGGCCCGGACACCGAACTGCTCTCCGGCCGCAATCTGGTGCTCGTCGATCTTGGCGTGGCAAATGCGACAGCTGTGGTAAGGGCGCTGTTTGAACCCACCATGGTAGATCAGGTGAGCATGTCGCTGGAGGCGCATGACAAAGCCATGGCGTACGTGCTGGGCCTCTCCCATGCTATCAACATCGCTTTTTTCAAAGCGTTGGTCGAAAGCGGAGAGGATGCCATCAGTCTGGCCAGACTCTCCAGCAGCACCTTTGATGCCCAGCTGGAAGTGGCCAGCCGGGTCTCCAGGGAGAATCCATACCTCTATTTTGAGGTTCAATCGCTCAACAGTCACAGCCCGCGAGCATTGGTTGCGCTGTTGAATGCTGTGACGCAGGTTGCCGGTCGCGTACTGGATAAGGATGAGCGTGGATTCGTTGAGCTGATGGAACAGGGAAAGACCTTTCTCGCCGGCCGACCCAGGAATCGGCTCTGACATGGGGCGTAACATCGCTGCCACGCTCTACTATGCCCACGACCCCATGTGCAGTTGGTGTTGGGCGTTTCGGCCCGCCTGGGAGAGGATCACCAACAGATTGCCGGACACCATCCAGGCACGGCGTATTCTTGGCGGCCTGGCACCGGATTCGCAGGAGCCGATGTCCATGGATATGCAACATTTCCTACAGGAGACATGGCGTAACATTGAACAACGCGTTCCCGGAACCCGTTTCGAATATAGATTTTGGCAGGATTGTACGCCGCGACGCTCCACCTATCCGGCATGCCGCGCGGTAATTGCGGCAAAAAGCCAGGCGCCGGAATTCGAGGAGCCGATGATACTTGCGATTCAGCGGGCCTATTATCTGCAGGCAAGAAATCCCTCGGATGCCGGGGTGCTTACCGAGCTAGCAGAAGAGATCGGCTTGGATACGGAGCGATTCGCGTTCGATTGCGGCACCGAGCAGACTCACAACCGGCTGATGGAGGAGATTGCTTTCGGACGTGCTATCGGTGTGCAGGGATTTCCCAGTCTGGTGCTGCGGGAGAGCGACGGATACCGCCCGCTTAGCTATGACTACAGGGACCCGGAAGTGGTATTGTCGCAGCTGGGCTAATTGGTCAGAAGCGCAATTTATCCACCGCTTTGGGATCATCTATGAATCGGTTGCGGTTGCCCTGCAGTGTTTCGATTTTCTCGTTGCGCCGCAACTCCTCGTCGTCCGGCGGGTCCCGGCGGTGCCAGCGCCGCAGCATATTCGCCTGGCGCGCAAAGATTCTCAACCCGTAGCTATCATTCATGTAGAACATGGCGCGGGCGATATTGCCGCGCGAGGCCGGTGGCGGCTCGGCGATCCGTTGTTTGGAGTCGAATTCAAAATCACACTGGCCATACTTCCTCGTTTCCCCTCTGATGTCGCCGAACGGGGCGCTTCCCCGTACCTTGTTGATCTCCCTGAGCGACGGATAGAGGTTGTGCATATCTGACTCGATCTGATTGAAGCGCCGATTCGTGCGGCGGCACTCATTACGGCTGCTGCAACCCAACGCGCGCATTGCCCAGGACATCGGGTACACATGTTCGATATTGATGTTCCGCCCCGCATTACGATCAAATTTTTGAGCGCAGTAGATCGTCGCTCCGCCCTCAGGGTAAACCTGCCGCCAGAACAGCGGCAGAACTTCGAAATAATCGTAGTACACCCTCTGCCCCTCAGCCTCTGCGAAACAGCTGAACAGCAGCGCAATAGACACAATACCCCGCTTTACACGACGCATCGGAATCACCCCGCTCCACTCACGCATCAGAGTGGCAGTTGACGCGTCGGCAAAGACCGCCAATTCGGGGGAGTAGTTCGTTGGGGAAGGCTCCAGACACGGGGGCCATACCGATCCGAGCGGTTCAGGAACTGATGTACTCGCGCAGATACTTAACCTCCACCGTAACGTCCTGAAGCCGCGATTTTACCAGGTCGCCAATGGACACCATGCCCAGCGTCTTGTCATTTTCAACGATGGGAAGATGACGGAAACGGCGCTCGGTCATGAGCGTCATTGCTTCCTCATCTGAGCAGCCGGGAGGCGCGCTGATCGGATCCCTGGTCATAATCTCCCCAACCTCCACGCTCTCCAGCTCGCTGCTTCTAGTGGAGCAGAAACGCAGGATATCCCGTTCCGTGATAATACCTTTCAATTTACCTTTGTCGGACTGAATCAGCAGTGAGCCAACTCTGTTTTCACACATACTTGCTATTGCATCCCGCACTTTCGCGGAGGAATCGATATAGATGGGATCAGCTTTCTTGTTATCGATGAGTGATTGCAACGTCATTATTTCCTAACTCCATAAATTATTTCTATAATAGAGCGAGTATAGTTGGAATTATCGGGAGTGGCTAATCGTTGCTGGCAGCGCTTTCCAACTCCCGGCAGTGGCAGAGCCGGTTGTGTAGCAGAACCGATGGCATCGCAGGCTATTTTCGCATAGGGTGTTACGGGTCCGTACACAACTTCTTATTAACAGTAACCGACTATGGTTGCAAAAATATTTGCAACCATCAGGGAATTCCATACAAGATCGGAACGCTCGATAATTAATCAATATAAATTAATAAGTTAGTGGTTTATTTTTGTGTCTGAAGTGGGTAAATTGCCCTAGTGATTTAATCTATTTGCAGTTAGCCTGGGCGATCTCGGGAACCCTTTTCCTGGTTGGACGGAAGAGACCGATATCGCGCCGAGTCTGTCGATGACCCTCAACCATGGAAAAAAAATATGAGTTATCAAGAGATCTATACCCGTTCGTTAGAGGATCCTGAAGGTTTCTGGGCCGATGCGGCCAAAGATATCGATTGGTACAAGCCTGCAGAAAAAATACTGGATGATTCCAATATTCCTTTCTACCGCTGGTTTCAGGGCGGTGAGCTCAATACCTGTTATAACGCATTGGACCGGCACGTGGAAAACGGACGCGGTGATCAGGCTGCTCTGATTTTCGACAGCCCGGTTACCGGCACCAAGAAGACTTTCTCTTACACCGAGTTAAGAGACACTGTTGCCCAGTTTGCCGGCGCACTGGCCGAGCGCGGGGTGGTGAAAGGTGATCGGGTCATCGTCTATATGCCGATGATTCCCGAAGCGGTGGTAGCCATGTTGGCATGCGCCCGTATCGGCGCGATCCACTCGGTGGTATTCGGCGGGTTTGCCGCCAAAGAGCTGGCCACCCGTATAGACGACGCCAAGCCGAAAGTGATCGTCTCAGCTTCGTGCGGTATCGAGGGCAGCCGGGTTATCGAGTACAAGCCGCTGCTGGATGCCTCGATCGACATTGCCGAGCACAAACCGACCGGCACTATCATCTATCAGCGCCCCCAGGTAAGCGCCCCACTGCAGGAGGGCCGAGATTTCGACTGGGTGAAGGTAGCAGCAGCAGCCAAGCCCGCCGAGTGCGTGCCGGTAGCAGCGACCGATCCTCTCTACATTCTGTATACCTCGGGAACCACCGGTATTCCGAAAGGTGTTGTGCGTGACAATGGCGGGCACGCCGTTGCCATGAAGTGGAGCATGAAGAATGTCTATGATGTCGATCCGGGCGATGTTTTCTGGGCGGCCTCCGACGTGGGCTGGGTAGTCGGCCACTCTTATATTGTCTACGCACCGCTGTTGCAGGGCGCTACTACCGTTATGTTCGAAGGCAAGCCTGTTGGAACGCCGGATCCCGGCGCCTTCTGGCGCATGATCTCCGAATATAACATCAAAGTACTGTTTACCGCGCCCACCGCGTTCCGTGCAATCAAACGCGAGGATCCGGATGCCGAATATCTGAAGAAGTACGATATGTCAGGCTTCAAGGCGCTGTTTCTGGCCGGCGAGCGTTGCGACCCAGATACACTGGCCTGGGCCCAGGATACGCTCAAGGTGCCCGTTATCGATCACTGGTGGCAGACAGAAACCGGATGGGCTATTGCCGCCAACTGCCTGGGAATTGAGAGTCTTCCGATAAAACCGGGCTCACCCACCGTCTGCGTCCCCGGATACGACGTTCGCGTACTGGACGAAAACGGAAACGAGGAGGCGCCCGGTGAGATCGGTCGCATCATGATAAAGCTGCCTATGCCTCCGGGCTGTCTGCCCACGCTGTGGCAGCGGGATGACCGTTATGTTGAGTCTTACCTGAGCGCCACAGAAGGCTACTACCTCACCGGCGATGCCGGACGTAAGGACGAAGACGGTTACCTGTGGATCATGAGCCGTATCGACGACATCATCAACGTGGCTGGACACCGCCTCTCCACCGGCGGCATGGAAGAGGTGCTCTCTTCTCATCCGGACGTCGCAGAGTGCGCGGTAATCGGCGCAGCCGATAAGCTCAAGGGTGAACTGCCGGTCGGCCTGGTAGTGCTGAAGGCTGGCGCAGTCGATGATGAAGAGAAGCTGATCGGCGAGCTGGTAGCGCTGGTACGGCAGAAGATCGGGCCGGTGGCGGCGTTCAAGAAAGTGGTCGTGGTCGAGCGCCTGCCGAAGACACGTTCCGGTAAAATACTGCGCGGTACAATGAAGAAAATCGCCGACAGCGAGGAGTATAAGGTGCCGGCGACGATTGACGATCCGGCGATTCTCGATGAAATCACTGCAGCGCTGATCCGTATCGGATACGCCCAGTAACGCTTGCAAAACCGCCGGTTGCGGTTATTCCGGGTGGGGACCCAGGGTCCCCACTCGATCTGTTTGTCATTATTTTCGATTACTGTCGAACTGATCGATTCAGTCGCGGAGAGATACTATGAGTAAAGGGTCCAAACCCACGCTTGAGAATTGGAAAATCCAGGCTGAAAAAGAGCTGCGCGGTCGTCCTTTGGAAGAATTGACCTGGACGACTCCCGAAGGCATCGATGTCAAACCGCTCTACACGCCGGAGGATATTGCACAACTGGAGCGCTGCGCCTCTCTGCCGGGGTTCGACCCCTACCTGCGCGGGCCCAAGTCCACCATGTACGCCGGGCGCGCGTGGACGGTACGTCAGTACGCGGGATTCTCAACGGCAGAGGAGTCGAATGCCTTCTACCGACGCAACCTGGCAGCTGGACAGCAGGGGCTGTCGGTGGCTTTTGATCTGGCCACTCATCGCGGCTACGACTCGGATCATCCACGAGTGGTGGGCGATGTGGGCAAGGCGGGTGTGGCGATAGATTCAGTTGAGGATATGAAAATCCTGTTCAACGGCATTCCGCTGGACAAGGTTTCGGTGTCGATGACCATGAACGGCGCGGCGCTGCCGATTATGGCGAACTACATAGTAGCCGCAGAAGAGCAGGGCGTTACACCGGACAAGCTCGCCGGCACCATTCAGAACGACATTCTCAAGGAGTTCATGGTCCGTAACACCTATATTTATCCGCCTGAACCCTCGATGCGCATCGTCGCCGATATCATCGGTTATACGGCGCAGAATATGCCCAAGTTCAACTCTGTCTCGATCTCCGGCTACCATATGCAGGAGGCCGGCGCGACTTGTGTTCAGGAGCTTGCGTTCACCATTGCCGACGGCCTCGAGTACGTACGTGCGGCGCTGGCCAAGGGACTAGAGGTAGACAAATTCGCCCCACGTCTCTCTTTCTTCTTCGCTATCGGCATGAACTTTTTCATGGAGGTGGCCAAGCTGCGTGCCGCAAGAGTGCTCTGGTCAGAGCTGATGGAGAAACATTTTCAGCCCAAGGATCCGCGCTCGCGTATGCTGCGTACCCATTGTCAGACTTCCGGCGTCAGCCTCACCGCCAAGGATCCGCACAACAACATCATGCGCACCACCATTGAGGCGATGGCGGCCGTGCTGGGTGGCACCCAATCACTGCACACCAACGCTTTCGACGAGGCGCTGGCGCTGCCCACCGACGCCTCGGCACGAATCGCACGCAATACCCAGCTGGTGATCCAGGAAGAGACCGGGATTACCAAGGTGGTCGACCCGCTGGCCGGCTCTTTCTATGTGGAGAGCCTCACCAACGAACTGGTTGAAGCTGCGAATAAGCTTATCGACGAAGTGGAAGAGCTTGGCGGCATGACCAAGGCGGTTGCATCCGGCATGCCGAAGCTGCGCATCGAAGAGGCCGCGGCAATGCGTCAGGCGCGCATCGATCGTGGCGATGAGGTGATCGTTGGAGTCAACAAGTACCAGCTAAAGGAGGAGCCGGATATCGACGTGCTGAACATCGATAACAGCGCGGTGAGGGACTCCCAGGTCGAACGCCTGAAGAAAATTCGCGCCGGCCGTGATGAAGCGGCCTGTCAACGAACATTGGAAGCGCTGACCGACGCCGCCAAAAACAGTACCGGCAATCTACTGGCGCTGGCGGTGGACGCCGCCCGGGTACGAGCGACCGTCGGCGAGATTTCCGACGCGCTCGAGAAGTGTTACAGTCGCCACCGGGCCGTTACCCGCTCAATTTCAGGGGTTTATGGTGCCGCCTTCGAGGGTGATGAGACGTTCGCCAAGATACGGAGTGATGTTGAGGCATTTGCCAGTGAGCAGGGGCGTCGGCCGCGCATGCTGGTGGTAAAAATGGGCCAGGACGGTCACGACCGGGGTGCCAAGGTTATTGCAACCGCTTTTGCCGATATCGGGTTTGATGTGGATATAGGCCCACTGTTCCAGACACCGGAGGAAGCAGCCCGCCAGGCGGCTGAGAACGATGTCCACGTGGTGGGTGTATCGTCCCAGGCAGCCGGTCATAAAACACTGGTGCCGCAACTGATAGAGGCGTTGAAGGCGGAGGGTGCCGGTGAGATCATGGTTATTTGCGGAGGTGTGATTCCGCCCCAGGACTATGCCGGTCTTCGCGCCGCAGGCGTGGCAGCAGTTTACGGCCCCGGCACCAATATTCCGGTTGCTGCCGCCGAGATGATGCAATTGATACGGGAACGTGTCTGAATGACGTAGAGCATTGTGCGACCGCAGCATGGGGGTGAAACTCCTATTTACCAATCACCTGCTTGGGGCTTTTTTGCATCCCACTTCAAGTCGCGAAATAAGAGATTATTACTTGCGGCCTGAGAAGGGTGAAGGTGGCTGTTCAACAACCCCGGATTTCTAGCGTTGCTGAATAGTCTCGGACGTTTTTCTTTTTGTGGTAGTTGGGCCGATTCAGCCCATCGTAAAACATTGGCGATCAGACGAGAACGGTTAGCACCAAGGATCGGGATCGCTTAGCTGGGAGAGATTGATGCAAGAGATTATTCAGAGGCTAGAGAGGCATCGGGAGGCGGCTCGGCTCGGCGGTGGACAGCGGCGCATAGAGAGCCAACACGCCAAGGGTAAACTGACAGCACGCGAACGCGTCGAACTGTTTCTCGATCCGGACAGTTTCGAAGAGTGGGATATGTTCGTCGAACACGACTGCACCGAGTTCGGAATGGACAAGCAGAAGATTCCAGGGGACGGCGTGGTAACCGGATACGGCACCGTCGGTGGCAGGCCTATATTCGTATTCAGTCAGGATTTCACTGTATTCGGCGGTTCCCTTTCAAAATCCCACGCGGCCAAAATCTGCAAGATAATGGACCACGCAATCAAGGTTGGCGTGCCTGTAGTCGGACTAAACGACTCGGGTGGCGCCCGTATCCAGGAAGGTGTCGACTCCCTCGCCGGTTATGCAGATGTATTTCAGCGTAACGTCATGGCCTCGGGCGTGGTACCCCAAATCTCTATGATTATGGGCCCCTGCGCCGGAGGCGCCGTCTACTCGCCCTCCATGACAGACTTTATCTTCATGGTCAAAGATACCTCCTACATGTTCGTTACCGGCCCGGAGGTGGTGAAAACAGTCACCCACGAAGAGGTAAGCGCAGAGGAACTGGGTGGCGCCAAGACTCATACTCATAAGTCAGGCGTTGCCGATCTGGCTTTCGAGAACGACGTTGAAGCACTGTTCATGTTGCGCCGTTTCGTCAATTTTCTACCGATGAACAATAAATCAAAATCTCCGGTCTGGCCGACCAATGATCCAGCTGACCGGAAAGACAACTCGCTGGATACGCTGGTGCCGACGGATCCCAATAAGCCGTATGACATGAAAGAGTTGATCTTAAAGGTTGTCGATGACCGGAACTTCTTTGAACTTCAGAAAGATTACGCCGCCAACATCATTATCGGTTTCGGCCGCATGCAGGGATCGACCGTAGGGTTTGTCGCTAATCAACCCATGGTTCTGGCCGGTTGTCTCGATATTGATTCATCCAAAAAAGCAGCCCGTTTCGTCCGCTTTTGCGACGCCTTTAATATCCCGGTTGTAACCTTCGTCGATGTTCCGGGCTTTCTCCCCGGTACCAGTCAGGAGTACGGCGGCATTATCAAACACGGGGCAAAATTACTGTACGCCTACGCCGAGGCGACCATCCCCAAAATAACGGTTATTACCCGCAAGGCTTACGGCGGTGCTTACGATGTAATGTCCTCGAAGCATCTGCGCGGAGATGTGAATCTGGCCTGGCCCAGCGCGGAAATCGCGGTGATGGGTTCCAAGGGCGCGGTCGAAATAATTTTCCGCCAGGACATGGAAGATCAGGAGAAGATTGACTTGCGCACACAGGAGTACAAGGATCGCTTCGCAAATCCCTTTGTGGCAGGTGCACGGGGATTTGTCGACGACGTGTGCATGCCGCACAGTACCCGAAAACGAATTTGTCGCTCCCTCTCCATGTTGAAGGACAAGAAGCTGGATAATCCATGGCGTAAGCATGGAAATATTCCGCTGTAATCTGGTCAGCGCTGAATAGTGGCAAAATTCTGAGCTTTAAGGCAAAAAAATGTTCAAGAAAATACTGATTGCAAATCGCGGTGAGATCGCTTGCCGCGTAATGAAAACCGCCAAACTGATGGGGATAAAAACTGTCGCGGTGTATTCCGACGCAGACAAGGATGCGCTACACGTGCGAACAGCGGATGAAGCGGTTCACATCGGTGCCTCCGCCTCCTCGGAGAGTTATCTGGTAATGGAGCGAATTGTCCAGGTATGTAAGGACACCGGTGCCGAGGCAGTCCATCCGGGATACGGCTTTCTATCCGAGAACTCCGCTTTTTGCGAGGCGCTCGAAGCGGAGGGGATCGCTTTTATCGGTCCGGCAACCCTCGCTATCAATAGTATGGGCGATAAAATTACCTCCAAGAAACTGGCTGAGGAGGCCGGTGTCAACGTTATCCCTGGGTATACGGATGTGGTGCGCGACGCAGATCACGCGGTGGAGATCTCCAGCGGTATCGGTTACCCGGTAATGCTGAAGGCTTCTGCCGGCGGTGGCGGTAAGGGTATGCGCGTTGCCTGGAACGACGATGACTGCCGCGATGGGTTCGAACGGGCCACCAACGAGGCGCGTTCCAGTTTCGGCGATGAGCGGGTGTTCATCGAGAAGTTTATCGAAGAGCCCAGGCATATCGAAATCCAGGTGATGGCCGATACCCACGGCAACATCATCTATCTGGGGGAGCGCGAGTGTTCGATCCAGCGACGTCATCAGAAGGTAATCGAAGAGGCGCCTTCGCCTTTTCTGGATGAGGCAACGCGCAAGGCGATGGGCGAACAGGCGGTTCAGCTGGCCAGAGCGGTCAAGTACCGCAGCGCGGGAACGGTGGAGTTCATCGTCGATGCCAAACGCAACTTCTATTTTCTGGAGATGAATACCCGCCTTCAGGTGGAGCACCCTGTGACGGAATTTATCACGGGACAGGACTTGGTGGAGCTGATGATCCGTGTTGCCAATGGCGAGGAGCTGCCTATCAGGCAGGAGGATGTGAAGCTGACCGGCTGGGCAATGGAGGCACGTGTCTACGCGGAGGATCCGTTCCGCAACTTTCTGCCTTCTATAGGCCGGCTGGTTTACTACCGCCCCCCTGAGGGCGAAGGTGTTCGTGTCGACACCGGCGTCTTCGAGGGCGGCGAAGTCTCCATGTACTACGATCCGATGATTGCGAAACTGGTCACCTACGGTGAGGATCGTCTTTGCGCGATTAAAAAAATGCAGCAGGCGTTGGACGATTACTATATCCGCGGGGTGCAGCATAACATCAGTTTTCTCAATGCACTGATGGTGCACCCCAGATTCCTTGAGGGTAGGCTCACCACCAACTTTATCGCAGATGAGTATCCGGATGGCTTCAACTCCTCTGATGTGCCGCAGGACGATCCGGCAAAGTACATTGTTGTTACAGCCTGTGTACACCGCAGCCATACCGACCGCGCCTCCAAACTGAGCGGTCAGATGGTCGGCTACGAGCGCAAGCATAGTGAAGCCTGGGTAGTTACGATCGACGACATCAGCCATTCTGTGAACGTTTGGCCCATTGAAGACGGTTACCGCGTGGAGTTCGAGGGCAAGACCTACAAGGTTATCACCGACTGGGATATCAGAGAGCCGCTGCTCAACTGCACAATCAACGGTGAGTACGCCAGTTTTCAGGTTGAACGTGTGGGCATCTGGTACCAACTAACGCGCCGCGGCGCCCGAACAGACGCAGTGGTAATGACGCCGCGGGCCGCGGAGCTGCACGCCAAAATGCCGGAGAAAGTCATCCCTGATATGTCCAGGTTCTTGCTTTCACCAATGCCTGGTTTGCTAGTCAAGCTCTCTGTAGAAGATGGGCAGGAGGTCAAGGCCGGTCAGGAGCTGGCGGTGATTGAGGCAATGAAAATGGAGAACGTTCTGCGGGCGGAGCACGATGTGGTCGTCAAGCATGTTCCGACCAGGGTGGGCGCCAGCTTGACTGTCGATCAAGTGATCGTGGAATTCGAGTAGGAATGCAGCTCGACCCTCGACAGCTTGCCGAACAGATCAGGTCGGGCAAGCGGCGTGCTCTATCCCGCGCAATAACCCTGGTTGAATCTACCCGGAAAGACCACCGTGCGGCAGCAGTTGAACTCTTGCAAATGCTTGCCCCAAATGCAGGGGGTGCAATCCGTATTGGCATCTCCGGGGTCCCCGGCGTGGGCAAGTCCACCTTCATTGAGGCGCTGGGCAATCACGTCATAGATGAGCGTCACCGTCTGGCGGTATTGGCGGTCGATCCCTCTTCATCGGTCAGCGGCGGATCCATTATGGGTGACAAAACCCGCATGGAAGTGCTGTCACGCCGGACCGAGGCTTTCATCCGGCCCTCCCCGGCGGGAACTACCCTGGGAGGCGTCGCACGGCGTACCCGAGAAACCATGTTGTTGTGCGAAGCCGCCGGATTTGACGTTATATTCGTTGAAACTGTTGGCGTAGGGCAGTCGGAAACCGCGGTCGCCGATATGACCGATCTGTTTCTGCTGCTGCTTCTGCCAGGGGGTGGGGACGATCTGCAGGGCATCAAACGCGGCATCATGGAGCTGGCCGATATGATACTGGTGAATAAAGCCGACGGCGAGCTGGCGGCGGCAGCCCGGCACTCGGCAGCGGATTACCGTTCGGCCATGACGCTGATTCACCCTCGCACAAGCGGCTGGAAGGTGCCGGTAAAGACCTGTTCCTCGGCCGAGGGGATAGGTCTCAGCGAAGCCTGGAAAATGATCGAAAAGTATCGTGAATATGTCCGCGGCAACGGATTGTTGGAGGAGCGCCGGGCGCTACAGGCCAAGAGCTGGATGTGGACCGAGATAGGCGAGGGGTTGTTGACCACGTTTAAGCAGGATGATCGCGTGAAATCCAGACTGTCGGATATGGTGCAGGGTGTTACCGACGGTACTATGCCCCCCACACTCGCCGCCACGACACTGCTTGATCTTTTTCTTTACAATCAGTAGTTAGCCGCCTTGGGGTGTGACTTGATTTTTATCCATGATGCGCCAATGGGCGTTTCCTCTTCGAAAATGAAAAAGCGAGAATCACTATGATTGGAAATCTGAACCATGTTGCCATCGTCGTGCCGGATCTTGAAGCCGGTACCGCAGTCTACCGTGACACCCTGGGGGCTAAGGTTTCCGCTCCTGCGGACATACCCGAACATGGGGTTACCACGGTTTTTGTGGAGCTGCCCAATACCAAGATCGAGTTGCTTCACCCGCTTGGCGAGAAATCTCCCATCGCCAAGTTTTTGGAAAAGAACCCCAACGGCGGGGTTCACCATGTCTGTTACGAAGTTACTGATATCCAGGCGGCGGCCAGCAAGATGGTGGCCGAGGGTGCACGCGTTCTTGGGGATATCAAAATCGGCGCCCACAAAAAGCCAGTCCTGTTTCTTCATCCAAAGGATTTTTGCGGAACCCTGGTCGAATTGGAGCAGGCCTGAATCCAGTCGGAGCGGTAGCATGTCGGTTCGTCTGACTGCGCTGACGCAAACGCTGCACAAGGAGGTGCCGCTGACCCGCCAGATGGGGGTTAGAGTAGTCGACTTCGACGGCATCAGGCTGGTAGTTACCGCCGATTTTGGGCCCAACGTCAATATCCATGGAACCGCTTTCGGCGGCAGCCAGTTCAGTATCTGTGCCGTCGCGGGCTGGGCACTGCTGCATATGAAGTACGAGGATGCCGGCGTGCACGCGCTGAGCGTGCTCGGCGACGCATCGATAAAGTATCTGCTCCCGGTCAAAGGGGAGATCAGAGCGGTGTGCGGACTCCCTGAAGATGGGACCTTCGAGCCTTTCATGAAGCGCGTGGCGAATAGCGAAAAAGCAGCCATCACTCTGGTCACCGAGATTCTGACCGATGATCGGGCTGCAGCCCGGTTTCAGGGGCGCTATTCAGCGTTTTTCAAATAACCGCCAGGGAGTTTCCCATTGCGGGTTGAACTCTCCCAATCTTGACACCATCGGCAGGGTGCCCGGCGCCTCTCCGTGGCGCCCGTCCGATCAGACACCTGCATCGGACAACCGCACCGTGCTCACTAAAAACCTAGCGTTCTGCGGCC
>Ga0316201_10000794_pt1 | contig 19592 bp, 21 predicted proteins | sample CS6wburrow_MG_FD_204516 | JGI IMG/M metagenome (GOLD analysis project Ga0316201, IMG submission 204516) | Coastal sediment microbial communities from Delaware Bay, Delaware, United States - CS-6 worm burrow | ecosystem: Environmental > Aquatic > Marine > Coastal > Sediment | place: USA... | reverse complement strand
CGCTGAGGAACCAGCCGACGCCGAAATCCAGTTCATCATTGAGGGTCACCTCGGAAATAATGGCATTGATGAGCACCTGTCGAGGCTGAATGTCGAGCTGGCGGATGGCCGCCTCGATCATGCGGTAATCCGCCGGACTGGCCAGGATGAGGACGGCATTGTTGTCCTGATCGGCCATGATGGTGACGGGACCCTGCCCCTCACCGGCTACCGTGGTGCCGGCCACTGCTGCCTCGGTCACGTTTACCCCGGCCGCCGTCGCCCGGCGTGCCGTTGCCCCGCGCTCAGCTGTCTCCCCCACTGACGCAGCGCCAACGCCGCGTTCCGGATAATCACCGCCGGCCCCGGCTGCGCCAACCGGCGCCGGCCGTTCACTGAGTTGTCTGGCGGTGCGAAAAACGTTACCGCCGCCCTCCACGCCCGGCGGCAGTTCCGGTATGCCTTCGCTGGTGGATGCCAGCCCGACTTCCTCCACCTGCCCGAACAGTTCCTGCAGTACCCCGGAAATGTTTTCCGCCTTGCTGTATTTGACGTGATAGACGTACAGGCGGCGCCCGGGCGACGCCTCGGTGCCCCAGTCAAACTGCTCGATCAGCCTGCGCACGGCCTTCATGTGCTTCGGCTGGTGGGTAATCACCAGGATGGCGTTCAGGCGCTCGATCGGTACCAGCCGCACGATCCCGGCAAACGGCGTCTGCCCTTCGGCGCCGATCACTTTCTCGATTTCACCGACCAGCACGGCCGCATCGGCATAGTGCAGCGGGAACATGCCGAACGACATCCCCTTCAGCCAGTCGGCGTCGAACACCTTGACGGTCTCCACCAGGTGGTCGAGACGATAACGCGGACCGGACAGGATCAACAGGTTGCGCGTGGTATCGACGCGCAGCGTGGTGCCGGTGGGGACAAAGGGCGTGATGATTTTCTCGATCTCGCCGGCCGCCACGTGCTCCAGCGGCACAATGCGCACGCCGAAACCCGCACCCTGCGCGGGCGCCTGCCTGCCCAGCACCGGTGACAAGGCGGCGCCCTCGGCGTCCGCCACCGGCACAATCTTGTACATACCGCGCTCCTGCACCAGCGCCGCGCCGTTCAGTTCGAGCACCGACTCGAGGATCGACAACACCGCCTCGTGGCTGACGGCGCGCGTGGTATGCAGGGTCACCACCCCGTCCACCTCGGGATCGATGAGGTAGTTTTCCTCAAGAATGTCATCAAACACGACCTTGACGAACTCGCGCAGGCTGGTGGCCTCGAAATTCAGCGTCACGTCCCCGGCCGGGAAGGTCCCGTCCTGGTCACTTGCGGGAATCTCCGGCAGGAACACACCGGTGCCGATGCGCACGGCCGGCTTGTCAGTCCGGCCTGGCTCGGCGGAACTGGAGAAACGCTCATCCGCAGCGCTATCTGCCGGGGGCTTTGCCGCCGGTGTCGCAGCAGGGGGTACTGGCTGTACGGCGCGGGATTCCTGTGTGGCGTGCTCCGGTGGTTTGCTGGCACAGGACAGCATCGCCAAAGCACAGACGAGTATGATCAGTCGACGAATCAGGCTGTTTTTCATTGTTGCGCTGCTTTCATCCTCGACGGGCGGCCCTGCCCGCCCCGCTCGGTTAACTTCAGCTCTCCCGGTGTTGCACTACCACACACCGGTACACCGGTCGCATTTGGTATTATTTAGCGGCAACAGGGCGTTAACTTTAACACTTCACCTTTGGCCTCAGTCAAGTGAAGCATAATCTGTATTCAAGCCGGCTGTCATGGGCGCCGATCCATGCTGAAACGGGCGCGGGACAGCCACGGGAACAGATCACCGCCGTCCCTGCGGCTCGCGGTGACGTGCGCTTCGATGTATTGTCTCACATTATCCTTGAACATAAGCTGATAAAATCCGGGTATGGGGCATGAAGTGGTAAAAACGGCGCAACAGACAGACAGCGATGCCATCGAGGCCGCGGCCGGCGGTGACGCGAAAAAAGGCTTGTGCGACTTTCTGATCGAATCCGGAAAACTGAGCCCGGACAATGCCGAACGCGCTTTACGCCTGCAAAGCGGACAGGACCTCAGGGAGCCCATTGGCACCATCCTCGTCAAGCTGGGCTATGTCACCGAGCGTAACGTGGCGGAATGCCTGGCGATGCAGCTGGCACTGCCGCTGGTGGAGGCGAAAAACTTCCCCCAGGAATGGCCCGCCGCCGAACAGATCTCGCACAAGTTCCTGCAGGACAGCAAAACCCTGATCCTGGCCGAGGACGACGAGCAGTTGAGCGTGGTCATGGCCGACCCGCTGGACAGCTACGTGCTGCACGCACTCAGCCTGCTCACCGGCAAGCAGGTACTGCCGCAGGTCGGCATCGCCTCGGAGATCGAACAGGCCCTGGCGCAGAGTCAGGCCAGAAAAAGCGGCGCCGATGAGTCAGCGGCCAGCGGCGATGACAGTGCCGGGTTCCTGGGCGATGTGGAACACCTCAAGGAACTTGCCAGCGAAGCGCCGATCATAAAACTGGTGAACCTGATCATCAACCGGGCGGCAGAATCCGGTGCCTCGGACATCCATATCGAACCTTTCGAAAACCAGCTCAAAGTACGTTATCGTATCGACGGACTGTTGCGGGAAATGGATACCCCGCCTACCGGCTCCACCGCCGCGGTGGTGTCACGCATCAAGATCATGGCCAATCTGAATATCGCCGAACGCCGGCTGCCACAGGACGGCCGCTTCAGAATGCGCGCGCGCGGCAACGAACTGGATCTGAGGATCTCGACGGTGCCGACCCTGTACGGCGAAAGCGTGGTCCTGCGCCTGTTACAGCGCGACAATGTCGCGCTGGATTTCGCTCCACTGGGCTTCAGCAAGGATCTCGAACAGCGCATGCGCGAGATTCTCGCCATGCCGCACGGTATTCTGCTGGTCACGGGACCCACCGGCAGCGGCAAGAGCACCACGCTGTACGCGGCGCTGAAACATCTGAATACCCCGGAACGCAAAATACTCACAGTGGAAGACCCGGTGGAGTACAACATCACCGGTGTCAATCAGATTCAGGTCAAACCGCAGATCGGTCTGACCTTCGCCAACGCCCTGCGCTCCATTGTCCGGCAGGACCCGGATATCATTATGATCGGTGAAATGCGCGACGAGGAAACAGCAAAGATCGCCGTGGAGTCGGCGCTGACCGGACACCTGGTGCTGTCGACACTGCATACCAACGACGCCGCGGGCAGCATCACCCGATTGCAGGATATGGGCGTGGAGGAGTACCTGTTGACCTCGACGCTGAACGCCGTGCAGGCACAGCGCCTGGTGCGCCGGCTGTGCCGGCATTGCCGGCAGCCCTATACCCCGCTGGATGAAGTGGCGCAGCGCTGGCGTCTGCAGCGCTTCAGTACCGATGGCGATATCACCCTCTACCGTCCGGCGGGTTGCGAACACTGCGGTGGCACCGGCTACAGCGGCCGTGCCGCCATTCTCGAGCTGCTGGTGATGACCGACACCCTGCGACAGCTGGTGCTGAAGCGCGCCGATGCGGGCATGATCGCCAAGGCGGCCATTGCCGAGGGCATGGGTACCATGTTCGACGATGGCCTGCGCAAGGCGATGGCCGGAGAGACATCACTCGACGAGGTGCTGCGCGTCACCCAGGACAGCCGCCAGTGAGCACAATGGCGGCGGAACAGACGGTCTAGCCATGCCGGGTTTTCAGTATAAGGCAGTGACCGCTGACGGCGAGATGGTGCAGGGCACACTGGAGGGCAGCGACCGACAGCAGGTGGTGGAACAACTGCATGCCCTCGGCCACACGCCGATACGCATCGACGAGACGGCAGCCCCGGTCAGAGACAAAGGCGGACGTCGCCGACGCCGGCGCAAACGTCGGCTCAACGAAGACCAGATTGCCAATGCCACCCGTGAACTGGCTACCCTGCTGCGCGCCGGCCTGCCCCTGGACCGCGCCCTGGGGGTACTGATTTCTCTGGCCGAAGGCGAGCCGATTGCCGAAATGCTTGGCAATGTACGCCAACAGGTCAACGGCGGCGCCTCGCTGGCGGATGCCATCGAGAGTCAGGGCGGAGTATTTAACCGTTTTTACATCAACCTGTTGCGCGCCGGCGAAGCCGGCGGCGCGCTGGAAGTGGTACTCGAACGGCTGTCGGAACACATGGAACAGAGCAAGGAGGTCCGCGATGCCATGTTGTCTGCGATGATCTATCCTGCCATCCTGATCGTCGTCGCCGTGACCTCCATTTTTATTCTGCTCGGTTACGTGGTACCCCAGTTTACCGAGCTGTTTGAGGACGTGGGCCAGGTGCTGCCACTGCCCACGCGCATTACCATCGCCGTCGGCGAGGCCCTGCAGAGCTATGGCTGGGTGGCACTGCTGGTGGTCGCGGCGGCTGGCTGGTTGGTACGCCGCCAGCTGCAGGATCCAGGCGGTCGGCGCCGCTGGCACGCCCGTTTTCTCAATCTGCCCTTCGCCGGGGCTATAATCACCCGTGTCGAGGTCGCCCGTTTCGCGCGCACGCTGGGAACCCTGCTGCACAACGGCGTGCCGCTGTTGAAAGCCTTGTCCATCGTCAAGGACAGCATCGGCAACCAGGTGATCGCCGACGGCATAGAGCGCGTGGCCGGCAGCCTGAAGGAAGGCCAGAGCCTCGCCGAGCCGCTGGCGGAAGCCGCGTTGTTTCCGCCCTTCGCGATCCACATGATCCGCGTCGGCGAGGAATCCGGGCGCCTGGAGGAATTATTGCTGCAGGTGGCGGGCATCTACGACCGCGAGACGCAGGTGACCATCAAGCGTACGCTGGCACTGCTGGAACCTGTGCTCATCCTGGTGCTCGGCGTTGTCATTGCCGCCGTCATCATTTCCATTCTGATGGCGATACTGGGTATTAATCAGCTGGTATTTTGAATGATAAGGAAAGAATGAACCATGGCTTATAACAACCGCAAGACCAAACACGGACAACGGGGCTTCACATTGATAGAACTGCTGGTGGTGCTGGTGATTCTCGGCCTGCTCGCCGGCCTGGTGGGCCCACAGATACTGCGCTATCTCGGCAGCGCCAAGAGCGACACCGCACAGCTGCAGATCGAGGAACTGGGCGCCGGTCTCGACCTGTTCCACCTGGAGGTCGGCCGTTATCCCACCACCGATGAGGGCCTCGCCGCCCTGGTGGAAGAACCCACCGGGGTCAACAACTGGAACGGGCCGTACCTGAAGAAAAAGACCGTCCCCAAGGATCCCTGGGGCAATGACTATAACTACCGTTCACCCGGCGAAAACGCCATCTATGACCTGTATTCACTGGGCCAGGATAATATGGAGGGTGGCGAGGATGAAAACGAGGATGTTGTCAGCTGGTGATTCACCCGGCTCCCGGCGGCACACGCAGGCGCGGCTTTACCCTGCTCGAACTGCTGGTCGTCCTGCTCATCGTCAGCCTGCTGGTGGCGCTGGTGCCGCCGCTGTTTTCAGGCGCCGTGCCGGGCGCGAAACTCAAGGCGGCGGTACGTGATCTGGCGGTTACCCTGCGCCTGGCACGCAACCAGTCGATCACCCGCGCCGCGGAGACCCGGGTTTACCTCAACCTGGAATCCCCGGCTTATGCCATCGGCACACAGGCAGCACGCGCCCTGCCTGCCAGTGTCGAGTTAAAAGTGGCGTCGGCGTCGGGACAAAGCGCCGCACAGCCAAAGCGCCACGTGGTACGGTTCTTTCCCGATGGCAGTTCCAGCGGAACCCTCATCACCCTGAGCAGGGGTAAGCGCAGCTACGATGTGCACGTGGGCTGGCTAACCGGCAGGGTGACTATTATCCAGGACAGCGACGCCGATGTCCGCTAGCCGCGCCGCACAGCATGGCTTCACGCTGATTGAAGTGCTGGTTGCCTTCATGATCCTGACGCTGTCGCTGAGCGTGCTGTTCCGCATTTTTTCAGGTGGCCTGAACAATGTCGCAGTGGCAGGGAATTACGCCCAGGCGGTGCTGGTGGCGGAGTCTCAGCTGGCGCTGGTCGGCCACGACGAACCCCTGCTGGTGGGGCAGAGCTACGGGGAAGCGGGCGAACGCTTCCGCTGGCGAAGGACCATCGAGAACTACGTGCCCTGGGATGACGACACGGCGCTCACGCTGCCGGTGTCAGCTTACCACGTCACTGTTGAAGTCAGCTGGACACATAACGGGCGTAACCAGCAGATCACCCTCAACAGCCTGCGGGTGCAGAAACGCCCGAGCGCTGAAGGGCAGGGCTGATGGTGGTGCGACGGAATGACGGCTTCACGCTGCTGGAAGTGCTGGTGGCGGTGGTGATCATGGCGGTGATCATGACCACGGCCTTCGGCGCCCTGCGCCTGGGCGGGAGAAGCTGGGAGGCCGGGGTCTCACGCGCGTCCGACAACGAAAGGTTCCGCGCCGTGGCGGATCTGCTGCGACGTCAAGTCCATCAGGTCATACCCATGAGCTGGCCGGACGACAAAAAAAAGCGTATCGCCTTTGAGGGTGCGCCCAACCGCTTGCGCTTTGTTGCACCGGCTCCCAAACAACACCGGCAGGCAGGACTGTTCGAGTACGGTATGTTCTCACGACAACAGGGGCCCGATACCGATCTGATGTTGTCCTTTATCCCCTTCAATCCCGACGCGGAGACATTCCAGAGACCGGCAAAGGATCAACAGGTGCTGCTGGTTGAGGGACTGCAGCGTGTGTCATTCGAGTATTTCGGCAGTCCGGGCAATGACGCTGTCAAAGGCAGAGGCCGGGCCAGGACGAACGTGCAGCCACCCCGCTGGCACCGGCGCTGGGCGGCCGATGCAACGCGCTATCCGCAGCTGCTACGGGTACGGCTGGAAGTGAACGAGGGTCAACAGCCGTGGCCTGAATTGTATCTTGCTCTGCCTGCGGGTGGCGACCAATGAGGCAGCGACTTTATCGGGTAATCAACGGCGCCCGTTGCGACAGGCATTCACTGCCGGGCACAGACGCGCCTGGTGGCCGGCAACGCGGCATCGCCCTGGTCGTGGTGCTGTGGCTGGTGGTGCTGATCACCGTGATCGGTTCCAGCCATGCGCGTAATATACGCATCGAAACCAGTCTCGCCTTCAATCATGTCGGCACCGCCAGGGCCCGCGCCCTGGCGGAGGCCGGCATCAATCGCGCCATTGCGGAACTGTTCGTCGAAAATGCAGACACGCGCTGGCCGTTTGACGGCAGCCCTCGCCAGCTGCAGCTGGACAGCGGCAGCGTTAATATTACCATTCGTGATGCCAGCGGCCTGCTTGACCTGAACAAGGCAGACCTCACCCAGCTGGACGCGGTACTGGACGCAGCGGGTGTCGAAGAGGCCCTGCGCCAACAGCTGGTCGACGCCATCCTCGACTGGCGCGACAAAGACAAGCTGCGGCGTCTGCATGGTGCCGAAGACAACGACTACCGACATGCCGGTGTAGACTGGGGCGCGCGTGACGGGCTGTTTACCAGCGTCGATGAGCTGCGCTATGTACTGGGTATGACGCATGAACTGTTCGAACGCCTGGCGCCCTACCTGACCGTTCATTCGCGGCGCGCCGAAGTCAACCTGAAATACGCACCGCCCTGGCTGTTGTCGGCACTGACCGGCCGGGAAGATGAAACCACTGAAGAGCCGACGGACCAGGCCGATGAAAGCCTTGCGGATGAAAACGCACAGGCTGTCGGCCCCTTCCATATCACCGCCTGGGCCACCAGCAACAGCGGTGCGCGGGCATCGGTGGAGGCGGTGCTCAGGATTGCACGGAGTGGTGATGAGCCCTATAAAATACTTTCCTGGCGTGAGCCCGCCAGGTCGAGGAAAATGACCCCCGGATAACAGGACGCGCATGCAACTCAGCAAACAACATCTGCACCTCAAGTTCAGCGCACCGCTGTGGCGCGGCGTTGCAGCGTTCTGGTCCTGGTGGAGCGGCGAGCTGAGAGGCATGCTGCCGCCGCGGGTGCGTCGGGCGCTGATGCCCCGTGCTCAACAGCTGTTCCTGGAACTGGACGGCACAGAGCTGGTGATGAGCCAGGGCACGGCGCAGAACAAAGCGGAGCTGACGCGCTACCAGCTGGACCAGGCGGGGGAAACGCCGCTGCAGCTGTCTCTGGAAGACGAGCTGCATCAGCGGGCCCGTGAGCTGGTATTGTGCCTGCCGCAGGACAAGGTCCTGGCGCGGTCGCTCACTTTGCCGCTCGCAGCAGAGGAGAATCTGCGCGAGGTATTATCCTTTGAAATGGATCGCCAGACGCCTTTTACCGCCGAGCAGGTGTATTATGATTTTTCCATCGTCGCGCGCTCGTCGGCGGAACGCACGCTGACAGTAGACCTGGTGCTGGCGACGCGCCGCATGCTGGACGAACTGCTCGCCCGGCTTGATCAACGTGGTTTGCACCCCGATCGAGTGACCATCAACTGCGGCGAGAGCGGTGGCTTTGCTGCCGTCAATCTGCTGCCTGCCGGTAAACGACAGCGCAAAGCCATCACACCGCAACTGGTCAACCTGGCGCTGGGCGCCCTGACCCTGCTGCTGCTGGTCGGCGCCGTGTCCCTGCCCCTGCTTAACAAACGACAACAGATCGAGGCGTTGGAGCCGCTGCTGGAAACGGCCAGCGCGAAAGCTGAGGAAGCCCGCCGGCTGCGCAAAGAGGTGGACCAGCTGACGGCGAACTCCCGCTTTTTGACCGACAAAAAGCGGTCATCGCGGCCGGTGCTGGAGCTCCTCGATGAACTCACCCGCATTCTGCCCGACGACACCTGGATCACCCGCCTGGATATCAAGGGCTCCGAGTTGGAGATCCAGGGGCAATCGGCCTCGGCCGCGGCGCTGATCCCGCTGATTGAATCCTCGTCCATCCTGCAGAATCCGCGTTTCCGCTCCCCGGTCACCCAGATACCGCGTTCTGACGTCGAGCGATTTCACCTGTCTGCGGAAACGCGAGGGCCGACGCCATGATCGAAAAACTGGATCGCAAACAACGCCGGCTGCTGGCATTGGCGATCCTGCTGCTGGCGCTGGCGCTGGTGTTCAGCATCACCGTGTTACCGGTGCTGCTGGCGAACCAGCACTACCGGGATACCATTGCCGGCCTGGAAGGCCGCCTGCAACAGCTGCAGCGCGCCGCAGCCATAGGCGACGCCCTGCAGCCGCAATATGAGCAACTCAAACGCTGGAAAACCAGCGACGCGCAGTACCTGAAAAGCAACAGCGCGGCGCTGGCGGCGGCCGAGCTTCAGCGCCTGGTAAAGCGCATCATCGTGTCAAAAAATGCCGAGGTGGTGAGTACCCAGATCCTCACCACACGGCAGGAAGAAGGTTTCGACCGCGTTGCCCTGAAAGTACGCATACGCGGCGAACTGGAGAACATCATCCAGGCATTTTACGTCATCGAGACCGGTGAGCCCTTCGTCTTTATGGATAATGTATCGGTGCGCGCCAGCAGAGGGAGGCGCGTTCGCGGACAGGCCCCCACCCTGCAAACGCTGGATATCGATATGGAACTGATTGGATACATGCCGCATTCATCATGAAGCACATCTCCTTTGGCAATAGACTGACCCCCGTCCTGCTGACAGCCTGTGTCTCATTGGGCGTGATTGTGGCGCTCGAATGGGTTGTACTGTCCCCGCAGAATGGAGCACCGACTGTGATCGATGCGCAACCCACCGCCGCGGCCGATGATGCCGAGCTGACCCGGGTCAGCTACACGGCACCCGATTTTGCGGCCTTCAGTGAAATTCTCGAACGCCCCCTGTTTACCGAAGGCCGTACCCCACCGCAACCGCCCTCCCCCGAACAGGCCGCCACCCTCAAGCCCGGCGCGCAGTCCAAGCTGACGATGCGTCTGGAGGGTATAGCGCTCACCCCGGTGGCCAAAGTCGCGCTGATCCGTGACATCAGCAGCAACACACTGTTGCGCCTGGCTGAAGGTGCGCAGCATCAGGGCTGGGTGGTGGAGAGCGTCAACGCCACCAGTGCCACACTCAAGCGTGGCGAGCAGACCCACGAACTCATGCTGGAACTGAACACCGGAAAGATGAGAAAAACACCGCCGCCGGCCCCCAAAAAGCGGAGCCCGGTGAGGAAAAATCGTGCTAAAAAGTGACGCCGCTCACTGACCCTTGTTGCCGTCCAGGCCGGCCTGCGCCTGGGATACAGCGCGGAATATAGCACGCCCCTTGTTCATGGTTTCGGCCCATTCATTGGCCGGCACAGAATCCGCCACAATGCCGGCGCCCGCCTGGATATGCAGCGTACCGTCTTTGATGACCGCCGTGCGTATGGCAATAGCGGTATCCATATTACCGGTCCACGACAGGTACCCCACGGCACCGGCATAGACGCCGCGCTTGACCGGTTCCAGCTCATCGATAATTTCCATGGCACGGATCTTGGGTGCACCGCTGACCGTACCCGCCGGAAAGGTCGCGCGCAGCACGTCGATGGCCGACATGCCTTCATTAATCCTGCCCACCACGTTGGAGACAATGTGCATGACGTGTGAGTAACGTTCGATAACCATCTTTTCGGTCAGCTCCACAGTGCCGATTTTACTGACGCGTCCGGCGTCATTACGACCCAGGTCAATCAACATCAGGTGTTCGGCGAGTTCCTTCGGATCGGCCAGCAGTTCCTTCTCCAGCAGCAGATCTTCGGCTTCGTCCCTGCCCCGCGGGCGCGTACCGGCGATGGGCCTGACGGTCACCACGCCGTCCTCCAGGCGCACCAGTATCTCCGGGGATGAACCGACGATATGAAAATCATCCAGGTCCAGATAATACATATAGGGTGACGGATTCAGACTGCGCAGGGCGCGGTACAGATCCAGCGGCGGTGCGTGATAAGGTATCGATAAGCGCTGCGATAACACCACCTGCATGGCATCGCCTTCCACGATGTATTCTTTTACGCGCTGCACCGCGGCTTCAAAGCCCTCACGGGTGAACCCGGAGACAAAATCCTCTTCCGATACCTGGCGCGACTCTCTCAGCGCTCCTGGAATAGCCACCGGCTGGCGCAGTTGCTGCATCAGCTCATCGAGCCGCGCCTGGCCACGTGCCCAGGCATCCGTATGGCTGGCATCGACGTGCACCACCATCAGCAACTTGCCACTGAGGTTATCGAACACCACGACTTCGTCCGACACCATCAACAGAATATCCGGCGTTTGCAACGGATCTTCCTGGACGGCGTCTTTCAGCTTTGCTTCGATATAACGCACCGCATCGTAACCGAAGTAGCCTACCAGCCCGCCACAAAAACGCGGCAGCGCTGCAATTTCCGGTACCTGGTGACGCCGTTGGAAGGCTTCAATCCATTGCAGGGGATCGTCATGTCGAAGGTCTTCGACCAGTACGCCATCGCTGTGAATCTCTATACGCCCACCATAGACGCGCACCACGGTTCGACACGGCAGCCCGATGATGGAATAACGCCCCCACTTTTCACCACCGTGTACGGATTCGAACAGATACGAATAGCGGCCATTGGCCAGTTTCAGATAGGTACTTAAGGGCGTATCGAGGTCGGCCAGCACTTCACGGGTGACCGGTATACGCTTATGGCCGCGTTTGACCAGTTGCTGAAATTTATCAGGTGTCATTATCCTCACCGATGAGGCATTTCAGCACCACCCTCGTTCCCTGTGCTCGGGCGGCTCTGTCTCCATGGCGAGCATCATGCAGCGTTTTCGAGTTCGGTGCTGAGATCGGCCAGTGTATCGATCAGCGCGTCGGGTTTGGCGCTACGTATGTCCTCGCCGTGGTTGTAGCCATAGGGCACGCAGGCGATGGTGAAACCCGCGGCGCGCGCCGCTTTAACATCGCTAATGGAATCCCCGACCATTAATGCCTGCGCCGGATCCACCTTGAAGAACTCCGCTGCATGCAGCAACGGTGCGGGATGTGGCTTACTGTATTCCAGGGTATCGCCGCAGATGACGATTTCAAATTGATCATGGATACCCAGATCCTTGAGCAGCGGTATGGTAAAGCGCTCGGCCTTGTTGGTCACACAACCCAGCGCATAACCGGCAGTCTTCAGGTAATCGAGCCCTTCACGCACGCCCGGGTAGAGTAGCGAGCGCTTGGAGGTATTGTCGGCATACAGTTGCAGAAAAATCGGGTAAGCGCTGTCGAAATCCGCCTCATCCGGTTCGCCATCGAGCTGTCCTGTCAGGGCCCGGCGCACCAGACGTTCAACGCCGTTTCCGACCCAGTCGCGTACCCGCGTCTCACCCCGGGGCTCACGTCCCAGTGCGCGCATCATTTCATCGACACAAAATGCCAGGTCCGGCACGCTGTCGACCATGGTGCCGTCAACATCGATGAGAATCATTTCCGGTTTTCTGATAGTCATGCGTTTCGTACCATTGCCATTGGCCACTGATCCTTAGGCCCTAGCCAACTTTTGCCAGCTCGTCGCGCATCGCCGCTACCACAGTGTCGTAATGGTTCGGGTCGCTGTCCTGTGCTGCGCCGAAAATTGCGGAGCCGGCCACGAAGGTATCCGCTCCCGCTGCGGCAATCTCGCGGATATTGTTGACCTTCACGCCACCGTCGATCTCCAGTCGTATATCGCGGCCTGAGGCATCGATCATCTTGCGCGCCTCGCGCAACTTGTCGAGCGCACTGGGAATGAAGCTCTGGCCGCCGAACCCGGGGTTTACCGACATCAGCAAAACCATATCGACTTTATCGATGACGTAGTTGAGGTAGTCCAGCGGCGTGGCCGGGTTGAATACCAGACCCGACTTGCAGCCCTCCGCCTGAATGAGCTGCAGCGTACGATCGACATGTTCGCTGGCTTCCGGGTGGAAGGTGATGTAGCTGGCACCAGCCTTGGCAAAGTCAGGAACGATGCGGTCGACCGGCTTGACCATCAGGTGCACATCGATCTCCGCGCTCACGCCGTGCTTGCGCAAGGCATCGCAGATCAGTGGACCAATTGTCAGGTTGGGAACATAGTGGTTGTCCATCACGTCGAAGTGGACAATATCGGCCCCGGATTTGAGGACGTTATCCACTTCTTCGCCCAGGCGGGCGAAATCCGCTGACAAAATAGAGGGTGCGATTTTGTAATCTGGCATAATCCGGGCCTCATGAAGTTGAATTCTGGTTGCAAATCAAGACCGCGCACTTTACCCGATCATCGAAACGATTGCAGCCTGCCCGGAGAGATAGAATGGTCCCTACTGAGGAGCGCCCTGAGCACACTATGAAAAAATCATTCAAGCGTTTGATCTTATGTGTTTTTTTAACGACCCCCTGGATCTGCAGCGGAGCCACTTCAGACCTTGAGAAGGAAAAGCGCTGGTCGGAACAGATTGTCGATGGCCTGGTGGTAGGAGAATCGGTTCAACTTGAGGCCGGCGACACCACTTTTATGGGTATTTTCACCGAGGCCAGCGACGGTCCCACCGGCCGCGCCTTGATCCTGGCACACGGTATGGGTGCTCACCCTGACTGGCCGGACATCATCAATCCCCTGCGCAGCGACCTGCCCGATCACGGCTGGTCGACACTGTCCATCCAGATGCCGATTCTGGCCAATGACGCGACGCTGAAGGACTACGCGCCCTTGTTCGATGAAGTCGCACCCCGTATCGAAGCAGCCATCGGTTTCCTGCGCGATCAGGGCAACCAGACCGTGGTGCTGATCGGCCACAGCCTCGGCGCAAGCATGGCCGCCAGTTATCTCAGCAGCAATGGACAACTGGGAATACAGGGGTTTATCGCCATCGGCCTCAGCGCGACCACTGCGGACGAGAAGATGAACAGCGCTCTGGCACTGGAGAAAATCCGCATCCCGGTACTCGACCTGTATGGCAGCCGCGACCTGGCGAACGTACTGCGCTCGGTAAAAACCCGCGAAAAAGCCGCCCGCAAAGCCGGTAATGCAGACTATCGGCAACTGGAAATCGAGGGCGCCGATCATTTCTTTGTCGGCATGGAAGACACGCTCAACCGCCGCGTATACGGCTGGTTGAAAACCACTTTCGAAAAACAACCCAGGTAACCCCTTATGACACTATCCGTTCTGGCCATCAGCCTGCACCTGCTCTCCGCCGTCCTCTGGGTCGGCGGCATGTTCTTCGCCCACCAGGTATTACGTCCGGTGGCGGTTCAGCAATTCGAGCCTCCCCAACGACTGCCACTCTGGTCACAGGTTTTCACACGCTTTTTCCCGTGGGTATGGTTATCAGTGCTGGTGCTGCTGGCCAGCGGTTACTGGATGGTGTTCAAGCTGTTTGGTGGAATGTCCGCCGTCGGGCTGCACGTTCACATCATGCAGGGCCTGGGCTGGCTGATGGTGCTTTTATACATGCACCTGTATTTCGCCCCCTTCCGCCGGCTCAAGGAAGCCGTCATCACTGAACAGTGGCCGGAAGCCGCTAAACAGCTCAACCAGATCCGAACGATCGTTGGCATCAACCTCAGCCTGGGCCTGATTGTGATCGCGGTGGCAGCCGGCGGTCGTTATATGGGTTAGGCGTTATGTGGGTTAGCGCTGTTATCCGCTTGCAGGACTCGCTCTAAATACGTCCCTGTACGCTCGACGGCCGCGTCCATGCGGCCGACGGTCCCGCAAGCGGATAACAGCTACCCCACATACTCAGGTTAAGCCTGCGCACGGTTTTTTTTGATCAGTTCGTAGGCCGTTTTGATTTCCTGGGTCTTCTCGGTTGCCAGTTTCATCATCTCCTCGGGCAGCCCCTTGGCCACCAGCTTGTCCGGATGGTGCTGATTCATTAATCGCCGATAGGCTTTTTTAACTTCAGCGTCACTGGCGCTGGATTTCACACCCAGAATTTCATAGGCCTCGTGCAACGAAGCTCGTGGCGATAGCGGTGGCTCCTGTCCGAACCCACCCCCACCGAAATGCCTGGCATTGCGCACCAGCGCTTCGATGTGCTGGAACTCCTGGACAGTAAAGCCCAGCTGCTGCCGCACCTGTTCCAGCACACCACGCTCAGCCGCCTTCAGATTTCCATCCGCATAGCCCGCGTGCAACAGGAGTTCCATGAACATCTGCATCAGATTGCGACGCCGCTGACATTCCTGGCGGAACTGAGCGATGATATCCGCCAGGGGGAAATCCGGCTGTTTGCCCTGCTCGAACAAACGTATGGCCGCACGGCGCATATCTTCATTAAGGTTCATGCGCCGCATGATATCGCGCGCCTGTTCTATTTCGTCTTCCGAAACCCGGCCATCCGCTTTCGCCAGATGACCCATAACAGAGAAAAGCGCTGTGAAAAATACCGTCTGAACGCGCTCCTGCGCACCGGGTTCGAAGTGGGCGCGGATCGCGCCGGTCAGGCCCTTGTCAAAGTTGTGCCCCAATGCGGTACCGATCACCGCCCCCAGGGGACCGGCGAGCAAATAACCGAAAGTACCCCCCAGCAGTTTGCCCCACCAGCTCAAGATTGCCGCCCCTTATGCTGTAACTCCCTGATGAACTGATCGACAGCTTGTGAAATACGGCCGCACAAATCCTCTGCACCGGCCGACTCTCTGCATTGGGCTGACGGAAACGTCAGAAGCTCGACGCCATATTGCTGTAAAGCATCCTGCTGCAGATGACGACAGGCCTCTCCCGCTGCGATCAATAATTTCAAACGCGGCATTTTTTCCAGTGTCGTCTGTTCAATAGGGGTTGCCAATGCAACCACGATATCAGCCCGCCAACAGCGTTCGGCAATATCCTCCTCGGTCAAGGCCGGATACTGCTCCCAACCGTATTTCGCAGCGTCCAGCGGCGGAAAGTCGACACCTGTCGGAAGCTGTGCACCGTCCACCACTACCACCTTAATGGCCATATTGAAATCCCCACAATCGATCACGCCTGCCTGCAAAAATCGATTTATACACCTATAAATCCGTCTAGGCGCAGATACACAACCAGCATCTGCTGCACCTTGTACTGCGTCCAACCGTTTCTCAGTGTGCCAAGTATCAGCAGTTTACTCATGGAGGTAAACCCACCATGGCTCTTGAACCTGATCCCGGCATCGGTGATCGCTACCAGAACAGTATTGGCGACACCTTTGAAGTCGTCGCCGAGGACGACGAAGACGATACTGCGGAGTCGCAGTATTACCACGGGACACAGGAAGAACCGGACCCGGAAGCATGGGGTCCCATGCAGCCCGAAGCCATCGAACCACCGGAGAACTGCAGCGGCTCCACAGACGTTGCTCACGAATACAGTGCGATATCCGAGAGTTGGGAGGAAACCGGCGAGATGAGCGAATATTTGATTTAATGTTTATACCCCGGAGCCGATAGCATTTTGAAGGCTGCGCTGGCAGCTGCGACCACCTTAAGGAGGTGCGCCATGGCATTCGTACTTGATATGGCAAGTGGTAAGGAATACCCGGGCGAGAAACTGGATTGCCCACGTCAAGGGAGCATGAAAGCGCGGTTGCCTGACACTTCCACGGCTAATGAACCCCCAGCACTACAGCTGGCAACAGTCGCGACACAGGCGCCCACCACTCTCCGGTTTTTGTTATCGATACACTGCTTGAGTCCATCGAAGTTGGTCGAATGAATTCGACCCTACAATGAGTTAAGGCGGCTCTTTCTCTGTAGGGCTGAATTCATTCGGCCAGTAGCTGTTGGCGGCTACCCACATCGTGGCTATATCCGGGATGATAGATGGTATGGCAACGTGGTTGGTCGGATGAATTCGACCTGCAATGGGTTAAACAGGCTTAACTCAGTGCCATTAATTTCACCAATTATTACTGATCCAGTCTGAGAAAAATCTCCTCGTTGCTGATGTCGACTGAGACAGGCGTCAGCGCCTGTCCGGCACACGGACCGGCTATACAGGTACCATCTTCGATACGAAACAAGGCATCGTGTGTCGCACACTGAATCAGGCCACCGTCGAGATTGAGAAACTGGTCTGGCACCCAATCCAGCGGCCCGCCGGTATGCGGACAGCTGTTGCGATAGGCGAATAAGCGGTCTTCTTTATGTACCACAAAGATATCTTCATAGCCGAAACAGGTTTTAACACTGAAACCCCGGCTGCACCCTTCCGGCAGATCTTTCAGATCACACAGCGGTATCCTGTTTTCAGCCATCGATCAGCCATCCCGTGGCGGAATATTCAGACCGTGCAGACCGGCCTGAGCACATTTATTGCCCGCCAGTCGGCAGGCAAAACGCAAGCCATCAGCCAGCGGCACACCACGTAACAAGGCATCTATCATGGCAGCGTTAAAGGTATCGCCCGCAGCCAGTGTATCGACCAGTTGCTGCGGTGGAAAAGCCTTGCTACGGATCACTTCCCGCTCTCGACTGCGGGCAACAGCACCCTGTTCACCAAGAGTACAGACAAGTTCCGCGTTGGCCGCCTGTTTTTGCGCTTCGCTAAGCAACTCTGCGGCTGAATATCCATAGTGCCGTGCAACAGCCGCCGAGAACAGAATCAGGTCGGCGTGTGGAAACAGCGCCTCGATATCCTGCCTCGGTTTCTCCACTTCCAGCGAAACCGGCAGTCCCGGCAGCTGCGCTCGTACCCGCTGCATCATCAACAGCGTCTCCGTAACATTGCGCCCCTCAAAGTGCAGCCAGTCGAACCCCTCTAATGGAATAGCGCAGAAGGCCTCATAATCATACTCAGGCAAATCACGGTAATGCACAATGGTGCGGGAAGCGGTGGCACGACTGACAGTGATGCAGGACGTCGGCATCGTGCCCTGACTCAGCCGCCGGCAGTATCGGCTGCCTATGGCATAGCGTCCAAGCTCTCTGAATACTGTCTCCGCTGCAGGTTCCTGAAGGGTAACGCCGGCCCATTCACAGCGGTGGCCAAGCTGACTCAACACCACCAGCGTGTTACTTGCGTTACCGCCGCGCCGGACTTCCTGCGCCAGCGCGCGCACCTCACCATCTTCCGGAGGATAACATTCAACTTCATTGATAATATCGAGGGTGGCAACACCCACGGCGAGCACATGTGCCATGGGTAGCACAGGTTAGGTCGAACGGATACCGATTTCAAATTGGGCACACTAAAATTCCTTGACCACCCTGAAGCCCAGGTTGTCGAGACGCGTTTTCGGCGCGCGCCGGTCGCGGCTGGCGCTGCGCAGCAAATCCGCCGGACTGTCGAACCCCCCGCCACGAACCACTCGCTCCTTGCAGTCGCCGAGTTCCACGGCACTGCCGTCTTGCGGCGCGTCGGCATACCCGGCACGGTAACAGTCCTGCACCCACTCCATCACGTTGCCGGCCATATCATGCATCGCATAGGTGCTCTCCGCAAAACTGCCGACCGGCGCGGTCTTGCTGCCGGACCATTCACTGCCACAGTCGAAACAGTTGGCATTTCCCTCACCGACTTTGTGCCCCCACCAGAAGCGCCTGTCACTGCCGGAACGCGCGGCAAACTCCCATTCCGCTTCGGTTGGCAGGCGGTAACGACTGCCGGTCTGTTGTGACAACCAGTCCGTATATGCCACGGCATCCTGCCAGCTCACATTGATCACCGGACGTATACCCCGTCCCCAGCCGGCACTGTTAGGCTGGCTGCGACCGGTCGCTGTTGCAAACTGATCATACTGGTCAAATGTCACTTCGTGTTTAGCAATGGCAAAACGTTTCAGGCTAACACGGTGGCGTGGCCGTTCCGCGAAATTCGGCGAAGCCGAACTGCTGCCCATGTCGAAGCTGTCCTCGCGGAACTCGACCATTGTTGGCGCAGTACCACCCATCTCCAGGGCCTCCCGGAAGGTCCGTGCCGGTTGCGGTTGCGCTTGCAATGGCTCTGCCGCTTCTTCCACTTCGACAGAGGGTTTCCCTTCGGCTTCCTGTTGCGGTTCTGCCGGCACTTCCTGCGCACCGGCATCATCGTCGATGGTGGTACCGGTATTGGCGGGTATCGGTGAATCCGACATCCCCTTGGCGAACGACGGCAGTATTTTCGGCTTGTCGATTACTTCCTGCGACTCATCCTTCTGCAATTCCGTTTCAGCCTGCTGCGGATGCTCCACAGCAATCGGCGGATCAGCGTCTTCCGCAGCCGTTGTTTTCAACGCCTCCGCGCCCGGCGTTTGCGGGGTGGTCGACGACTCCAGCGAAGGCTTATGAACGAACCACCAATAGGCGCCCGCCGCTGCCAGACCCACTGTCAGCAGCACGATCAGCAGTTTCTTCACGCCTCCGGTTTTATCTGTGTCAGCGGTGTCCACTGCGACTGCAGACACAACAGCCTCATGGTCTACCTGCGAATCGTCACTCTCTGCAGGTGCCGTGACATTATCGTTCTGATCATCGAATCCAGGTATCAGCAGAGACGCTGTCTGTGGCTCATTGTCATCCACAGAAGGAACCCGGACTTCCTCTTCATCCACACTGTCAACAGCACTTGCCTGGCTCAGTTCAAGCCGCAGACGATCAATTTCCTGTTGCAGGCCGGCGGCCTGTTCCTCCGCCTCGATACGCAAACGCACCGCTGTCTCTACCTGCCTCTTGCCCTCCACCAGCTCCGCATGGAGCGCTTCTTCAGTGCCCCCCACCGAAGCCTGCATCTTCTCCAGACCGCGGTTTACCTCAGCTTCGGCACG
>Ga0316201_10000793_pt1 | contig 19592 bp, 13 predicted proteins | sample CS6wburrow_MG_FD_204516 | JGI IMG/M metagenome (GOLD analysis project Ga0316201, IMG submission 204516) | Coastal sediment microbial communities from Delaware Bay, Delaware, United States - CS-6 worm burrow | ecosystem: Environmental > Aquatic > Marine > Coastal > Sediment | place: USA... | reverse complement strand
GAAGGTGCTATCACCGGGCTGCCCACAGGTTTTGACAAGTTCGATGAAATGACCACCGGCCTGCAGCCGGGCGACCTGGTCATCGTCGCCGGACGCCCGTCGATGGGCAAAACCACGTTTGCGATGAATATCGCCGAAAATGCAGCGATAGGTGCACAGGTGCCGGTCGCGGTATTCAGCATGGAAATGCCGAGCGAGCAGCTGGCGATGCGCATGATTTCATCGCTCGGTCGCATCGACCAGCACCATATTCGCACCGGTCAGCTGACAGATGATGACTGGCCACGGATTACCTCCGCGGTTCACATGCTGTCGGAAGCCAAGTTATTTATCGACGATACCCCGGCGATGTCGCCCAACGAAGTACGCGCACGCGCGCGACGATTAAAACGACAGCACGGACTGGGCCTGGTCGTCGTGGATTACCTGCAGCTGATGCAGGTGGCTGGTAGCAATGAAAACCGTACCACTGAAATTTCCGAAATTTCACGCGGCCTGAAAGCCCTGGCAAAAGAGCTGAAGGTGCCGGTGATTGCGCTCTCGCAGCTTAATCGAAGCCTGGAGCAACGTACTGACAAGCGCCCGATTATGTCGGACTTGCGCGAATCAGGTGCGATCGAGCAGGACGCCGACCTGATCGTGTTTATTTATCGTGATGAAGTCTACAACGACGAAAGTCCGGACAAGGGCACGGCGGAAATCATTATCGGTAAACAACGAAACGGCCCCATTGGCAAATCGCGCCTGACATTCCTCGGCAAATACACCAAGTTTGAAAACTTTGTGCCGGAAATGAATTACAGCGAAGGATTTGAATGAGCGCAGGCAATGGGCGCACGGCAAAGGTAGAGATTGACAGCGACGCCCTGCAGCATAATTTGCAACGCGTCAGGCAGCTCGCTCCCCGAAGTAAAATTATCGCGGTCATCAAGGCCAATGCATACGGACACGGTGTGCACAGTGTTGCGCATGCGCTGGCAGATGCTGATGCGTTTGCACTTGCGATGTGCGATGAAGCCCTGCAGCTACGCGCCGCGGGGATCACCCGGCCGATGATGGTGCTGCACGGTTTTCATACCGCGAATGAACTTGCGCAACTGGCATCACAGGATATTTCAGCTGTTGTGCATCACGCTGCACAGGTCGCATTACTCGAAAATTATCACGGTAAACCGATTGATATCTGGTTGAAGCTTGATACCGGCATGCACCGGCTGGGTTTCGACCCTGAAGCATATCCCGCTATTATGAAACGCCTGCGCGACTGCAGTGCTGTCGGTCGCATACGCTTAATGAGCCATTTCGCCAATGCAGATGACACTGGGCATGTACTCAACCTGCAGCAGTTGCAGGTGTTTTCAGGCCTCAGCCAGGATTCTGGATTTGAATGCAGTATGGCAAACTCAGCGGCGCTGACTGCAATCCCGCAAAGCCATTTTGACTGGGTGCGGCCGGGCATCATGCTCTACGGTTCATCATCACTGGCAGGCCAGAGCGCGGCGTCGCTGGCGCTCAAACCAGTGATGTCGTTTACGGCACCTGTGCTCGCGGTGAAGCGCCTCAAGGCAGGTGACAGCGTCGGCTACGGCAGTCGCTGGGTATGTCAGCATGATACGCATATGGCCTGCGTGGCCGCGGGTTATGCTGATGGTTACCCGCGACACGCGCGCGCGGGTACACCGGTATTAATAAATGGCCGGCGCTGTGCGCTGATCGGTCGGGTGTCGATGGACAGTATTTGTGTCGAACTGGGTGATCTCGAAGTCACGCCCGGGGACCCGGCCGAACTCTGGGGCCAGCAACTGTCCGTCGATGAAGTCGCACGTTGCGCCGAGACCATCAGTTATGAACTGCTCTGCCAGGCCGGTAATGCCGCCCGAATGCGCTAAAGCGCCAGAAGGCTTGGGATTTGAGCTATCGTGGTCTATGCTTACGGGAATTAAATTCATCTAAAACAAGCGGGTTCTGCACTAGCAAAGGCCCCATAAAAAAACTAATCGATGACGATGTCAAACACGGCGGGCGCATCATGCAAGGAGTTCATATGATTCACAAACTTCCTCAGAAAATTTTACTGGCGGGTGTCATTGTTGCGAGTGTAAGCCTGGTTTCCTGCGGCGGCGGTGCGACCAATATGTTTCGTGGCAATGCCAGTCACAATGGCCAGATGGCGTCATCGGGGCCGACCGAATTGACCACCCTGGCGTGGAAATACGTGTTACCAGATAAAGTGTATTCATCACCACTGGCAGGCGACCGCGAGGTATACGTTGGATGTAATAACGGTTACCTGTACGCGATTGACCAGGAAACGGGCCTCGAGAAATGGAATTTTAGAACCGACAACAATATTGAATCGACGCCTGCACTTGTTGACAACATTCTATATGTGGGAAGCTGGGACAAGCATGTCTACGCGATTGACACCCGCAGCCGTGGTTCGCTCTGGAAGTTCCCGACGACCGGACCGGTTTCGTCTTCACCTGTGGTGCACGATGGCGTGGTTTATGTCGGCAGTGAAGATGGGCATCTGTATGCCATCGAGGCAGCAACCGGTTATGAAAAATGGCGATTCAAAGCCAGCGGTGCAATCTACAGTTCGCCTGCATTACTCAATGAGCATGTATTCTTCGGTACATTGAGTGGTGACGTGTTCGCAGTGAATATACAATCCGGTCAGGAATACTGGCGCTATCACACGCGGCATAAAATACATTCATCGCCCGCTGTTGACGAGAGGCAGGTGTATTTTGGCAGTGATGACAAACATGTGTATGCAGTAAATATCAAGACTGGCCAGCTGGCATGGGAGAAAAAGACGGCAGGTGAAGTGCTGTCATCGCCTGCGCTGGATGGGGATACACTCTATATTGGCAGTAAAGACGGTTATGTGTATGCATATGACACCGGCAATGGCAGCCGTCGCTGGGAGTTCAGGACCGAAGCACCCGTGTACGCACCGCCGGTGCTGGCTTCAGGAACAGTCTATGTCGGTAGTTCAGATAACCATTTGTATGCACTCGACAAGGACAGCGGAAACTTGCGCTGGAAATACAAGACAGAAGATAAAATTTATTCTTCCCCCAGCGTTAAAGACGGAAAAATATTTTTTAACAGTGTAGACGGTTCGCTCTACGCAGTTGAGTAACACATAATTGAACTTTGTTGATGACGCCTGGTGCAGCAATACACCAGGCGTTTTTGTGTGAGTACATTTTCTGGCTGCGAGGTGCGCTCTATTTTGTATTCGTATACTGTTGTAGCGCCGGTTTATTCCAGAAATTTTTACGGCACAGTCCCCTGAAATTACAATATGCACAGGCGTCATCGTCACCCCAGGCAATCAGTGGATGCTGTTGGCGCATCAACCGGTAGATCTCGACCAGGCGTTGACTGCAGTCGCGTTTGATTTCATCGAGTTGTTCATCCTGTAATATCGCAGCCGTTTTAACATTGGCACCCGGTGCATCCAGTGAGACATAGGCGACCCTGTTGGCGCTGTCGTTGAGCATGGCGTAGCTGACCAGCTGCACATCTTCACCGCAGTCAACATCTGCCTGCCTGGCAGTACGCCCGGTTTTGTAGTCAATAATCATTGTGCCGTTGGTGCCCTGGTCGAGCCGATCGAGTCGCCCGTGAATAGACAGTGTGTCATCGATACTGTGTTCAGACTTCTGCTCGGTTGCCTTCACCTGCCATTGTTGTTGTTGCTCGATTTGCCAGTCTATGTAGGCGGGCACATGATCCAGCCAGCGATGCAGCCAGCTGCGATGCAATAAATTGTTTTGCTGGTCGCGCGCAAATACATGTTCGGAAATTGTAGTTAGATGCGTAATTGCGGCAGCACGATTTTTCTGCGTCACCGGTTCAGCAAAGGCGGCCGGCAGGTGTGCCACGTTCTGGTGAAACGCCTGCAGAACCTGGTGAACCCGGTTGCCGTAATCAGATTTTTGTAATTCTTCACTGATTTCATCAGACGGTTTCAGTGCGAGAATATCAGCCGCGAAGTATTGATACGGGCAGTTAATCAGGCGCTGATGTGCACTGGCAGAAATTTCTGTCGGTATTAGCTGTGCCTGCGCTACCGGTCCCGGCTGTGCAGGTGGCTTTGGTAAAGGTAAGTGTGTGGCTGTCCGAACATCGGGAGAATGTGCGAGTAATTGATCAAGCACGGTGTTGTCAATGCTGCGCCTGAAGCATAGCTGGTGGTGTACACGCAAAGCCTCAATCCATGGCGACAGTGGCACGGGTTCGCCATTGTCGTGTGATTTGCAGGTTATCAAAACTTCATTGGCAGAGAGCAGCAGTTGTTTGAAATGGTGCAGGCGCTGCGCGCGTTGTTGTTCCCATACCGGCAGGCCGAGTGATTTGCGTACGCCCTGGTTGAAAAAAGGCGAGCTATCGGCATGGCCGGGTAGATGCTGCTCGTCTGCGGCGGCTATGACAAGTGCATCAAAGCGTTTCAGCACGGACTGATCGAGCGTCATCAACTGCACCGCGGATGTTTCAGTATGCGGACTGAATAACTGTTCTTCGAACGCCATACCCAGCCAGTTTCTGAAATCCTGCCAGCCAAGTGTCGGATTTGCGCAGCGAATGCTGTTGCGCATGTCGTCGAGTGTTTGAAGGATGCGCAATCCCGCTGCATCATCGTTAAATGACTGTTGCATACCGAGCGCCTGCAGGCTTGATGTCAACGCTTCGAGGTACTGGTTTAATTCATGCTTCACATTCGATCGGTAGAGTAACTGCAAAGGCGTTGCGATTGCCTCGATATTCTCAAGCAGCTTTCCAATCTCATCGTAACTCTTGCTCGGCCAGTGCGGCAAGCGGTCAAGCCGGTATTTGAGCTGTTTTTTATAGCGCGCCAGGCCGTGGCCGATATTTTCATGCAATATAATGTCATGTTCCAGCCGGTAAACATTTTTCAGATGATGCTCGTGATCAGCGCTGGAAATGAAATGTGATTTGATGACATCAAGAAATGCACGGTAATCAAAATCTGTCTCGATACATTCCAGCCAGCGTTCGAGTACTGCGGCTGCACTGGTTGTCGCCAGCGACCAGCCAGCCATATCATCCAGCGGCACATGCGCACGTTCAAGCAGGGCGCGTAAACGTCTTGAGAGTTTTCGATCTTCACATACCACGCCAATGCTGCTGCAGCCCGCAAGTAGCCATTGCCTGATTTGTACATCGATTGCACGGGTTTCTTTGTCGGCGTTGGCGGCAAGATATACCGAAAAAGGCAGCTCGACCAGCGACTGTAATTTGTCTACGCGTGACAGTAATGCCCCGTCAGTGTGCTCGAATGTGTTCTGGATAAAATCCCAGGCAGGCAGTTCAGATTTGATTGACTCGTCAAAATCAATCACGCTGCAGCGCTGCTGTTTTTGTAACAATTCAATGCAGCTGAGTTCGGCGTTTGTGTACCCGGCGGTAGTGACGAAGTAGTAATGGGTGCTGTCATGGTTGTCGTTACTGGTAATGTTAACCAGTGCTTCAACATACGCCAGGCTGTTGTCGACTTGCTGGCTGGCCTCGAGCTGCTGGTGCCATGCATGCCACAGTGTGTGTACCAGTGAGGCCTCCTGCTGTAAGTGCTTGTGGGTATTATCCAGGCCATAAGCAAGCTGAACGCGCTGCTCCCAGTCGGTGCTGTTTTCTGTGATAGTGATTTGTTGCAGATTGAGCTCGTCGAATAACTTGAGCAGGGCGAGGGTCACCTGCCATTTGTTTTCTTCGCGAAACAGGTGGCTGTGATGTTCCAGTGCTTCGATGAATAACAGGCGGCGGCTCTGTTCGCTAATCAGGGTGCGTGTCGGCGCTATGTGACATCTTGCCCATTCGCGTAATGTGCCGCACCAGGGCGGAATTACCGAGGGTCTATTTATCAGCGCCAGCTGTTCGAGCAACTGGCCACGAAATTGAGAGCAGCCGGTTTGATCTGGCAGCAGTACTGCAATCTGGCCGAGATCGGGCAGGGCAGCGCGATGTTTTTGCAGGATATACTCTGCCGTGCGTGTAATCAGCGGGTCACCGGGCGCAATCCTGAGATCGACTGGCAGTAGCATGATTGTTGGCAAAAGCGGCGGCTAGCGTTCCAGGTATTGCAGCTTGTCTTCGACACCGTCCCATTCTGCCGCGTCTTCCGGCGGATCCTGGCTGATATTGATCACCGGCCACTCAAGACTGAGTTCTGCATTCAGCGCGGTGAATGCTTCCTGCCCGGGGGGCACGTCATCTTCGGCGAAAATCGCTTCGGCGGGGCATTCAGGCTCACACAAGGTGCAATCAATACATTCTTCAGGGTCTATAACCAGGAAATTAGGCCCTTCGTGGAAGCAGTCAACAGGACAAACATCGACACAGTCGGTGTATTTGCACTTGATACAGTTTTCAGTAACGACGTAAGTCATGGCGAAATATTGTTTTATATCATCTGGCTGTGAAAGCGGCTGATAATAACACAGCCACAAGCGTGGCTTCATGGTCTAAAATCAGGCTTTATTGGATTATTAACTGTCCCGTGCAGGGTATTTCCTCAAGCTTTAATAGATTTGTATTTTCAATAAGGATTTTCAATGACTAAAATCAGAACGGCCGTTTTTCCAGTCGCCGGGCTGGGTACGCGCTTTTTGCCTGCGACTAAATCAGTGGCCAAGGAAATGCTCACTATCGTCGATAAACCGCTGATCCAGTATGCCGCTGAAGAAGCGGTGGCCGCCGGTTTGACCAAGCTGATATTCATTGTTGGCAGAACCAAGAACTCGATTATTGATCACTTCGACAAGGCGTATGAGCTTGAAACCGAGCTGGCGCTACGCAAGAAAACCGATATGCTGAAGGTGGTGCAGGATATCGTGCCGGACAATGTGCAATGTGTATTTATTCGCCAGTCAGAAGCCCTGGGGCTGGGCCATGCTGTGCTGTGCGCAGAACCGGCGGTGGGCAACGAGCCCTTTGCGGTGATCCTGCCTGATGACCTGATTTACAACGAGGGTAAGAATTGCATGCAGCAAATGGTCGAGGTGTTCGAGCGCAAACAGGCGTCCATTATCGGCACCCAGACGGTGGCGCGTGAAGACAGCAGCAAGTACGGCATGGTGGCGGGGCCGAAGGTCGAAGACCGGCTGGCACTGGTTGAACAAATTATCGAAAAACCCTCGCCGCTGGAAACGCCCTCTGACCAGGCCGTGGTCGGGCGCTATATTCTCACGCCGGGCATCATGGAAAAACTTAAAACCACGCAGCGTGGTGCCGGTGGCGAGATTCAGCTCACGGATGCCATCGCGGCCTTGCGCGCAGAAGAAGAGATATACGCCTATAGCTTCGAGGGCAAGCGCTATGACTGCGGCAGCAAACTGGGATACCTCGAAGCTACGGTCGAGTTTGCGCTGATGCACGATGAACTGGCGGATGAATTCCGCACTTTTCTGGCAAAGTTCAGCCGAGTGTAATTGAATATAATATTAGAAAAGTCTAATATAGAGGTCTTTTTAACCAGTACTGGCAGATGACATGAACGACGAAGCTGACAAGCACAGCAAGGTGACTGTATTCACCATTATCGCAAGTCTGTTCGCAGGCTGGTTCGGGGTGCAGAACAACAAAAATCGCGAGCGTGACTTTACCCATGGCAAAGCCTCGACCTTCATTTATGCCGGTATTATTTTCCTGGTGCTGTTCGTACTGGGTGTCTGGGGAATCGTGCAACTGGTGATGTCGACTGCCGGCAGTTAGCGACTGCGCAGGTTTTTTCAGGCAAAAAAAAGGGGGCATACGCCCCCTTTACTCTCTTTAAGGATCGCTCAATCACCAGTGCTCTGAGCTGTAACTACTGTATACACATGAAACTATACACTTCGAGCCTTTGAAAACAGGAAAAGTTCAGCGAGCTGGAAAAATATTTTTTGAGCGACCTGCCTGTGAGGCAGGTCGATCTGAACAGGAAATTGGCTCCTCGACCTGGGCTCGAACCAGGGACAAACGGATTAACAGTCCGTTGCTCTACCAACTGAGCTATCGAGGAAGAGTTCCGTAGCGGGCTTAGCCCCGTCATGGAAGGGCGGTATGCTACCGATTTGGCCTCGCAGGGTCAATGCTTTTGAAGGCTTATACTGCGCTTCAGTCGATGGTTTTCGCGATTCTGTCGAGCGCTTTTTCCAGGTTTTCCATCGATGTGGCAAATGACAGTCGTAAATGGCCGTCTGCACCGAAGGCCGAGCCCGGCACGAGTGCGACCTCAGCTTTTTCCAGCAGCAGTTGTGCTAGCTCTATATCGTTTTTGATCCCGGTCATGCGATCTATCACACCCTGAAACGAAGGGAAGCTGTAGAAGGTGCCGTCACTGGCCAGGCATTCGACGCCGGGCATGGCGAGCAGGCGTTTATATACATAATCGTGACGCTGTTTAAACACATCACACATCTGCTTGAGGAAGTCCTGGTCGCCTTCGAGTGCGGCCTGCGCTGCGTATTGCGCAATCGAGCAGGGGTTGGACGTGCTCTGTGACTGGACTTTTTTCATCCCCTTGATGAGTTCCGCCGGGCCGCCGGCATAGCCGATGCGCCAGCCGGTCATGGAATAGGCCTTGGAGACGCCATTCAGTACCAGGGTGCGTGACTGCAGTTCGGGGCAGACATTCAGAATATTGTTGAAGCCTTCGTCGGTCCAGACAATGTGCTCATAGATGTCGTCAGTGATCACCACGATATCCGGGTAGCGCAGAAGCACTTCGGCCAGCGCGCTTAGCTCGGCGCGGGTGTAGGCCTTGCCTGAGGGGTTTGACGGGCTGTTGATCACCACCAGCCGGGTTTTTGGTGTGATCGCGGCCTCGAGTTGCGCGGCGCTGATTTTAAACGCCTGTTTGATATCACCGCTGACAATCACCGGCTCGCCGTCGGCCAGCATCACCATGTCCGGGTACGACACCCAGTAGGGCGCCGGGATAATGACTTCATCACCGGGGTTGAGCAAGGCCTGTACCAGGTTGTAGAACACCTGCTTGCCGCCAACAGATACCAGGATCTGGTCAGCAGCGTAGTGCAGGCCGTTTTCCTTATCGAACTTGTTTATAATGGCCTGTTTGAGGCCGGCGGTGCCATCCACAGCGGTGTATTTTGTGTGGCCGTCCTGGATCGCCCGGATTGCAGCCTGTTTGACGTGCTCGGGTGTGTCAAAATCCGGTTCCCCCGCGGCGAGTCCGATGACATCACGGCCCTCGGCACGTAATTGTCCAGCCAGAGCGGTTACCGCCAGAGTTGGCGAAGGTTTAACCCGCTGGGTGCGGTTCGATGGTTGAATGCTCAAGGTGTGATTTCCGATGTAATTTGCCTGAACTATTTCAGGCAACAAAAAAGAGGCCCTATTGTAGTCAATGTCCCGCCGTTTTGAAATTCAAACTGACTATCAACCTGCCGGAGATCAACCCGAGGCAATTCGTACCCTGGTAGAAGGGCTCGAAGCCGGGCTCGCACGGCAGACATTGCTCGGTGTTACCGGTTCCGGCAAGACATTCACCATTGCCAATGTTATCCAGCAACTGCAAAGGCCGACCATGGTGCTGGCGCCAAACAAAACCCTGGCAGCCCAGTTTTACGGTGAAATGAAAGCCTTCTTTCCCAATAACGCGGTGGAATATTTCGTTTCGTATTACGATTATTACCAGCCCGAAGCCTACGTGCCGGCGAGTGATACCTTTATCGAGAAAGATGCCTCGGTCAACGAGCATATCGAGCAGATGCGTCTCTCTGCCACCAAGGCGGTGATGGAGCGCAACGACACCATTATTGTTGCCACCGTATCGGCCATCTACGGCCTGGGTGATCCAGAATCCTATTTGCAGATGTTGTTGCACCTGGTGCGCGGTGACATTGTCGATCAACGCACTATTTTGCGCCGGCTGGCTGAGTTGCAATACCGGCGCAACGATGTTGAATTGCGCCGCGGTTGTTACCGCGTGCGTGGCGATGTGATTGATATCCACCCGGCCGACTCGGAACGTGAAGCCGTGCGCATCGAACTGTTCGATGAAGAAGTCGAGAACCTGAGTTATTTTGATCCGCTGACCGGCGAAATCCTGCGCAAGGTGGCGCGCGTGACTATACATCCGAAAACACATTACGCCACACCGCGCGATGTTATTGTGCGCGCGATCGATCTGATTCGCGTTGAACTGAAAACTCGCCTGGAAGAATTACGCGGCATGGACAAGCTGGTGGAAGCACAACGTCTCGAACAGCGTACCCGCTTCGATATCGAGATGATGCAGGAGCTGGGGTATTGCAGTGGAATCGAAAACTATTCGCGCTACCTGTCAAATCGTGAAGCTGGACAGCCACCGCCGTGTCTGTTCGACTATCTGCCCGATGATGCCCTGCTGGTGGTCGATGAAAGTCACGTGACCATTCCGCAGCTTGGTGCGATGTACAAGGGTGATCGTTCGCGCAAGGAAAACCTGGTCAACTTCGGATTTCGTCTGCCTTCGGCGCTGGATAATCGCCCGCTCATGTTCCGGGAATTTGAAGCCTTGTCACCGCAGACGCTGTATGTTTCGGCCACGCCCGGGCCCTACGAAGAAGAAAAATCCGATGCCGTGGCAGAGCAGGTGGTGCGCCCCACCGGGCTGCTCGATCCGCAAATCGAAATCCGCCCGGTGGCGACCCAGGTGGATGACGTGTTGTCTGAAATAAATTTACGCGTGCCTAAAAACGAGCGCGTGTTAATTCTTACGCTGACAAAACGTATGGCTGAAGATTTGACCAATTACCTGGCTGAGCATGATGTCCGTGTACGTTATTTACATTCGGACATCGACACTGTTGAACGCGTGGAAATTATTCGTGATCTGAGGCTGGGAGAATTTGATGTGCTGGTCGGCATCAACCTGTTGCGCGAAGGCCTGGATATGCCTGAAGTATCTCTGGTAGCAATCCTGGATGCTGATAAGGAAGGTTTCTTGCGTTCGGAGCGTTCACTGATTCAAAGTATCGGACGCACCGCGCGTAACATGAACGGCCTGGCGATACTGTACGCGGATAAAGTGACCGGCTCGATTCAGCGAGCAATGGATATCACCCTGACACGCCGTGCAAAACAGCATGCTTATAATCGTGAGCATGGCATAGTACCGAAAAGTATCAGTCGACAGATTGCGGATGTGCTCGATGCGGGATACGGCAGTCGGGCTTCAAAGCGCACTGTGGAAAACCGGAAAGTGGCAGATGCACGTGCGCATTATCAGACCATGACAGCGGCGCAGCTGGCGAAAGAAATTGATTCGCTGGAAGACCAGATGCTGCAGCATGCGCACAACCTGGAGTTTGAACAGGCCGCGCTAATGCGCGACAGAATAGAGGAAATCAAACAGCTGGCACTGGGGCCGGCATAGGCAAGGCCTGTCAAAGCCCGGCTGGAATTAGCCTGCCGCGAATGTGATTAGCTGGTCAGGACTTGCCCGGGACCTTTTTCAATGGCACGACATTCGCGCTGCTGTACCACGGGTGCGGTTTGTCGATACCATAGCCCTGAACATAATCCACGCCGATGTCTTTTAGCAGGGCATGAATGCTGTCGTTCTCGACATATTCTGCCACAGTTTTCAGCCCCATTTCGTGGCCGATATTATTGATCGCAGCTACGATGGCGCGATCCATGGGGTCGGTCAGTATATCGCGCACGAACTCGCCATCAATTTTTAAATAATCCACCGGCAATTTTTTCAGGTAACTAAAAGAGCTCAGTCCGCTGCCAAAGTCATCCAGTGCGAACTTGCAACCAATCTCTTTCATCGCGCTGATAAAATCTATTGCAAGCGAAAGGTTGGCTATCACGGCGGTTTCAGTGATTTCAAAACATATGTATTCAGCAGGAATATTATATTTGTCGACCTGGCTGCGAATGTAGTTAAGAATTTCAGTGTCACACAGTGTCTGGCCCGAAAGGTTGATGTTGTAAATGCAGTCGCGCTTATTATGTCGATGCTCTTCGTCAATCATCTGAAACGAGGTATTGATTACCCAGCGATCCAGGGTGGACATAACATCATAGCGTTCGGCAGCCGGAATAAACGACATCGGCGGGATGATGTTGCCCTCGAGATCCTGCATGCGCAGTAAAATTTCTTTATGCGGCAATTCGTTGTCAGGGTGGGTGGCCTGTATGGTTTGCAGTGCGAGCTGGAACCGGTTTTCGTCAATCGCATTCTGGATGCGTGTCAACCATTGCATTTCACCATGACGTTTGACCAGTTCGTAATCGTCCGGTGTATACACGTGTACCCGGTTGCGACCCAGGTCCTTGGCGATGTAGCATGACGAGTCAGCACAACGTAAAATGTCCTGCAGGCTGCCGCTGTCCTTGTTGATCGGGACCAGGCCAATGCTGACGCCTATGTCGAATGTTTTCCTGTCCCAGCTGAAGTGAAAGTCCTTTATTGCTGTGCGCAGTGAGTCGGCGACTTTTTCGGCCTGCTTGAGCGGGCAGTCAAACATCAGTACACCAAACTCGTCGCCACCCAGGCGCGCCAGGCAGTCACTGGCGCGAATACTGTGAGGCATTATTTTGGCAAGCTCACGCAACAACTGGTCGCCTGCAATATGCCCACAGGTGTCATTCACTACCTTGAACTGGTCGAGGTCAAGGTAGCATAGTGCATGCTGGTGATTTTCTTCGCGAGCGCTCTGTACTGCGTTTTTCAGAAGTTGTTCAAATTCACGACGATTGATTAAGCCGGTCAACGAATCATGTGTTGCCTGAAACTCCATTTTTTTCGACATATTGCGAATGTGAGTTACATTTCGAAATATGAGCACGCAGCCAACCGTGTTTCCGCTGTGATCACAAATCGGCGCAGCCGAATTCTCAATGGCGTACTCAGCGCCATTTTTGCTGATCAATAGAGTGGGTGTTTCCAGGCTGACGGTCTCGTTCTTTTGCAGGCAGTCATAGACAATGCTGTCAACTTCACGGTGACTGTCTTCACTAACAAGGTTGAATACATGCTCCAGCGGCAGGTGAAGCGCTTCATCGATGCTCCAGCCTGTGAGCAGTGACGCAATCGGATTCATGTACTTGATATTCTGGTCGAGATCAGTGGTAATAACTGCTTCGCCAATTGAGTGCAGGGTTACTTCTGCGAGTTCTTTTTCGCGAAATAAGGCGGCCTGTGCCAGCTGCCGATCACGTTCGCTTTCCAGGCGCAAATGGATGAAATTAAAAATCAGCAGTGATATGGCGGCAGTCGCAATCAGCGCAAACGCAATCCATTCATAGTTGAAATCAGCCCATTGCACCTGTCGTTCGAGTGTTAGTTTAAAGGTGCGTCCTGCGTGTGCAAAGGTACGCTGATTAGAATACACCGGGAGCAAGGTGTCGTTATTCTCTTCGGCAGGGTCATCGCCGAGTGAAATTTGCTGGTATGAATTGTCACTGGTGTTAAGGTAAGAAAGTGACATATTGTATGGCGCACCGATATTGACACTGTCTATCAGCTTGTCGAGGCGAATAATGACTGCAACAAGCCGAGTCGCCAGCTCGCGTTTCAGTGAATTGTCTTCAGGCAGTACTTGAGAGGTATAGACGGGGCTGAAAATCGCGTAGCCGAGTCCGCCTTCATACAGCCTGAAAGGGAATGTGGCCTGGTTTTCACCGTAAATGATGGCGTCATCGATCGCCCATCGAAGCACAGGGTGCGAATAGGCATCAAACCCGAGTAAGGCGGCTGTTCTAACCGTCAGTGGATCCATGAATACCAGCGGATAATAAACATGCCGATCGCGTGCGGGTATCAGCCTTAGTGCATCGCCGTCGGCGAATTCTGTCACCTGGTATGTGGCGTAGCCTTCTTTATTGCGTGTTTCTACAAACGCTTCGCGTTCGCTGCTGGTGACGCGCACCAGGTACTGCATCATATATATATGCGGGTATTGCTCACGAATTGATCGTGAGTAGCCTTCGAGGTTTTTGTAATCGACAATGTCAACAGTGTGTAAATACGCATTAAAACCGTTAAGAATATTTGAGCTGCTACGCAGGTCGTCAGTTAACTGGTCGTACACACTCTCGGTTTCCTGGTCGAGATCCATTTCGAGTTGTTCAATTCCAAGATCCAGTACCAGGTAGGTTAATGCGGCAAAAATCAGTATGCATACGCCTGCAATCCACAAATTGACAGGGCGGTGGGTGACAGGCTCTGTTAGCAGTGCTGTTTTCATTTGCGGTATGTTTGCGCCTTGAGCTTGATGAATTCCGGGATTGTAATATTCGCAGTTTCAAGCAATGACTTATTGATGACGATATCGAATTTCCTGTTTGGTATGACGGGTAGCTCTATCGGTTTTGTGCCCCGCAGAATTTCAACTGCAAGCATGCCTGCCCACTCACCCTGTTCTTCTGGTACCTTGGTCATGCCAAACATGGTGTAGGGCATCATCCAGCCGTGATTCGTCACTGTTAATGTTTTTGTGTACGGGCGGATGGCATTGAGCACGGTTTCCTCGTCCCAGTTTGTTATGCCCGCATTGCTGCCCATTATAATGAGTTGGGTTTTTTGTGCATCTTTGTAACTTTTTATCCATTCCCTGGCAGTTTTTGAAAGTTTGCCGGTGATTTCAATATTTAACTCTTTGGCCGCCTGTTTAAAACGATCAAGATTTTTGGCCTCGGTCAAGGTGTCGGCACCGATATAGGTTGCATGGTGTATCTTGCCGGCAATCGCATTTGATTTTTCAAACAATGGTTGTACTGCGGCCACTTCGATCATGCCGGTGACATTGTTGAAAGGGAAGCCGTATTGTTCAACAGTCCAGTTGATGCCGCAAAAAACAAATGGAATTGCAGCATCTTTGTAATAAGGGACAATGACGTACTTTGCGGCAACATCATCAGCCGCAATGACCACATCTGGGCGGAGTTGCTCAATCAGGGCTTTTGCCTGCAGTGCTGCCTGGCGCGCATGCTCGACCGTGGTATTTCGCTTGGCATCCATGTTGAAGCTGGTGATAGTGCACTTTCCATCGAGTGCCTTGCGCAAGCCGCGTTCAACCCCGTCTGACCAGTCATAGCCGACATGATAGGAGGAAATGAACAGGCACTGTGGCGCTGCAGTCGCCGACGAATGCGGCCATAGCAGGACGACCACTATCACCCACGCTAGTTTATTTAGCATGCTTTTAACCGCAATTGGAAATGACACCTGTCGAGTATAGTCGCGAAACATTCGGAATACCTGATTTAGCAGGCAGCTGGCGGGTGCCTGGCCTTAGAAATACCAGCCCAGTGTTAACTGGATAAAGTCGTCATCACGGAAGGCGTCCAGTGGGCTGGCGGGCACAGTGTTACTGAAGCTGCGCAGCTCCAGCTCGGCTTTGAAACTGTCGCCGAGTCGGCGGCTGGCTTCGATAAATGCGGCCACAGTCTGGTCATCGATATCAGTAATCAGGCCAATCAATACTTCGCTCGACTGTATATCATTCAGCGTAATACGAAACGCGGTGGTAATGTCATTCTGGAAGGGTGAGGCTGCAGGCTGGGTCGGGCTGGTGACCAGGTCATCGCGCTCATCGTAGAGATATTCAATCACTACGCCGACATCAGTACTGCTTTCATTGACCCCGACAAAAGTGTATTCGAAGCCGGCGGCGAAGGCGGTGAAATGCTGTGCTGCTGATTGTCGAGATATTGCTTCCAGTTTCCAGGTCCATGCGTCAATCAGTGCTTGCACGGTCAGCCCGAGCTGGTCAATCTGGGCGTAAAACGGGGCGAAGGCTATGGGCTGGCCAAGGGTATTGAATGCGGAGGGCACATAGCTTTCCGGATCGCGACCGGTGCCAGTGAAATACGTCAGGCCGACTTCCCAGTTGTCCCAGTAGTTGAACAATCGCGCGGCATAATCCATATGATTTTCTTTATCGGCATGTTCATACACAGCAGCGTCCGCATCAATGACAAACGGTGGGCGCGGGCGGCCTTCAATGCCGGCGAAGCTGCGCTCGCGAAACCCCGGTAACACGAATACGTCGAGCAGGCCCCAGTCCTGCTCGGTGCTGAATCGAATCATCGGCTGGCCAAGCTTGTCTTCGCCGTCGATGTTCTCCACGGCGTCTGTCTGGTTTACGATGTCGACCAGGTGTATCGATTCGGTAACGCCCCAGTACACCTTGCTGATGCCAATGCGCAATTCGAATTCGTCGAACACACCTTGCCAGTGCAGTTCGCGAATATCAGCATGCGTGCGTTCATCATCATACTGGTCCTTGCGGTAGAAGGGGGTGAAGGTAATGCTCTGGTCGCCATTGCCGAGGTCAAAATAAAACTCGGGTTCGACAGACGCAGAGGCATAGCTATCATGCTGCTCAGGTAATGAGGCATCGTGTAAAAACACGCGCCACTGGGCATCAATATTGCCGCTGACTTGCATATCGACTGCTGCGGCAGGCAGGCTGAGTGCAGAAATGAGCACCCGTAGCAGTAGTTTCTGCATGAAAAAATTCTGCTGGTGTTAGCGTGCGCGTTTCAGACTGTTCCGGTTGAAATCGCCGTCATCAAGTCCGGTTTTGAATGCATAATTACTCCAGGTCAGCAGGGTGCTTTTTCCAGTCTGGTGGTTTTCCATGGACATAGAACTGGCACGCCAGTATTGATTCAAATACTGGTTGTAACCACTGTAATCCAGGGTTTTCAAAAGTGAATTTTTACGGTCGTAGAATTCAATTTTCTCAGGGCGATATTCGGCCTTGTTTATCCAGGCAATCTGCCGCGTGTAGCCTGAATGTTCATACGCCGGGAAGCGTTCCACCACAAAGCAATCGATACCATTCTGTATCTCGTCGCGCAGGTAGTTATAGGTGTATTTTTCAATTTCCTGTGAAGCGAGGTCTTCGTAGGCAAATTCGCTGCCCATGAAGGGGCCGGACTTGTTATTCGAATTAATGCGTTTGACACGTTTCAGTGCGGGCAAATACAGCCATTGCTCGTCAGGTTTGAGCGCATGCGAAAATGTCAGAAATGCTGTTCCGCTGACATCAGCCGGCTTGTCGAATATCGACAGCGACTTGTCACCATCGCCCGTGACTTCCAGGGTTTTAATTCGGATGTAGCGGATACTGGAATCACCCTGTTTATTACGCAGTTCCATGGTCATGTTGGCAGTCATGTCGCCAAAACCGGTGTCGCGTTTGTCTGCTTCCACGGCGATGGCAAGGCCTTTTTCCTGCGAGGTTTCTGCAAGCGCCGAAAAACCGCCGAGGCAGAGCGCAGCACTGAAAAGGGCTGTAATGTAAAGTTTATTGAGCATGATGGCTCCCTGAAAATTTGATTAAGAGGGGTGGCAACAGCAGGAAATCTGCCAGTAGCGCAAGCGCAATTACGACACTTGTCAGCAGGCCCATGCCGGAGTTCAGCTGGAAATGTGATTGCGCCAGTATCATAAAGCCCGCGATCAGTACCACCGAGGTCACCGCCAGCGCAAGTCCGACGCTGTTAAAAGCATAACGCACTGCGTCTTCAGCACTCAGATGCTTTTCACGACGCGCACGCAAATATTTACTTAGAAAATGCACTGTATCATCGACCACAATACCCAGTGTCATACCGGTAACCACCGACAGGCCAAGCCCGACCTGGCCGACGAACATGCCCCAGATACCAAACGCGGCGGCGGCCGGTACCAGGTTGGGCACCAGGCTGATAAAGCCGTATTTCACCGAGCGCAGGAAAATAATCAGTACCATGGAAATTAGCACCAGTGCAATTGATGTGCCCAGCAGCATGCTTTTGACATTACGTTGACCGATGTGTGAGAACATTACTGTCGGCCCGGTGACTTCAGTTTTATATTGCGGCAGGTTTTCCGCCAGCCACTGTGCGCTCGAAACTTCCAGTGCCAGTACTTCGGTGGTCGACATGGTTTCAAGTGCAACCTGTATGCGGGTAGCGCTTTTTTCGATATCAATCTGGTTATTGAGATCAAGCCCGTAGGGTAATGACATTTCGTATAACAACAAATACTGTGCTGCAAGATCGCGTTCCTGGGGCAGGCGATACCAGCTCGGATCATCACCGTGCATGTTCATGTTGAGGCGTTTGAAAGTATCAGTGATTGAGAACACGTGTATCACGTGATCTTGCGTGCGCAAATACTGCACAAATTTTTCTGCTGACTGCAGGAAGGCGGGGTCGCTGATGCCACCGGGTTCACTGCTGCGAATTGCAAAATCCATGAAGTAAACACCGGTGAGGTGTTCGGCGGCGTAGTCAGTATCGCGTCGAAACTCGATGGTCTCATCAAAGTATTCCACGAAAACATCATTCAGCTCGTTGCGTGGAACCATCGCGATCAATACCACGATGGTGGCCAGTGAACCGTAAAATAATCCCTGGCGATGTTTGATGACAAATTCAGCCAGCGGCAGCATCAGTTGTCTACCCGCCACTTCCTTGCGCGAATGTGCCGGCAGAATGGTAATCATTGCGGGCAAAAAGGTCATCGAGAAAAACCACGCCGATGCAACGCCCATGGCAGCGATATTGCCAAGATCGTGAAACGGCGGTGAATCGCTGAAATTGAGGCTGAGGAAACCCAGAATAGTGGTTAACGAGGTGACAAACACCGGCTGAAAATTGATCCGCATGCTTTCAATCATGGCTTCTTCGCGGTCACGGCCTTCGTGCATTTCATGGCGCATACTGACCAGCAGATGCACGGCATTGGCAATCGCCATGGTGAGAATCATGATGGGCGCGCTCATCACCGGTGGTGTCAGGTAGATGCCCAGCCAGCCCGCCAGTCCCATGGCTGTAATCACGGAGAAAATAATCACGAACAGGGTCGTGACCGTACCGCTCAAACCCCGCAACAGCAATAACAGGGTTACCAGGATAAATCCGAGTGCAACCGGGTAAAGATTGGCAACATCGCTCATGCTGGCTTCCGGGAAGGCGTTGTTCATCACCACCATGCCGGTCAGGCGTATATCGATCGCCGGGTGTTTTTCCAGCATGCGCTGCTTGATATCGCGCACGAAACTAACGGCGGTTGGAACTTCATCAAGTTTTTTACCGGGTAACTGCAATATGACGTTGACTGCCGTGTAATGACTGTCCGGTGATATCAGGCGGTGCAGTAACATGGGTTCGTTGACTGCGATGAATTGCAACTGCTGTAAATCTTCATCGCTGAGTGCGCCGGGGTCACGCACCAGGTCGTCAACCACGAGGTCATCCCCATCGGCGCTGGTGTACTGGTAATTGGTGATTGAATCCACCCGGTTGGAAAACGGTATTTGCCAGGCTTCTTCGGTAATTTCGAGAATGGCGCTCAGGGTTTCAACACTGAAGACACGCCCGTCTTTGGGGGTAACTAATATACTGATATTGTCATTCTTGTTGAACGTATTTTGCATACGCTCGAATGCCTGAAGTTGCGGGTTATCAGCGCCGAAGAACACGCGGTAATCATTACTGAAGGCAAGATACTGGCCGCCAAAGCCTGCCAACGCAACCAGGCCCAGGCTGATAATCACCACGGCATAGCGCCAGCGGATCATCAAGCGCGTAAAATTATCAACCATAGCTGCTCCTTGTATTGGCAT
>Ga0316201_10000792_pt1 | contig 19601 bp, 14 predicted proteins | sample CS6wburrow_MG_FD_204516 | JGI IMG/M metagenome (GOLD analysis project Ga0316201, IMG submission 204516) | Coastal sediment microbial communities from Delaware Bay, Delaware, United States - CS-6 worm burrow | ecosystem: Environmental > Aquatic > Marine > Coastal > Sediment | place: USA... | reverse complement strand
TGGATAGAGTACCCGGCTACGAACCGGGCGGTCGGGAGTTCGAATCTCTCCGGGCGCGCCAAATGACAAAGGGTCCCCATCGGGGGCCCTTTTTCATTTTGGGTGTCTGGATGAAGATGAGAACTACTGTTCGAAAAAACGCGGCAGCGTTTTAGACGCCGCAGGCGCCCCGAAGGGGTGAAGATCGCCCGAAGGCGATCTGAATCAATCTCTCCGGGCGCGCCAAATGACAAAGGGTCCCCATCGGGGGCCCTTTTTCATTTTGGGTGTTCCGGATGAAGATGACGACTGCTGTTCGAGAAAACGCGTCAGCGTTTTAGACGCCGCAGGCGCCCCGCAGGGGTGAAGATCGCCTTGGGGCGATCTGAATCCATCTCTCCGGGCGCGCCAAAAATGACAAAGGGTCCCCATCGGGGGCCCTTTGTCTTTGGCGATTCGCAGTCCCATTGTCCTATTCGGCATAGCCGCGTTCCGGACACATGGTTTACACATTTAGCCGTGCAGGGCTCGCTTCACAGCCTCGGGTTCTTTCTCCATCACACGCAGCAGAGTATGCGACGCGCCATCTGGGTCGCGTTCGCCTTGCTCCCACTTCTGCAGGGTGCGGATGGAGATCATCAGGAAGTCGGCGAATTGCTGTTGGGTCATGCCGAACTTCTGACGAATACCTTTTACGTCAGCCGGTTCGAACTCGTAACGCTTCAGCTTTTCAGGCTTGTCTCGAAACTCCTTCAGACCGGCGACAATCTCAGCACCGATATCTCGCTTCGCCATGTCTGTCTCCTATTCTCTGGTTAAAGGTCTTTCACAATTTCACGCATCGCCTTGATCGCATCGCGAGAGAGATCACTCGCTTCATTCTTGGCATACGCAGTCAGGAACAATATCTGGTGGTTCTTCGTAATCCAGTAGTAGATGACTCTGACACCACCGCGTTTGCCTTGCCCTGGCAGTCCCCATCGCAACTTCCTGACTCCGCCAGATCCTTTGATGATATCTCCTGCATTAGGCCGGTCCATCAGATACAGCTGCAGCATGTGAAACTGCGAGTCATCGAAGTAGTTTTCTCTGATAGTTGAGAACCCTGGTGTTTCGATGAACTCCATGGAAAGAGGCTACCCCAATGGGGTATAGGATGCAAGGTTGAGTCTGTCCCATTGGAGCTCACAAGATCTTAGATAATCAGGTCGTTACGCGGCCTCTGGCACATTTCGATGGGACAGACGAGTCCTATAACCCACTGAATTGATTGTTGAAATAGAGATTAGCGTTACTGGCTACGAACCAGGCGGTCGGGAGTTCGATCCGAGGAGCCCGAAGGGCGACGACAGGCGTCTCGCGCAGCGAGCGCCCATCTCTCCGGGCGCGCCAAAAAAGACAAAGGGTCCCCATCGGGGGCCCTTTTTTTATTTTCGTCTGCCGAAGAATTAGTTCGTGCGGCGACCCGATAGGCCGACCACAGGGAAGTCCCTTGTCATGCAAGTATCAGCTGCGCAACAATGAGTTTGCGCTCTCACTTTAGTGTCGGATTCGTAATGTGGGCAGGTCAATATAAGTGGTGCCGGGACGTGAGATGCCTGTTCTCCGGTGCGCTCTTCAATGCATATGGCAACTTCGCGATCAGGACGCGATTGGGTTAGGCAAGCATGCTGGTTGTCGTCGGTGGAGTCTCCGGGTCCGGAAAGACAACGATCGGAACGTTGCTGGCAGAGCGCTTGGGCGTCCGCTTCTTTGACGCCGACGACTTCCATTCATTGTCGAACGTGGAGAAGATGACGAGCGGAATTCCACTGGACGACGCCGACAGGCAGCCGTGGCTCGAGAGTCTTGCGAGCGAGTTGGCTGCCTGGGAGCAAGAGGGTGGTGCGGTACTCGCCTGCTCGGCGTTGAAAGAGTCTTACCGTACGACGCTAGAATCCCGGTGCAGTGAACCAGTACGCTGGATCTTCCTGGTCGGCAATGAAAAGCTCCTTGCGAAACGGCTCTCGTCGCGCAAGGGACACTACTTTGATCCGTCGCTCCTTCAATCCCAGCTCGATATGCTGGAGATGCCTGACTATGGGTGGCGGATAGATATCGATACGTCTCGAACGGAGATCGTGAACAACATTCTTGAGAGGTTACAGGGCGCATGAACCCGAATTTCAGAATTAAACTAGTTGCGATGGTCCTCAGCATGACGGTGTCCTTGATGTCGCATGCGGGTGAGCATCCCAGGCTGGTCATGACACAGGCAGGCGTCGAAAAGATCCGCTCGCAACTCAGTACGGTGCCCCTGTTCGACGCGACGGTGAAGAAGGTCATGGCCGAGGTCGATGCCGAGATCGAACTGGGGATCGATACGCCGATTCCAAAGGACTACTCGGGCGGCTATACCCACGAGCGGCACAAGCGTAACTTCCTTATCATCCAGAAGGCCGGTGCTCTGTACCAGATTCTTGATGACGACAAATACGCCAACTACGTCCGCGACATGCTGTTCCAGTACGAGGCGATGTACACGGGCCTGCCGCTTCACCCGAAGACACGGTCATACGCGCGGGGCAAGCTGTTCTGGCAGTGCTTGAACGACGCCAATTGGCTCGTGTACGTGAGCCAGGCTTACGATGCCATCTACAACTACTTATCGGCGGATGAGCGGGCCGCGCTCGAAGACAATCTCTTCCGGCCCTTTGCTGATCACATATCCATTGACAGTCCGCAGTTCTTTAACAGGGTGCACAACCACAGTACCTGGGGTAACGCCGCGGTCGGGATGATCGGCCTGGTCATGGGTGACGATGAGCTTGTCAATCGAGCGCTGTACGGCATCCCGTTCGATGAACTCGATGCTACAGCCAAGGATGACGATGGTGGGTACATTTTTGACAAGGATGGAAAGGCTGGTTTCCTGGCGAATCTCGAGGACCCATTCTCGCCGGATGGCTATTACACGGAGGGTCCCTACTACCAGCGCTACGCGATGTACCCGTTCCTGGTCTTCGCCCAAGGCCTGAACAATGCGAAGCCCGAGCTGAGAATTTTCGAACACAGGGATGGTGTGCTTCTGAAAGCGGTCGACGCGCTTCTAAATCTTTCCGACGCGGACGGCGATTTTTTTCCGCTCAATGACGGACAAAAAGGCATGTCCTACCATGCCGGATCCATAGTGTCGGCCGTCAATATTGCCTATCACATGGGCGGCGAGGATACGCGGCTTCTGAGTATCGCCGCAGAACAGGGGCGGGTACTCCTCGATGACGCGGGCATGTCCGTAGCATTAGCCGTTCGCGACGGCCATGCAAGAGCTTTCGAGAAAACGTCGGTCAACTACCTCGACGGCTCGGACGGCAAGCAGGGTGGCGTGGCGGTGTTGCGCCCCGGCGATAGCGCACTGGAATTAGTCTTCAAATACTCGTCTCACGGGCTGAGCCATGGTCATTACGACAAGCTGTCGTTCTCGCTCTTTGAGGATGGCGACGAGATTCTGCAGGACTACGGGATGGCTCGTTTTGTCAACATCGAGCAGAAAGGCGGCGGCAACTACCTTAAAGAGAACACCAGCTGGGCGAAGCAGACTGTTGCACACAATACGCTCGTGCAGAACGAAACATCACATTTCGGGGGCAAGTACGAGGTTGGCAGCCTGCACCATTCGGACCTCTACTTCTTCGACGATGCGAGGCCGGGCGTCCAGGTAGTGAGTGCGACCGAGTCGAACGCTTACCCAGGCACGGAGATGATGCGCACCATGGCGATCATCAAGAAGAGTAATTTCGAGAATCCCTTCGTGCTGGATATTCTCAATGTCTTATCCGACACCGAATACCAGTACGACTTGCCATTTCACTTCATGGGTCACGTGATGCAGGCGAACTTCGAGTACGAGTCGCCGGCCTCATTGGAGCCGCTGGGTAATGCCAACGGATACCAGCACCTGTTTGTCGAGGGCAGGGGGCATCCGGCGACGGACAATGCCAAATTGTCGTGGATGGAATACGACAGGTTCTACACGTTGACATCCACGACTCAAGAGTCGGATGAGCTGCTGTTCACGCGGCTTGGCGCGAACGATCCCGAGTTCAATTTGCGACGCGATCCAGCGTTCATTATCCGCAGAAAAGGGATCGGAAACACGGTATTTATTTCGGCCATTGAGTCGCATGGCGGTTACAGTCCGGTTTCAGAGATCGCAATCAATTCGAGCAGTCTCATTTCCAGCATCGAAATTCTGCGTAACGACGATCGCTACACGATTGTCTCCATTGCCGATGTGCAAGGATCCTCACTCCTGTTTTTCCTGGCGCGAAAGGACGCTTCATCCACAAGTCGGCATGAAGTACGGATCGCCGGCCGGCCGTATATGTGGACGGGGCCATACAACATTGTTGGCCTGGACTAGCTCGCATCTGGCTTTGTGCTATTGCTCGCTGGGCTCGCCCGCGGGTTCGACTGAACGAGACAACTGTATCCGGCGAAACGCGGCCGAGGCGTAGTCCCCGTTGGCTTTGTCGGTTGCCCAGTCACCGGTACCGGCGCACGCGGGGTCGCCGATGTCCTCCGAGTCACGGGTACTGCATTGGTTGTACACGCCGGCCTTGAAATACATGGCGTCACCCGAGTACCCGTCCGGATTGTCTTTTTCATCGACAACGCCATGTGCATCGACGTTGTTTGAGAGGTCCAACCGGTACATGACAGTTCTGTCGGGTTCGGTTGTCCTGAACGTAAGGTACATCACGTTGCCCCGTACGTTGACGTTGTAGTTGAACAGCTGACCGAGGACGATGCCGTCCTCGCCCGGGTCATCCGGGTTATCCCAGCTATTGCCCCAGACCGGGTAGGCAATGTCTCTTCGGTCCGGGTTATCGCGCTCCAGGTTTCTCTCGTAGGTCCAGAATACTGAACCGGACTCATGGCCGGGCCACTTCTTGTAGAAGATCTTCAAGGGCTCGTTGCCGTAGCCGAATCCGCTATCGCTGCGCACCAGCTCCTCGTCCTTGAGACCGTGAATTTGCCCGACGACGACCGAGAATGCCGACGGTCTGTCCGGGTACTTTGCGCGCCCCGGGACGTGCAGGACTTTCAGCGTGGCTTCCAATTGACCGCCGATGTCTGCGAACAGCCTGGCGTGCGGGTGGGCTTCGAGTGCGAAATTATTCTTTGGGTCGTAGTTGCTGATGTTGGTATCGATCCCGCGGAACATTTGTCGCAGCTCGCTACGCGTATTGGTCGAATTTCGCGTGGTTGCCGCATTGTTAGGTGCGATGAATACGAGGAAGCCGTCGCGATCAACGTAGAAGAAGTCGGGATGGGAGTAGCGTCCGAGTTCGCGGGTATCGATTTCATCGACTTTGCCGTTCTCGTCTTCGTCCAGTGGCAGCGTCAGTTTCCAGAAGCGCAGGTCGAAGCGCTCTGCGGGGATCTGTGTTTCTGTCGCGCACGTGATAGAGGCGACCAAGACGAAGCACAGTGATGCCTGGGCCAGTAATCGAGTAATTCTCATAAGTCGAATAGCTCGCGGCCCACTTCAATCCGCAGAAACGAGGTGATCCAGGGAGAAGCGCTTGCGGACCTCGGAGGTCTGTTGCCGGACCGCTTTGACCTGTTCATCCTCCATTGTCGAAATCAGCTTGTTGAGAATGCGCGCGAAGTGGTTATGCATCGCTTTGCGAGCGGCTTCCGCGTCGCGCCTGGACAGCGCCCCGTAGATTTCCTGGTGCTCCTCGACTCGCCGGGCGCCATCCAGTTCGCATATGGCCTGGTAGGCCTGGAATACCTGGGGGGCATGATCGCGCACGTGCCACATCTGGTTGATGATGGATTCGAACATCGCGTTTCGCGTCGCGCGCGCGATTACCTGGTGGAATTTCTTGTCCGCGTGTCCGGAGGCGAGGTCACCTGTGGCGTTCTCTTTCGCCATATCCGCGAGCGACGCTTCCAGCTCCTCTAACTCCTCGTCGGTAATCATCTTCGCAGCCAGCGCGGCGGCTTCGCCCTCGATCAGGGCCCGGGACTCGGTGAGTTCGAACGCGGTGACGTTGTCATTGATGCCGCTCGTCATCCGGCTACTCTCGATAACGTAGACGCCCGAGCCGGTCTTGACCTCCACGTATTCCAGCGTCTCGAGCGCAATAATCGCTTCGCGGATAGTGGGGCGGCTCACGTCGAATCGCTCCGCGAGTTCACGTTCCGGCGGCAGGCGGCCACCGGCGGGAAAGACCCCGGAATGAATTAATTCGAGTATCTGTGTCAGGACCTTCTTGTAGGTACGCGCTTCCTTGGCCAAGGCAGGCCTCCTCGACGGCAAACTGGTTAATCGTCAGGCTTCTCGTATCGGAAAGGCAAAATATAGCAGAAGCAAGAAAAATTGGTAATTAAATTTATAAACCATTTTCTAAACAATTACCTACATAATGTCATAGTCAGTAATTCCCTCCTCAAGCTAGTGTTGATAGGCGTTTAATCGATCATTGGTCGACCAGACTTTCGTGCCGATCGACCCATTTTGGTACGATTTTTTGTTGACCAAAATATGAGGTTTTGGTTAGAATTCTGTCCACCAATATTCAAACAACAAGTGGGGAGCATCAGTGATCGGATTTCGGCTGCGCCGGGCTTTTGTCCTGGCTCTGTTCGCGAGCTGCGTTTCGCAGGCCGCCGAGATCAAGGTTGGGTCGCAGCAGGCGTTCAGAGATGCGGTCAGGGGCCTCGAGCCAGGCGATACGGTAATACTCGCCAACGGCGAATGGCGAGACTTCGAGATCCTGTTCACCGGCGAGGGGCGTGAGGGCAAGCCGATCACGCTGACCGCCGAGGAAAAGGGTAAGGTCTTCATTACCGGCCAGTCGAACCTGCGCCTCGCGGGAACGCACCTCGTCGTCTCCGGCCTCGTTTTCAGGGACGGCCACTCCCCGACGAACACCGTCATCGCGTTTGGTAGTGCCAAGGGTGAGTACGCCTATCGTTCGCGCGTGACCGAGGTCGTCGTCGATCGCTTCAATAATCCGGAACGATACGAGACCGACTACTGGGTGATGCTGTACGGCAAACACAATCGTTTCGACCACAATCACCTGGTCGGCAAGAGCAACCAGGGCGTCACGATGGCGGTGAAGCTTGATTCGGAGGAAAGTCGGGCGAATCGCCACCGGATCGATCACAATTACTTCGGTCCGCGACCGGTTCTCGGTTCGAACGGCGGCGAAACGCTGCGTATCGGTACAAGCCATTACTCCCTCAGCGACTCGCTGACCGTTGTCGAAAACAATTACTTCGACCGCTGTGACGGCGAGGTGGAGATCATCTCGAGCAAGTCAGGGGGCAACACAATTCGCGGCAACCTGTTCTTTGAGTCACGAGGTACGCTGACCCTGCGTCACGGCAACGGCAATCTTGTAGAGAACAACGTCTTCCTTGGCAACCGTGTCGATCACACGGGTGGCATCCGCGTCATCAACAAGCGCCAGACCGTTCGCAACAATTACATGCACGGATTGACCGGGCATCGATTCGGAGGGGCCTTCGTCATCATGAACGGCGTGCCGAATTCACCGATTAATCGATACCACCAGGTCGAGGATACCGTCATCGAGAACAACTCGATTATCGAGAGCGACCATATCGAACTCGCCGCCGGCAGCGACGAAGAGCGTTCGGCGCCGCCCATCACCACTGCGTTTCGCAACAACCTGATCTACAACGAGGATGGCAGGAACGTCATTGCCGTGCATGACGACGTGTCCGGTATCGAATTCCGCGACAATATCCTGAACCGGGTCGAGCAGCCGAAGATCGCCAACGGTTTCCGCAGTGCCAGGGTTGAACTCGTCAAAGGGACCAATGGCCTTCTGTATCCAGCTGATTCAGAGTTCGCCAAAGCCGGCGCCAGGCCCGGTCTGCGCGTGCTGGACAAGGCCGAAACCGGTGTCGGCTGGTATCCGAAGGCGGATGGCAGCGAAAGGTTTGATACTGGCGCGACGATCGAGGCAAGTCCCGGCCTCGACACGCTCGTCGACGGCGTTGCCAGGGCCAGAGCTGGTGACATCGTTGTGCTGGCGCCGGGTGACTATGCGGTCTCGAGGACGATCGTCGTGGACAAGCCGGTGACCGTGCGGGCGAAGGGCATAGTGCGAATAACGTTCGAGCGGACGGCGCTGTTCGAGATTGTCGACGGCGGCAGCCTGAAGCTGGTCGGCGTCACGATATCGGGGGCGGAAGCGCCCGACGTCGCGGGCAACGCGGCGATCAGGACCAGCCGCTACTCGATGCTCAACAACTACGCGCTCGTCGTCGAGGATTCCACGATCGAGGATCTTGACACGAATCACTCCTTCAACTTCTTCGCGCTGGCGAAACATACGTTTGCGGACCGTATTGAAATCCGCAACTCGACGTTTCGGAACGTGACGGGCAGCGTTCTCGCGTTGAACCGCGAAGACGATGACCTCGGCATCTACAACGGCGAGTACATCAGGATAGACAACAGCGAATTCAAGAACATCGGCGGGGCGGTCGCGGATATCTACCGAGGCGGCACCGATGAAAGCACGTTCGGCCCGCATTTCACACTGCGGGCGTCAACCATCAATGACGTGGGCAAGAACAAGCGCAACAAGTCAAAAGCGTCGATTCGATTGCACGGTGTGCAGGCGACCGACATCCACGACAACGTGTTCATCGACAGCCGTCCAATCCGGGTGACGGAAACGGTCGGCGAGCCGGTCACCAGATTGAGCGGCAACGCGTTTGACGGGACAGCGGAGTCGGAAATCCTGCAAATTGGAGCCGGCCAATGAAGGCCACCGTTCGTTGCGTTGCGCCGCTCGGCTCGACCATGGTGAATGGAGAGTCAGATTGAACAAGAATAAAGACGCCTTCTTTGTCGGCAACGAGACGCCAAGAGAACCTGTTGGGGAGGGCCTGGTGCGCCAGATCTTCGGCTACAACGACGCGATCATGATGGCGCGCGTCGAATTTGACAAGGACGCCGTCGGTACCGTGCATTCGCATCCGCACACCCAGGTGACGTACGTCGAGAGCGGGGAATTCGAAGTCTACATTGACGGCGAAGAAAGAAAGCTGGGCCCTGGCGACAGCTTCTTCGTAAGGCCAAATCTCGATCACGGCGCTGTGTGCCGCAAGGCGGGCGTGCTCGTAGACGTTTTCAGTCCGGCCAGGAACGATTTCCTCGACGAGGCGAAATCGTGAAAACGGGAAGACTCCGGTGGTTCATTGTCTCTCTCGTCGCCATTGCGACAGTGATCAACTACATTGATCGGGGTGCGCTCGCCGTTCTGTGGCCCGAGATCTCTGTAGACCTGGGCCTGACCAAGACCGACTACGCCATTATCATCAACGTTTTCACGTTCGCCTACGCCTTCGGTCAATCTCTGTTTGGCAAGATCTTCGACTGGATCGGTACGCGGCTCGGCTTCGTTCTCGCCATCGGTGTCTGGTCGCTGGCGACCATTTTGCACGCCGTCGCCCACTCATTGCTGACCTTCTCGCTGTTCCGCGGCCTGTTGGGCGTGTCGGAAGCAGGAAACTGGCCCGGCGCAACCAAGGCCAATGCCGAGTGGTTCCCGATCAGGGAACGCGCGCTCGCGCAGGGTATCTTCAACTCCGGTGCAGCCATCGGCGGCATCGTCTCCGCCCCGATCGTCGGACTTCTGTTCATTTGGTTCGGAAGCTGGCAGGCAACGTTCATCATGATCGGCGTGCTCGGACTGCTCTGGCTCGTGCCCTGGCTCGTTGTATACAAGTCCGGCCCCGAGAGCCATCCGTGGCTGAATGAGGCGGAGCGGGAATACATCCTGACTGGCCAGCGCAACGTCGAGACCGACGAAGTAGCCGAGTACGCGCCGACGTCGCGTGAAATCCTGTCGCACAAAGAAAGTTGGGGCGTCATCCTGGCGTCCTTCTTCCTCGACCCGATCTGGTGGCTGTTTGTCGGCTGGCTGCCGCTCTATTTATACGAGACCTACGGTTTCGGCGTGGCCGAGATCGCGAAGTACGCAGCCGTCCCCTATATCGGCGCCATGTTTGGCGCTTGGTTCGGCGGTCTGCTGGCGCAGAACAGGATCAAGGCCGGTTGGTCGGTCAACAAGGCGCGCAAGTTCGTCATCGGTCTGGGTGGCCTGATCATGCTTGTCTGCCTCTTGCTGACGATCAAAGCGACGACTCCGCTGATCGCCGTGTTGCTCATGGCCGCCATCCTCTTCGGATTCCAGACGGCTGTCGGCAATATCCAGACGCTGCCGAGCGATTTTTTCAGCGGTAAGTCTGTGGGCTCACTTGCCGGCTTTGCCGGGACGGCCGCCAAGCTTGCGGTTGTCCTGCTGAACTTCCTGATTCCCGTCATCACCGTGAATAGCTACGCGCCGGCATTTGCAGTCGGGGCTGCGCTTGCGATTCTGACGGTCCTCTCGGTCTGGGTACTGTGTGGACATATTCATCCGCTCAAGCCCCGCTCGGCCAATACTACGTAACGCGCTTAATCAAGGAATGCATGATGAGTTTAAAAGACAAGATCGCCATCGTCACCGGGGGATCCCGCGATATCGGGCGTGCGGTATCGGAGACGCTTGCGGCGCAGGGTGCGAAAGTCGTCGTCAACTATTTCAACAACGCGTCCGAGGGCGAGGCGACCGTTGCGGCGATAAAGAACGCAGGCGGCGAAGCAATCGCTGTGAAAGGCGACATGACGAAGCAAGCTGATGTCGACAACCTGGTTGCGGAGACGCTGAAAGCATTCGGCGACAGGATCGACATCCTTGTCAACGTCGTGGGTGGGCTCGTCGCGCGCAAGCCGCTCGCCGAAATGGACGAGGAATTCTTTGAATACGTGATGAAGCTCAACGTGACGAGCGTATTCCTGACGTGCAAGGCCGTTGTTCCGCATATGAGCGAAGGCAGCGCGATCGTCAATTTTTCGTCGCAGGCCGGACGCGACGGCGGCGGACCCGGCGCCAACGCGTACGCGACGTCGAAGGGCGCGGTGATGACTTTTACCCGCGGGCTCGCGAAGGAGCTGGGGCCGCAAAACATCCGCGCCAATTGCGTCTGTCCGGGCATGATCAGCACCACGTTCCACGATACGTTCACCAAGGACGAGGTCCGGGTCAACGTCGCAGCGGGAACACCGCTGCGACGGGAAGGGCAGGCCAGCGAGGTGGCGGACCTCGCCGTCTACCTTGCGTCATCGGCATCGAGTTTTATTACCGGCGCCAGCGTCGACATCAATGGCGGAATGTTTTTCTCGTAGGGGAGATGTCCGCGCGTCGGAAATCTGCCTGAATCGATGAGTTTAGTGAAGTTAATGAGTAGTAATAGTCACCGGTAGCAAGCAGTGAATTAATTGTTTTTGCCCCTGGTGGAATCCTCGGGAGAAAAAAATGAAAACGAAAGAAATGTTAATAGAAGAGCCACGCGAAACGCGCGGAAGGATTGTCCTCCCGGCGTTCGCGTTGGGCTTGATGCTGGCACATGTGCCGGTTATGGCCCAGGCTCAGTCAGCCAGCGATGGCGCCGATGAGCCTATAGAGGAAATTGTTGTCAGTGGCACGCGCCGCGCGCTGCAAAATTCCATCGATATCAAGCGCCAGGCGACCGGTATCGTCGACGCGATGAGTATCGGTGACATCGGCGATATTCCGAGCCTCTCGGTGGGTGAAGCCATCGAGCAGATCACAGGCGCTAGCGGACACCGGTTCAAGGGCAGCGTATCGGGTATCTCGATCCGCGGCATGGGGCCATTCCTGACCCTGCAGACGTTCAACGGGCGCCAGGGCACAACGGCTGCCGCCAGCCGCGACATGAACTACCAGGTGTTCCCGTCCGAGCTGACCAAGCAGATCACGATCTACAAGACCCAGCAGGCGGACCTCATCGAGGGCGGCATTGCCGGCACGATCGATATTGGCACAATGCGTCCGCTGGACTATGGCAAACAGTCCATCAACATGAACATGCGCGGCCTGTACAACGAGTACGCAGCTCGGGCGGATAACGCCGATGAATGGGGCTACCGCGGTTCCCTGAGCTACGTCGACCAGTGGGAACTGGACAACGGTAGTGAATTTGGCCTGTCACTCGGTTACTCGCGCTGGGATTCCGGCAACCCGGAAGAGACGTTTTCGACCAGTTCCAGCTGGAAAATGTGTGACACCAGTGTTGATCCGCAAGACGATCGTTGCACGGATCGCGGAGGTGAATACACACCAGAGGACCAGGCCGACGACGCGGCGAACGGCATCGTGAGGGATTCCCTGTACTTCATTCCGCACTCCTATTACTGGCGCCTGAACAATGCCGAAGTGGAAGAGCGTGACGCCGTCATGGGCGCGCTCCAGTGGCGTAACGAAACTGTGGACGCCACCTTCGACTTCTTCTGGTCCGATAAGTATTACGAGGACGACCGGCACGATTTCCTCATAGCCGACTCGCGCCGCGAACCCCGCAACGTGGTGCACACGGACGACTACGCCTTGCTGAGCTTCACCGGCGTCAGCCGCATGAAAAGCGACGGCGAACTGTATCGCCGTGACGAGAACCTGGAAGGCCTCGGCCTGGATCTTGGCTGGAAAGTCAACGACAACTGGGAGATCCGTACCGACCTGTCGACCGTCGATCACGAGCGTAACCGCGTGCGCCGTTACGTGCGCACGCAGTCCGATTACGTGCAGTACGACATGGTGCTCGAGAATGGCTTGCCAACCATCACGTTCTACCAGGGCGTAGACGAATCAATCGGAGGACGAACTCTCCAACAAGATTTCGACATCAACAACCTGCTCACTTATGGCGGTAGAGATACCAATGACAATGGCATTGGCGACAGCAGGTTAAGCAGTGATTTCGAGATACGTAATCGCATGACCGACCGTGAAACCAAGTCCGATGGCGTGACACTCGACGTGATCTGGACTCCCGACGACGGCGGTTTCATCGAGAACGTGAAGTTCGGTGTCCGCGAAGGCACGTACCAGCGCATCACCAACAACGAGGACGACAACCGCAAGGACGTCGAGGATATCCTCGAAGAGTACGGCTGGCCTGAAGGCACGGACATTGAGGACGTGTTCGCGCAGCTAGTAGACGAATGCGCCTTTGACACGTTCCCAAACAGCGATTTCTTCGACAACAACGACGGCGGGAACATCGGCGGCTCCTTTGCGGCCTTCGACACCCTGTGCGCGACGAGACTGATTACCAACGGTCAGGACCGCCTCGCAGACCCGGACAGAACCTTTGACGAGGGTGACATCAATGTCGAGGAGAACACGACGGCCGTCTATGCAATGGCCAACTTCAGTTCCGATAGCTTTGCCGTGCCGATCTGGGGCAACTTTGGTCTGCGCTTCGTGGATACCGAGGTGGATTCGAGAGGGTTGCGCGAGGGCTATGTCACCGAGCAGGACCCGGATTCCGGTCTCTGGGCCGTCGTCGAGACGGGTACGCTGGAAGATATACGTCACGTACACTCGGAGGAGGTATGGCTGCCCAGCGCGAACGTGAACTTCGAGATCAGGGAAGACTTCATGATCCGCACGGGAATCTACCGCGCCCTGTCGCGCTACAACCCCGAGTTCATGGGGGCCAACAGGGACTTCGGCTCCATCAACGAAGACTTTGACTACGAAACGCGCGAAGAGGCTCTCGCAGACGAGCTGGGGTCGGCATCCGGCGGCAATCCGTATATCGAACCATTCACGTCCTGGAACGGGGACATCTCGTTCGAGTGGTACTGGACAGAGGACACGGCGCTCAGCGCTGCGGTTTATTACAAGTACTTTGAAGCCGAGGTGATGACTCAGGTCGAGCAGGAATCCCTCACGGTCGATGGCGTGAATCTATTGGTTGATGTCAGGAAGCCCGTGTTGACAGACGATACCTCGAACCTCTGGGGTATCGAACTGACGGCATCCCACGTGTTCTCGAACTGGAAGTACCCATACGACGGCCTGGGTTTCAAAGTCAGCTGGAACCACACGGATACCAGCTTCGAGACGCAGGATCCAGTCTATGGTGACCAGATCCAGAACGACGGCACAGTCCTGCCGGGTTTGTACAACCTGGTCCCGGCGACGCTCTACGGCCAGTCCGACGATATCGGCACCGTGCACCTGTTCTGGGATATCGGTGGCCTGAACCTGAGCGCGTTCTGGAAGTACCGTTCAGAGTATTTCCAGCCGAATGACGGCGATCCAAGAGTCCACCGCTGGTTTGACAGCTCACACTACGTGGATCTGGCGGCTTCCTACCGCTTCAACGACGTGTGGAAGATGCGTATTACTGCGCAGAACATCACTGATGAAGAGCAGTACGGGCAACGTGGTTTGCGGCACGACTCGCCGACCCTCTGGAACAGCAGTGGTACCAAGTACGAGATTGGTGTCACGGCGCAGTGGGGAGACTGATGGTACTGAAATAGCCTTACGGGTTCCCGTAGGGATGACATTGACAACGTCTGCCGTTCTGGCAGGCGTTGTCCGTTGTCGAAAAGAGGTAACACGCCATGAACCGGTTCATTACGTTTACAGCGCTCTGTTTCACTTCGTTTCTGATGAGCTGTGCCGGTCCGGCCCCCGCGCCTGAACCCGGCCTCGAGGTCCTGCAACACGGCCGGGGCCACGAAATGCAGGTCGCCACCGATGTCGACTGGAACAGCTACACGAAAATCATCTTGCACGAGGCCCCCGTCGAGTTCGTGGAAGACTGGAGGCGCAACCAGGAGCGGCTTCACGGCAGGACTATTCGTGACGAAGACGTGGCGCGCGTTGAGTCCGCCGTTTCGGGCCGCCTGGCCAAGGCGATGTACGAGACCCTGAGGGAACGGGGGGGATACGAGCTGACCAGTGATAGCGGTCCCGGCGTGATGGTTTTCATGCCGAACATCATTGACCTCGATGTCCAGGCGACGGGCTGGGTGCAGAGCGGTATTCTCGAGTCCTTACCCGCCTACCGGGGCAGGATGACCACCGAACTTGTGATCCGCGATTCCGTCAGCGACAAGTTGCTGGCCGTTGCGTGGCAGCACCAGACCGATCCTCGAGAGAGCGACACAGAATGGTCGACCAGCTTCAGCAACGCTCACGCATTCAGGCTTATGTCAGAGAATTTTGCCGATTGGATACTCGGGCGGCTTGATGAATTGAGGGCCGGTTCTTGAGACCGACAGCCGGCGTTGCAATGGAGTACCGATACGCATATAGGCGTCACGATTGGGGGATCCCGACGACCTGCAAGACGCATTGCAAGGACATCCAACGCGCCAAATTGCGGTATGCAATCTCAACTCTGTTTCTTTTCCTACTGGTAGGTTGCCAGTGGTCTGGCGATGAAACGCCTTACGGGAAGCTCGTGCAATTCGAACAGGTCTCTCTCAATGGAGACTGGCGGTACCTCGAAAACAATACTGTCGACCCCAAATTTGCGTTGCAGCAAAATGACTGGATAAAAGTCGACCTGCCGCACAGTTGGAATGCGACCGATACCGTCGATGCCGTTCCGGGTTATCGCAGAGATGCCAGTTGGTACCGGAAAGTATTGCCGCCTGCCGGCAAGCAACGGAATGTCTTGTATTTCGAAGGTGCCAACATGGAGACCGACGTCTATGTCAACGGTCAACTGGCGGGGCGCCATGTCGGCGGATACGTAGGCTTCGAAGTCGAAATCACCAAGTATCTGGAGGCCGAGAACGATAATCTCGTGATGGTCAGGGTGTCCAACGCTTACAACCCGAATCTGATTCCCTCGCAGAAAGCCGATTTTTTTCTGTACGGGGGAATTACGCGCGATGTTTGGTTGAAAAAGCTGCCGGAGGACTACATCAAGCGTGTCTGGATAGACACGCCGCAAGTCAGCCACGATCGCGCGTCGACGACCGTCACGGTCGTTGTCGATAGCGCTGCGTCGAATCGTGCGGCAATGCACGTAAGCGCAAATCTCATTTCGCCGGCTGGCGGCGTGCTCGACTCGCAGCAATCCGACGTTCCCGATGAGCAAGGTGTCCGGGAAGTCGAGCTCGAATTCGATTCGCTCGACAGTCCCAGCTTGTGGTCGCCGGACTCACCCAACCTTTACAAGGTTGCCGTTGAGTTAATTGGTCCGGACGACAATGTAATTCACAGTGCCAGTGAGCCGTTTGGTTATCGCTGGTTCGAAATGCGGCCGGGGCAGGGATTTTTTCTAAACGGCGAGCGCTTGCTGATCCGTGGCACGCATCGCCATGAAGATCACGCTGGTCTGGGCGCCGCCTTGCCCAATGAGCAGCACCGCAAGGATATGCAGATGATAAAGGACCTGGGTGCCAATTTCGTGCGCCTGGGCCATTACCCACAGGATCCCGAGGTATACCGGGCGGCCGACGAGCTCGGGCTGATAATTTGGGACGAGTTACCGTGGTGCCGTGGTGGCAAGGGCGGCGCTGACTGGGAACGGAACACAGAGGCCATCTGGCGCACTCAGATTGCCCAGAACAGGAATCATCCGAGCATCGCGTTCTGGTCGTTGGGCAATGAAGTTTACTGGGAAGAGGATTTTCCTGGTGGTGGTGCCGCGGACGTAATTAACCCATACCTCGAGAAGCTCAACAAGCTGACCAAGGAGCTGGATCCCAGTCGTCTGACGACCATACGAAAATACTATCCTGGTGCCCACATAGTCGACGCTTTTTCACCGTCCATCTGGGCAGGCTGGTACGGGGGCTCTTATGGACAATACGAGCAAGCCCTGAAGGACTCGATGCGCAAGTACCCGGCGTTCCTGCACATGGAATACGGTGGATCGAGTCATGTCGGGCGACACACCGAAGACCCTATCAACAAGGACGGAATTCCTGGCGGCCAGGTGACTGTGGCCGAGGCAATGAACCAGGCTGTGGTAAAAAGTGTCGCCAAGGACTCAGACTGGAACGAAAACTACATCGTCGATCTGTTCGACTGGCACCTGCAGGTCTCGGAGAGCCTGCCTGGTTTCGCCGGTAATGCGCAATGGGCCTTCAAGGACTTTGGTACTCCGCTGCGGCCCGAGAATCCGATTCCCTATGTCAACCAGAAAGGGCTGGTCGACAGGGAGGGCAAGCCCAAGGACGCTTACTACGTGTTTGCCAGTTACTGGTCGAAAAGTCCTTTCTGTTACATCGAGTCAAAGACCTGGACGCATCGTAACGGACCAAAGGAGGGCCGAGACGTAGCAGTCTACTGCAATACCGAAGAGTCCGAGTTGCACCTCAATGGCGAGAGCCTGGGACGAAAAACCAGGGATCCGCGAAGCGTTCCCGCTGGCGGACTGGTCTGGAAGGTGCCTTTCGACAACGGGCTGAACGAACTTTCCGTGGAGGGATTTGTTGACGCCGAACCGGTTGCGTCAGATTCGTTGCAGGTTACTTATTTGCAAGGCAAGCACGGTAAGCTCCGCGACGTGGTTCTGTCGCAGAAAAACTTGAGCGATCATCGAGTGCTAATAATGGCCGAAGCTCTCGACGGGGATGGCAATCGCGTACTGGATTTCTCTGACAAGGTCTATTTTTCGAGGCTCGATGGCGATGGGAGGCTGATTCAAAGCTATGGCACACCGACGAAGAGCGCCGTCATCGAGATGGCGAGTGGCTATGCGGCCATAGAGTTCGAGCGAGGTGCCCAGGTCACGACTGTCGAATTCAAGACTCAGAATATTAAGGGTCGATACATCCAAATTCCTGGAACATAAATTCGAACACCGCTCCTTCTGCAAGTGGAGTGGAAGCTTGCAGGGCGCTTTCGCCTTCGAACTAGGCCTTGCTGATGCTCAGCATTATTTTGCCCGTGCGACCGGGTTGCGTGGCGGCGGCGATGGCTTCGCTCACTTGGTCCAGTCCGAATGTCTCTGTTACCTCAGTGTCGAACATGCCCCTGGCCATCAGCCGCCTGACCGTTCGCAGCACACCGAGCAGCCGGAGTGGGGACTGTACTGCCAACCAGTTCGGCAGCAGGAAACCGGCTACGTCAGCCCCGGGCATCATCAGGTCCCGCAGTGGCACAGTTACGGGGCTGTCGGCCAGTGTCCCGTAGACGAGCAGGCGGCCGCCAAGCCCGAGACAGCGAACGACATTGGCCGTCAATTCTCCGCCGACACAATCGATCGCGTAGCCGACGCCCTGGCCGGACGTGATATCGCTGACGGACCGAACGAGATCCTGGTGGTCGGTTTCGACGATGGCGTCCGCTCCCAGTTCGCGCAACGCGTCGCTGTTGCTGTCGGATCGCACGACGCAAAGCGTCTTGAAGCCGAACAGCTTGCCCAGTCGCACGACGCTCTTTCCCAGTGCCGAGCCGGCTGCGGTCAAGAGCAGCCATTGGTCGGCAGGTACCTTGAGCACTTCTCGTGTCATGACATAGGCTGTAAAAGGGTTGACGAAGAACATGGCGCCCTGTTCATCCGGAATGGTGTCGGGCAAGGACACGGCTTTGACGGCGTCAACCACCACGTATTCCTTCCATGCGCCGTTCGGTGGCGGAGCGGCGATGGCGACCCGCTTGCCAGCCAGGCGCCGGGCAAAAAAGCCGGATCCAACGGACTCCACGATGCCCATACCTTCACCGCCCAGTGCGTAGGGTGGGGCAGGACAGGGGGTACCGTGCCCTGGATCGTAAAAGACCTGGCCATCCGCGCACGCATCCTGGTTCCAGATTATTCGCTGCAGCGCGGCATGGTAGGTGCCGTGCACGAAGTTAAGGTCGGACGGATTCACGGGGCTCAACAACATGCGCACACACACCTGGCCTGGACCGGGCTCCGGCTTCGCGCTGTCGATGATCTCGATGTCTCCGGCGTCTTGAGTGAAATTACTGAGGTGTGTTGATTTCATGGTGATGTCCGGGTCGCGCCCATCCTTGCGGTTCTGGAACTGAATCTGATGCTTGCCATGGGGCGACACTATCAAGCCATCTCATGAACCGCCAAGTTCAGGTTGATTATCGTGTTCCATCAGATCATTGACCGAAGTATCCCGGATCATGTCCAGGCAGCTGACCAGCAAGGTCCTGGCCAGGCCAGCAATAATTCTGGGCGGAATGTCTGTTTTTCCAATAGGGGATGTTCTAAGTACCTTCCAGAATTGACTGCGAGTTACTTATTCTTCATGAAGGAACACTGGCTTCAACGATATTGAGCCAGACTCCATCAGCCGGGAGAAACAACAATATGTTGGTCAAGACTAATAGTGTCATTTTTGCTCTCGGCATTATCCTGACGGTTTTCTGTGGAAATGTGTGTGCGCAGAAGACGGTTTATAGGTGGGTGGATGAAGACGGGGTCGTTCACTTCAGTGAGGAGCCCCCCAGCGAATCGCCTGATGTCCAGGTAAAGACTCTTACAACAGATCCAGCGCCCACTTCTGTTTCTCCCGCTCAGGCGACAGTCAAGCCGCCTTCTACAGCAGCAGCGGAAGTTGAACGCCCACCAGCACGGCCGCCAATCCCCCAAGATCCACCTGTCGAGAAGATAGACATTAAAAAAATGAGTCTTGCGGAATTGGATCGTCGATGTGAGGCTGCAAGGCAAGCAAAGATCGCGCCATTGAAAGCTGCCGAGATCGTGAATTGTGTCGAGTCGGGGACGGGCGATCAGAATTGGTGCGA
>Ga0316201_10000791_pt1 | contig 19602 bp, 23 predicted proteins | sample CS6wburrow_MG_FD_204516 | JGI IMG/M metagenome (GOLD analysis project Ga0316201, IMG submission 204516) | Coastal sediment microbial communities from Delaware Bay, Delaware, United States - CS-6 worm burrow | ecosystem: Environmental > Aquatic > Marine > Coastal > Sediment | place: USA... | reverse complement strand
GCAGAATTCACGGCGTGATGCTGCGCGGTTTGTGGATGCCGGCCCAAACCCTGCAAGAACGGCTGAAGAAATACCGCCGTGACTAGGGCTGGCGCATGATTAGCTCTAACTTGCTGTATTAATTAAATAAAGAGCCCGCTGCGACTTGCTTGCTGCCGTGTATCACGCGGTAATCCCGCCGGGCTGCTAGACTTCCTGCAGGGAAGCGGCCATTTCCACCCGGCGGTCCGAGAGGGAGAAAACATGAAACTCGTCAAACATTTGCTCGATAGAAAAGGAACGGAAATCATATCGATCGCCGCAGATGCGTCTGTGCTCGACGCCATCAAGCTCATGGCCGACCGATCGATCGGCTCGCTGCTGGTCATGGAAGGCGACACGCTCAAGGGTATCGTTACGGAAAGAGACTATGCTCGCAAGGTCATAATCAAGGGGCGCTCGTCGAAATCAACGCAGGTCCGGGAGATCATGACGACCGAGATCTATACGGCGAATACCAATCAAACCGTAAACGATTGCATGACAGTCATGACCGAAAAGCGAATTCGTCACCTGCCTGTTGTCGAGAATGACAAGGTTCTGGGCCTGATATCGATTGGTGATCTCGTGCAAGCGATCATCGAGGATCAGCAGGCGGAGATTGAGCAGCTCGCGCAATACATCAGCACCTAGCTTCGGCGCCGGAGTAACTATGTCAGAAAAGAAGGACGTGGATCGCCGCGTCATGCAGCTCTTCGACGGCTATGTACATGGCCAGATTACGCGACGCGAGTTCCTGGATCGGGTGGCAGCGGTAACAGCGTCTGGTGTTGCTGCGGCCATGTTGTTGAAAAGCCTGAGCCCCGACTATGCACTGGCGCAGCAGGTAGACCCGGATGATAAAGCCCTGTCGGTTAGCTACAAGAAATATGCCTCGCCAAAAGGTGCCGGCATTATGCGGGGTTATTACGCTCGTCCTGCCGTCATTCAGCACAAGCTGCCCGCTGTTGTCGTCATCCACGAGAACCGCGGTCTCAACCCGTATATCGAGGACGTCTCGCGGCGCCTGGGCATGGCGGGATTTATCGCTTTTGCGCCCGACGCATTGACGCCGCTCGGCGGCTATCCGGGCAATGACGATGATGGACGCGCGCTGCAGCGGCAGCGTGATGGCGCTGAAATGATTGAGGATTTTGTTGCCGCCGTGCAATTTCTGCAGCAGCATCCGGATTGCACGGGCAAAGTGGGCGCCGTCGGCTTCTGTTTTGGAGGCGGTATGGCAATGCGTCTTGCCGTTCGGATGCCCGATGTTGCCGCCGCCGTTGCATTCTATGGCAGACACCCGAGTGCAGACGAGGCGGCAGCGATACAAGCACCACTCATGCTGCATCATGCCGAGCTTGATGAGCGCGTCAATGCCAGCTGGCCGGACTTTGAGAAAGGTCTGAAAGACGCGGGCCGGAACTTCACCAACTACGACTATGCCGGCGTCAACCACGGATTCCACAATGACACGACCCCTCGCTACGACAAGCCTGCTGCAGAACTGGCGTGGCAACGGACGGTCGAATTCTTTACCAGGCACCTGGAACTGGAGTCCTGAGACCTGCGGAGCCGGATATTGATTCGTCGAATCTCAATGAAGCGCGGGCCAAATATCTGCTGCAGTCGTATGTTGCTCGCGCTGTTGCTGGCGGCTTCGCCCGCGGCAACATCGGAAGAGGCCAAGACCGTTCTCGGGCCGAGCAACGTGGACCTCCATGATGGCGCCAACGCGCTGATGGCCGGTGATGGCGAGAAAGGTGTTCGCCTCACGTTACGGGGCCTCGAACTTGCCCAGGGGGCAAGAGAATTAAAAATCGCGCACTCGAATCTCTGCGCCGGATTTCTGCTCACCAACCAGCCTGCGCAAGCCCTCGTGCACTGTAACTGGGTGCTCGAGCGCGACGACAGGCATTGGCGCACTTACAATAATCGGGCGCTTGTATACATGCGACTGGAGCGCTACGAGGAAGCCGAGGAAGACATACGCAAGGGTCAGGAGCTAAGACCCAATTCGAGGAACCTCAAGATCGTCAAGGGCATGTATCTCGATGAAACCAGGCCGGTGCGAACGAAAATCGAGGTCGACGACCGGCGCAGTGCGCCAGAAGAGCCCGGTGATGAGCCACCCGGTGATGTGGCCAACTAGCGTATTTGCGAGGCCGCTTTTTCTGGCCGTAATAGCCTGCGCCTGTATGACGACGAGTCATGCGGTGGACGATCAGGAGTCGCTACCGGGCGAGACTGAAAGTACGAGAACTCCGACGCACACAGTGATACCCGAGTACCCGGAAATTGCCCGCCGTGATCGCATCGAGGGTGAAGTCCAGGTTTGTTTCAATATCAGTCGTGCTGGTGTGACCCGTCGTATCGCCGTGCGGAAAAGCACGCACCGGCTGTTCGAGAAGCCCTCGATACGTGCCGTCCGCGCATCCACCTATGCCCCGATACCGCGCGGTACCGAGGTTCCGGCTATCAAGACCTGTCGAACTTTTCGCTTTACGCTCGAACCCGTGGTTGTCGAAGAGGAAACCTAGGCGCCTGTCGACGATTCGACAAGAGCCAGTATTTTTTTTGCCGCCTCCTCGATCGTTGTGCCGAAGCTCAAGATACCTTCCTCATGCCCGGCCATGACGGCCAGCCCCTTTTCACGGAACGCCGTATCCCGGTAGAGCCTGCGAAATTCATCGGCCATCTGTGGGGTGCCGTAAGCGACGCCGGCGTCGGTTGTCGGCAGCCTGTTCAACAGGCTGCGCCACAGGGCCTGGCTGTGGCCGTGCACGATCGCGCCGATATTGCCGTCAAGCCCGTAAATCGCCGCATGGGTCATTGCTTCTGACGACGCCTGCACCGGGCCGACCGAACAGACTATGTTGGCATGAGTGTTGTACGAGGTGACCAGCGAATAATGCGTTTTGTCGGTTTTTTCTATGTGACCTGTCTGTGTGCCACTGATAAGGAACTGGCCGGGTTCTCCGCAGCGAATACTGATATTACCGTATCCGATTCCGAGCTCTTCGTAATGGCCGATAAGACCCGCTGCCAGCAGCGGTCGACGCCACGTTTCCAGCTCTTCCGTTGCGGCGGCATCAGGGACCGGTGCCTTCGTCCAGAAGCTCTTGTACTTGATGTAGCCTTCGTCGATCGTCACGACTTTTTCATTTCCGGAAACAGCCCGAGTAAACCGGCCTCGGAAGCCTCGCAGATTCCGCGCTCGGTGATCAGTCCGGTGACCAGCCTCGCGGGCGTTACATCGAAGGCGTAGTTACTGATCGGCGTGCTGGCTGCCGTCGTACTGACGAAAGCAGGTTTGCCATCGCACAGACCGTAGATGTCCCTCACCTCGGCCGGATCGCGTTGTTCAATGGGAATTTCCTTGATGCCGTCGCGGCTATTCCAGTCAATCGTCGTTGACGGCAGCGCGACGTAGAAGGGAATGGCGTTGTCATGTGCAGCAAGCGCTTTAAGGTAGGTACCGATCTTGTTGGCAACATCACCGCATCGCGTCGTGCGGTCCGTGCCGGTAATGACAATGTCGACTTCACCATGCTGCATGAGGTGGCCACCGGCATTGTCGACAATAAGCGTGTGCGGGATCTTGTTTGCGGCGAGTTCCCAGGCGGTCAGCTGCGAGCCCTGGTTGCGAGGCCTCGTTTCATCCACCCAAACGTGGACATCGATACCTCGTTGTCGCGCGAAGTAGATCGGGGCCGTCGCGGTTCCCCAGTTGATCGTGGCGAGTGATCCAGCGTTGCAGTGCGTCAGGACGTTAACTGTTCCACCCGACTTCCTGCTCGCGATAGCTTCGAGCAAAGTAACGCCATGTGTGCCGATACCGCGGCTGATTTCGATGTCCTCATCGCAGATAGCCTGTGCGTCGGTACGAATCACGTCGGCCAAAACGCTGCCGGGTCCGGTCTGTTCTGCGAGCTTGAGGATGCGATCGATTGCCCAGCGCAGATTAACGGCCGTTGGCCTCGACTTCAGCAGCGCCTCTGCGGCCTCGCGAACCGCAGCGGCCGGATCGGCGCCAGACAATGCGGCCAGGTAAAGGCTCCAGGCAGCCGTGGCCCCGATCAGGGGCGCGCCGCGCACGTACATGTCGCTGATGGCAATGAGACCATCCTGCCAGCAGCGGAGGTCGTGCACACGATATTCATGTGGCAACAATCGCTGGTCGATAATCCGGACGATCGCAGGATCGTCCGGTTTCAGCCAGATGGTGCGAAAGTTTTCACCGCGCTGTTCCATTAAATTCCCGCTTGGGTTTCGCGAGTCTGCGCGTGCAGGCCGTGATCGGTTCCGCTATGAGCCTTCGAGACCTGCCGACAGGCGGGCGGATCGCAGCGTATTAAACATCAGCATTGTGATAGTCATCGGTCCAACGCCACCGGGTACAGGCGTAATCGCGCTGGCAACCCTGCTAACGTCATCGTAGTCAACGTCGCCCGTGAGTCGTGTCTTGGTTTCTCCGTCGATCGTCTGCTCAACGCGATTTATACCAACATCAATAATCACGGCGCCAGGCTTTACCCAATCCGCCTTTACCATATTCGGCCGACCGACGGCAGCGACGACAATATCGGCGTTGCGGACGACCTTCGGGAGATCCCGGGTGCGGCTATGGGCCACGGTAATCGTCGCATGGCGCTGCATCAGCAGGCTTGCCATGGGCTTTCCGACTATATTCGAACGCCCGATTATCACGGCATTTTTTCCCGACAGGTCACGCCCAAGTTCGTCCTCGATCATGAGCATACAGCCGGCGGGTGTACACGGAACGAAGGCGTCCGCGGTATGGCCAGCCGTCAATTTGCCGATATTAATGAAATGGAAGCCGTCCACATCCTTGCTCGGCGAAATTGCCTGCGTGATGGTCTGCTCGTCGAGATGATCCGGCAGCGGTAGCTGGACGAGAATGCCGTGTATGGCGTCGTCGTGGTTGAGCGTGTCAATGAGCTTCAATACATCGCGTTGCGATGTATCCGCGGAAAGCGTGTGTTGGACAGAGTAGAATCCACAGGCTTAAGCGCGCCGCTTCTTGTTGCGGACATAGACCTGGCTTGCCGGGTCCTCGCCAATAATCACGACAGCGAGCCCGGGCGTGATGCCATGCTCACCAAGCAAGGATGCTGCTTGCGCGGTGATGGATTCAGCCAACTGTTCGGCCTTTGCTTTGCCGTCGATTCGTTTTGCGATCGTCATCTTGACGTATTCCGTAGATTCGTGTGAGCGCGGCGCATGGTAACGCTGTCGCATCAGGCCGTAAAGCTCGAGTCCCGCCTCAGTGCTGTAACAAACAAGCATACCTGCGGCCGATGCGAGCAATACCGCGCAATGTGGAGTGGAATCGGGCTAAAATGCGATCCTGGTTTTGCCAATAGCATCGTTCGTGACAGCAGCATTACGACATCTTCGTGGCATCCTCGTTTTCTCCGGATTCACGATCAATACGATCTTCTGGTTCGTGCCGATCCTGTTCCTGGCCATTGTCAAACTTCTCGTGCCGATAAAGCCGTTCAGACGTGCTATCACGCGCGTACTGATGGGGTTCGGTGAACACTGGATCAGCGTCAACTCCGCGATCTTGCAGACCGCAGGGTCAATCGACTGGCAATCACGCGGGATGGAAAACCTGACGAAGGACAACTGGTACCTCGTAATGGTCAATCACCAGAGCTGGGTAGATATCCTGGTGTTGCAGCAGGTCTTCAATCGACGCATACCGTTTCTGAAGTTCTTCATCAAGCAACAGCTGATCTGGTTCCCGCTGCTCGGGATCGCATGGTGGGCACTGGACATGCCGTTTATGAAACGCTTTTCGAAATCGTACCTGGCCAAACACCCTCACATGAAAGGCAAGGATTTCGAGACGACGCGCCGTGCCTGTGAAAAATTTCAGCGTACGCCGACCTCGGTCATCAACTTCCTCGAGGGTACGCGCTTCAGCGAGGAGAAGAAGCGCAAGCGGAAATCGCCGTATCAGCACCTGCTGCCTCCGCGTGCCGGCGGGTTCGCTATCGCAATCTCGTCCATGGGCGAGCAGTTCAGCGCAATTCTTGACGTCACAATGGTGTATCCGCAGGGCGCGGCTCGATTCTGGGACATGTGCTGCGGCGGCCACGTGCCGGTCATCATCCACGTGCGGGAACGGCCGGTCGACGAGTGGCTGTTGGTTGGCGACTACGAGGGAGACCGCGAATATCGACGCCGGGTCCATCGCTGGCTCGGTGAAATTTGGCAGGAGAAGGACGAACTGATACAAGAGATGCTTGATGAATCGAGAAACCTATGACCGATAGCCGTCACTACGACACGGTTGCATTTGATGTCCGCGACAACGCGACGATGCTGTTTTTTGCCAAGACCTCAGAGGAGGGTGATATCAGGGATTACCTGCTGTTGATGCGGACGGTCGACGAGGAGTTCGAGGAGTCCATCTACATCGAGATAAACGAACAGCAGTTTGGCGGACACGACCTGATTCGGGAAGCGACAATGACGGGCAACGTTCTGACGCTGCATCTGCACGAGCCCGCGGAAACGCTGCACGGCGGCAATGAGATCGTGCTGAGTTTCGCCGAGACGGTCGAGAATCTCGAGAGTATCGAGGCCGGCGCATTCCGCGTGTTTGGCGACCTGCTAGTGGGCGGAAATGCCTGAAGGCTCGTGTTTATGAGCCGCAGCGCCGTGTTCAGTCTTTACATCGTGCGCTGCTCCGACGACACCTTGTACACGGGGATTGCGTCCGATGTGCAGAAGCGAATGTCGGAGCACGAGTCAAGCCCGCGCGGCGCGAAGTACCTCAGGGGAAAAGGGCCGCTGCGACTGGAGTTCGCTGAGCCGGTTGGTGACCGCGGGGTTGCGTCCGTGCTGGAGTATCGCGTCAAGCGACTAAGCAGAGCGCGCAAAGAAGCGCTTATTAGCGGGCGCCAATCACTGCGCGACCTGCTGGACAACGCGGACCCCGATCAGGCTTCTGGCGCAGGCTGAGCGTAAATTGCGACCGGCTGGCCGAATTCCGGCAGGTACAGCTGCACGTCATTGTCCCAGGTGTTCCTGAACGCGTCGAGCCACTCGGCAATTGTCTCCAGATTACCGATGAGCTTCGGGCTTGGGACGATCTTGCCAAACGGCTTGGTGAAATCATCGAAGTGGATCGGGTAGACGCTGTGCGCACCTGTGGTGGTCACGAGAGCTTGCCAATACTGTTCGGCGTAGCGTCTGCCAAGACCGGACAGGCCGCCGACGCTCAGCATGACGACGTCAGCGCGTATGTCATCAAGCCGACCCTGCGGAAATCCGGCACTGCCTTGCACGATGGTCGTACCTTTCGGGTGCGAAATGACGACTGCATAACTGCCCCCCTCGCGCCAGGCGCTTATCGGTTGTGGCATGGTCAGAGGTGCATCGATTGTGCCGTCCAGGGGGATCGCGCCGCGCCAGCCAAGCGGTGCGTGCGGCGATGGTACGAGCGTCACCGTGAAGCGGCCGAATGTATAGGGGCGGTTTTCGACTGCAGTCGTAATCTGATCCTCGGGGACGCCTGCGCCACGGGCAATCCGTGATGTTGATTCGGAACCGAGAACAGAAGCGCTGGTGCGATTTGCGATCGCGCCGATATCCATGGCGTGATCGAAATGCGAATGTACCGGAACGATAGCTGCCAGCCGGCGCATGCGATATTCGTCCAGTGCAAAGTTGATCATGGCCGCGTCATTGTCAACTGGTCGCCGGAAAACGATATCGGCCAGCGAAGGTCTGGAGAAGAATCCGTCGATAAGAATCTGCGTTTCGCCATCATCGAACAGCAGTGTTGTGACCCCGAGCCACGTTAGGGTCACGGAATCTGTGGCGGCAGCGGAGGCTGTTACGGGTGATGGCCACGCGACTTTATCGAGGTCCGGGCGATTGCTCCAGAGCCAGGCCAGGACGGCGACGCTGACAGCAATTATCGCGACGACGATAAGTATTGCCTGCTTCGCGCGCTGCGCCCACATCGTCACTGCCCCGCGGCGATTCGCGCGAGCTGGCCGGTTAACGGAGCGAGGTAGTTACCCAGCGCGTATCCCAGCAGCGCCATCAGGATCGATGCCGGAACCAGGCTGGGACGATGATGTGCGGCCACTATAGGTGCCGATGCGGCAGCGCCGATGTTTGCCGCCGATGCGATGGCGACACTGTGAACGTCGACCCGAAAGATCCAGGCGCCGGCCAGGCAAAACAGGCCATGAATGAAGATCCAGATAAACGCGCCCAAAACAAATGCCGGCGCCTCTGCGAGACCTGCAACGGATGCACGCGCACCCATGCCGGCGACGAACACGTAGACGAGCGCTGTGCCGATCGCCGTTGAGTTCGGCAGTTTCGAGACGGGTGTTACAGAAAGTGACAGCGCAATAGTTGTAACCAGCAGGATGCGAGTCGTCGTTTCCGAAAATATGCCCGCGAGCTTGGGCGAAGCAGAGGCAATCCAGCCTGCCAGGTCGGGCGACAGTACGTGGCCGATCGCAGTGACACCGAATACAACGGCTGCAAGATACAGGTACTGCGGCATCGTCGGGGCTTCGTCCTCTTCGACGTGCAGTGCGGCTGCCGCGTCCATCGCCTCCAGCCGGTCGGCCGGCACGCGGGCCCACTTGTTGAACCTGTCGGCGAAGTCGCGCGACATCAACAGCAGCGGCAGCCAGACGACGTACACGGCGTTGTCGGCGATCACGGCCAAGCCGAGCTGCGCGTCGGACGCGCCCAGCATCTCCTTCGTGGCGAGCATGTTTGCGGTACCGCCAATCCAGCTGCCTGCAAGAGCTCCGAACCCTTTCCACGCGTCGTCGCTGAGCCAGTTATGCACCAGGAAATAGGAGACGACCCCACCCACGACGACGCCCGCGGTGCCCATCAGCATGACGAGCACGCCTTTGCCCATGACGCGAATTACGGCCGGCACGTTGACCTTGATCAACATGAGAACGATGAACACCGGCAATGCGAACTGGCTCAGGCCCGTGTAGATGACCGATTCGCTCGGAATGATATGCGTTACCAATTCGTCACGGGTCCAGTAGACATTGCTGAGAATGACCGGAGTCGCGTAGATAAAAAGCAGTGGTGGAAGGTAGTTGAAGATCTTCGCCTGACTCACCTGCGCGAACAGGAAGAAGAACGCCGCGACAACGCACAGTACTGCGAGCACACCGATCGGTGATGAAATCAGGTATGTAACGTCTTGCATGCAGCACGCCTCAGGGCCATTGATCGCAACCGAGTATAAATCATCGGTCGAACCATGGTGGGCAAGAGTCGTGTGATTCCTGAAGTGCGCCTTATCAGGTGAACATCAGCTGGGCCTGCAGGTCCTTGCGCGTCTCTTCATCGGTCAGCGCGGCCGCTTTGACCGTCAGCCATACGGCGTCCCAGTCTTTGACTTTGCTGGGGCCAAAGACAAACTTGGCGACAAAACTCTCGAGATCCCGCACATGAATGACGTTGCAGGGCGGAGCGGACGTAAATTCGACCGAACCCGTGAAGATGACCAGGTTGGCAACGGGTACGTCGGGCACTACCTGTCGAAGTGCGCGGCTGCGGCCTTCATTCTGAATCAGGGGATTCAGGAAGCGGCGACGATTTACGCCATCCACATTGGTCCACTGCGCCTCGTCTTCAGCACCGAAGACGATGCCGTTGTAGTGTTTGGATTGAATGCAGAGGATGCCGCCCGCGGTCAGAATAGCGTGATCCACTCTTACCAGGCCGCCGTATGCACCTGGAAGAATAAAGTCATGCAGCACGTCCGGGCTGCGTTTCTCGAGCGCTGTCCGGATCCGCCACCGGCCGATTCGGGCCGTGACAAAGCGGGCCATATGGCGGGCCGCCGAGCGAAACACGAGGGTCAGCAGCAGCGCCCCGGCGAGCATGAAAATGACCATCGCGGGGCCAACGCTGGTAATCCCTGTCTGGACCTGGGCATCCGCAGCGAGCGTGGGAAGAACCAGGAGCGGCGTACTGGTCAGCAAGGTTGTTGCCGGTTTCAACATAAGCGACAGATTAAGCCCGTTCGCGTTTCGACGCATCGTATCAGGTCACGTTTTTGCCAGCTTGACCGGGGTACGCGAGATAGTAACCGTCAATCTCCGCGACCCGGATGGGGGTTTTATAGACTTTACTCAGGAGTTGGCCGCTGAGCACGGCTTTTTTCGGACCGTCGGCAGCGACCCGGCCGTCCTGCAACAGCACGACGCGATCGACCTCTGGCGGTATTTCATTGAGGTGGTGCGTGACGATCACGATATTCCGGCCCGCTTGGGCAAGGCGCCGGAGCCGTCCGAGGTAGTCGAAGCTCGCCGCGAAGTCGAGCCCGGCCGTAGGTTCGTCGAGGATCAGGGTATCCGGCCGGTGTACCAGGGCGCGGGCCAGCAGGCAGCGGCGCTGTTGCCCGGTTGACATGGTTCTCAACGGCGTGTCCTGCAGCGACCCAACGCCGAGTTCACCGAGCGTTTCGATCGCCGCGTTGCGCTGGCGCTGACTAACGCACCTGGCAAGGGTTCCCTGAACCCCGATGCTCGAATAGAAACCGGAGATGACGACCTCGAGCGCGGTGGTGTCGGGTGTGTAACGCTGCTGCAAATCGTGTGATACGACACCGATGTGCTCCCGCAGTTTCCAGACGTTCCATTTATCGCGGCCCAGGATGCGCACGAAGCTGTCCGCTTTGACGACCGGGTACAGCTCCCGGTTGATCGTCTTCATGAGCGTCGTCTTGCCGGAGCCATTGGGTCCAAGAACGGCGACCCGTTCGTGCTGGGCGATGTCGAGATTCAGATTCTCGAATACTCGCGTCGTGCCACGCCAGATCGTCGCATTGCGAATCTCGACGAGCTTTGCTTCAGGCGACCTGGTGCTTCCAGTTTCCACGCCGGAACATTATCACGCCGAGCACAGTGAGTAGCGACTCAGAAACCACTATCGCGATGAAAGCGCCGTTGGGCCCGAGGACGGTTCTTGTTGCGAGCATGAGCGCCAGCGGAATCTGGACGATCCAGAAACAAACGAAATTCAACAGGGCGGGAGTCGCCGTATCACCGGCGCCATTCAGGGATTGGATTATTACCATGCCGACGGCGTACATCGGAAAACCGATTCCCATTATTCGCAGGCAGCTGGTCCCCCAACGCAATACGTCCGGATCGTCAGTGAATAGCCCGGTGATTCCCTGGGCGAAAATCAACAGCAATACGCCGGCAACGGCCATGAATACTGCGTTGTAGGTTGCCGCCTTCCAGGCCGATTGTTCGGCCCTGTGCGGTTGCCCGGCGCCCAGGTTCTGACCGACCAGTGTGGCGGCCGCGTTGCCAAGGCCCCAGGCCGGCAGGAACGTAAATTCCATCATCCGGAGCGCGATCGTGTAAGCCGCAATCGCCGAGCTGCCGTAGATTGCAACGATCCGCATAACGCCAATCCAGCTCGCCGTCGCAATGAGAAACTGGCCGATGCCGCCGACGGATATCCTGAGCAGGCGCGCAATCAATGCGGGCACGAGGCGCAGGTGACGAACCTTAAGCGCAATGCGCCCGCGCCCGGCCATCAGGTACCAGAGCTGGTAGATCACACCCACCCCCCGGCCGATTGTCGTCGCAACGGCTGCCCCGGTGACCCCCATTTCCGGGAATGGCCCGAGGCCGAATATCAGGCACGGGTCGAGGACGATGTTGCAGCCATTTGCCAGCCAGAGAGAGCGCAGCGCAACAGTGGCGTCGCCGGCGCCCCGAAAGGCAGCGTTGAGGAGAAAAAGATAAATGATGCTGACGGAGCCGCCCAGCAGCACGGCTGTGAACCCGTGGCCCTGTTCGATGACGCTGCTCGAAGCACCCATTATCTCCAGCAGGTCGCGCGCGTAAGTGATGCCGAAGACACCAATAATGATCGACAGAACCGCCCCTAGCCAGATAGCCTGCCCTGTCACTTGAGACGCCGCGTCCGCATCTTTCGCGCCTATGCGCCGTGCGACCATCGCGGTCAGTCCCGTACCGAGCCCTATGGCGATTCCGTACAGAACTGTAATAAGCGCCTCGGTAATGCCTACCGCCGCGATAGCGTCGGTGCCCAGTCGCGCGACAAACGCGATGTCGACGACCGCAAAAATCGATTCCATGGCCATCTCGAGCATCATTGGAATTGCGAGCAAGGCAAGTGCCCGGTCAATTGGGCCCTTGGTAAAATCCTCGTCGTTGTCGCGCAGGGCCACGCGCATCAGGGCCATAGTGCGTCGCCAGGTGGGTGCCTGTGTTCGGCTTTCAGTCATTAATTCAGTAGCACCTTGATGTTAAGCTGTCACCTCGAGCAGCTGCGGGACACGAGGCATGCCTGACGGACTGGGATTCTTGCTGGTGATGATTGCGCTCATCGTTATCTACACGATAGCCAAGGTACTGCAGTATGTTCGGCTCAGCAAAAAGCAGTGGGAAGAGGTCGACAAGAGCAAGCTCAAGGAATGGGACGACGAAGAGTGGTAGTAACAAGCCCGGGTCACCTTTACACTGTTGCCCTCAGGGGCCCGGTGCGTGCCGTTTCCCCGGTAAAAACCAGAATATTGCAGGGCAGTCATATGTTTTTAGCCAGGTTCCGGAAGACGGAGATTATCGCAGCGCTGTTGATCAGCGGTGCATTGCTCGGTGCCTGTGGTTCCTCGGACCAGGCAGCACCGTCGGAAGGTGAAAAGGCCGCCGGTCGTGCCAATGTTGACGCCATGACGCGGGAACACGCCACGGACACAGCGACGCCCAGTGCCGCCGCGGAGATTGCACCGGCGCAGCCCGTGATTTCAGAGAGGCTGCCTTACGCAGAGCTCGGCGACGAGCTGGTTTATGGTTATTTTGTCGCGCCGGCGGATATGTTCGAGCCGCTGCCGGCTGTCATCATGATTCACGAATGGTGGGGGTTGAACGACAATATTCGCGCAATGGCCGATCGTCTTGCGGGCGAGGGCTACATCGTTCTTGCAGTCGACCTCTACGGTGGCAAAGTTGCCAAGAACAGCGCGGAGGCTCGTCAGTTCATGCTCTCGGTGGTCGAAGGCCCTGACACAGCCAATGAAAATATTCGCAGCGCTTATAAATTTGTCAGCGAGACAGCAGGCGCGCCGCGCGTTGCAGCACTTGGCTGGTGTTTTGGCGGAGGCTGGTCGCTCAATACAGCACAGTTATTTCCCGACGATCTGGACGCAACCGTCATCTACTACGGCCAGGTAACAAACGATGAGGACAAGCTTCGGCCGATCAACAGCCCGATACTGGGCCTGTTCGCAGCGCAAGATACCGGTATTAAAGTTTCGTCTGTGAAGGCATTTGAAGACGCGCTCAGGAATTTGCGCAAGAATTACGACATTCATATCTACCCTGGCGTAGGTCATGCATTCGCGAATCCGACGGGTAATAATTACAATGAGGCTGCGGCCACCGATGCCTGGCGGCGAACGCTCGAGTTCCTCGATCTTCACCTGTCTGTCGATGCTTCCTGATTCTCGTCAGAGTCACATTGAATCCTGACCGGCAGTACCGCACTCTCAAAATATACGAACGAATCGTTGTCGCTGCGGCAGCGCAGCGAAACCTGCGCCGTTGCAATACCCGGGATTAGCAGGCCCATTTCATCGTCCGGTCCGCCGGTGATGCAGAAATCGGCGACTGTAACCGGCGCAATCTGGTTCGCTGGCACGCTGACACGAACGTCAAGCGCCGCCTTGTCGCCGATATCATCGGGGCCAAAGCGTTTGTGGGTGTCCGAGATACTGACCATTACAGATTCAGCCCGAGTTCCTGACGCGCAGGCGATTGTCGCAAGCAGAGAGAATTCCAGCGGGGGCAGGCTGACATGCTGAGGACCCGGTTCACGCCTTAGCAGTTGTGCGCTGGACTCGGTCGCGCGTAGTGTCAGCGCAGCGTCGGCCGCTGCAGAGTCTGTCGTGATGCAAAGGCCTGCCGCGAAGAGGATCGGAACTCGTAGTAGCTTCATCGGACTAAGGCTACGGTAACGTAATTTAAAATCAAGAATATCGGGCCAGGCATTGATAAAGAGAGTCGTACATTTCACCTACAGAACATCCCGCCGTATTGCGGTCGGCGTTATCGGAGTGACGGTGTTGTTATTGGGTCTCGTGATGATCGTGACGCCAGGGCCCGCGATCGTCGTAATCCCCGTGGGGCTGGCGATTCTCAGCATCGAATTCACGTGGGCGCGCATCTGGTTGAAGCGCCTGCGTAAGACAATCAGTCGACGCAACGTCACCGGCAGGAATAATCGCGCCGAGGCGCACCGACGCCGTGCTACAGACTAAAAAAGAGAAGGCGCCGGAGAACTGAATTCATGAAATGAATCAGCGGGCCGATCCGACACGGAGCGGTCTCCGGCGCCTTACAAAGCAACGGCAGGGGGGTGCCGCCGGACCTTCATGGTCCGTAAAGCCGGATTCCAGTCCAGCTTGGTTCCGGGGCCGTCTGCCAGGATATCAGGGGGAGAAACCTGGCTGGCATGCCACCGGGGGGGATTCGTCGCGTGCCTACTTGAGGTTCGCCATCAACGTTGATGTAAGGTCGTTGAGTTGAATATCAAGGTCGAACTTGTTTTCAGCCCTGAGTGCCTCGGCGGCCTTGCTCGCCGATTCCGTCATGGCTTCGCGGGCACCTGCGATAGTCTCATCCATGGTGTCGCTCTCGACGGCAGCTGCCGTCGCGAACTCAGTGGGCTCAGCGCCAAATGCCGAGCTGGCGGCCCAGGTCACGCCGATCAGAACGATCAGTGCTCCGACATAAGCGAGTCGGTTTTCAATTTTCGTGCTTTTCATCATCTTGTCCCTAAGCGATTGCGGGCAGTTCTTGCTGCGCCGCAGTGTTGGTAAGATCCAATGGCTAAATTGCCTTTCACTGACTCCCGTAATGCATAAGTCGTGCCAACTTAAGAAGGTCACGTAAAACAAACACTTAGGAAATTCCCAGCGGTTACGAAAAATCGTAAATTACGGAAAATCGTAAGACTGCTTACGAAATTTCGTATATGATGCGCCGATGATCACCCCTGACGACTATCAATGGCTGTTTCGCAAAGCCCCGGTCATGGCGACCTCGATCGCCGAAGACGGCGCATTCCTGGATGTCAACGACGCGATGCTGTCGCGCCTCGACTACGAGCGGGCCGACATGGTGGGTCGCCGCCCCGAAGAATTCACGACGCCGGAGAGTGCCGAACGCGTGCGCGGTGAATTGCGGCCGGCCTTGCGCCGCACGGGCAAGCTTGAAAACAAGCCAATCAGTTTCGTGACGCGATCCGGAGAAGAGGTCGATTGCCTGACGAATGCGTTCATTGAATACGACCGCGAGGGAGAGTTCCTGCGCACGGTCGCCATGTACACGGAGATATCCGATCAGGCGCGGGCTAATCTCAAATATCGCAATCTTTATCGGTCAACGCCGGCGATGCTGCACACGGTCGACGACCAGGGCCTGATCGTGACGGTAACGGATCATTGGCTGCAGAAGCTGGGCTTCAAGAGGGAAGAAGTGGTCGGCCGACCCATTACTGATTTTTTCAGCGCAGCCGATCGAAAAAAATATGCCGACGGCAGCCTGCAGGAGTTGTGCAAGAAAGGCTCTTTCAACAACCTGCAGCGGCAGATGGTCACCAAGGACGGCAAGACCATCGACCTGTTGATGTCGGCAATTCCCAACCGCCACGATCATAACGTCTTTGGACAGATGCTCGTCGCATCGAAAGACGTTACAGAACGCTATCGCGCCGAACGTAAACTGCGGCGCACCCTCTCGGAGAATGCCCGTCTGCGCGAGGAACTCGAGCGCGAACGGGATTACCTGCGGGAAGAGGTCAACGTGGCAATGAACTTTGGCCGAATCGTCGGTACCAGTGCGGCGCTGCGGCGCATGCTGAAGCGCGTCGAAGCGGTTGCCGAGACGCCCGCGAACGTGCTCGTGCAGGGGGAGTCCGGCGTTGGCAAGGAGCTGGTCGCTCATGCGATTCACATTCGGTCCTCGCGAGCTGACGGTCCGCTCGTAAAAGTCAACTGCGCCTCGATACCCAAGGAGCTTTTTGAAAGCGAGTTTTTCGGACACGTGAAGGGCGCTTTTACCGGGGCGCATCGCGACCGAATCGGGAGATTTCAGCTTGCCGACGGCGGCACGCTGTTTCTTGATGAAATCAGTGAGATTCCGCTCGAACTGCAGGGCAAACTGTTGCGCGTGCTGCAGGAAAGCGAGTACGAGCGCGTGGGTGACGACGTCACCCGTTCGGTCGACGTTCGCGTCATTGCGGCGACGAATCGCAACCTCGAGCAACTTATTGTGGATGGCAAATTCCGTGAAGACCTTTTCTACCGCATCAGCGTCTTTCCGGTGGACGTTCCGCCGCTGCGCGAACGCGGTGATGATGTTGTGCAGCTGGCCCAGCATTTTCTCGAACAGACCTGCAAGGACTTCGGCCGGGAGGGCCTTGCGCTGACTCGCGCGCAGGCCGCAAATCTGCGCGCCTATGAATGGCCGGGTAACGTGCGGGAACTGAAGAACGTAATCGAGCGTGCCGTAATCCTGTCGCAAGGCAAGGTTCTGCGACTGGATTTGTCCATGCCCGACCTCAAGCCCGAGGCCGATGAGGCGCAGGACATCGGGGCCGGAGGTGCCGATATACTGACCGATAAAGACATCAAGGAACTGCAGAAGGCCAATCTTATCAAGGCGCTGCGGCAGACCAACTGGAGGGTTTCAGGCGCAGGCGGCGCGGCCGAGCTGCTTGGCGTCAGACCCACTACGCTGGCGGATCGAATGCGTACCTACAAAATCAAACGACCATCGTAGTAGCGCCAGGCCGATGCAGACGAGGATAGTTAAATCTTGAACAAACTGGTCATTAATCGAATACTGCTTGCGCTTGTCTTCCTGCTGCTGGTTTATTCCCTCTATGTCTTGCCTTTCGCGGAGTGGATTGTGCTTGTCGGCGACTGGTCTCAAGAGCACCCGGTCGCCGGACCCATCACCTACATTAGCTGCGTCGCGGCGGCGACTATCCTGTTCCTGCCGGGATCCGTTTCCATGATGATCGCCGGGTTTCTGTTCGGCCTGGTTCCGGGCTTTCTGTACGCCGCCGCCGGCATCGCGGCAGGCGCACAGCTCGCGTTTCTCACCGGCAGGAAAGGTGCTCGCCGATGGGTTGAACAAAAAGTCGCCGGCAACAAGCGACTCGAGGCGATCGAAAAAGGGCTGCACGAAGAGGCATTCCTGATTGTCGTCTTGACGCGCCTGTCATTGATCATTCCATTCAACGTACTTAACTATGCCTATGGAGTTACTTCTGTCAGGCCGCGAACGCATTTTTTTGCGACAACGCTGGGAATGCTGCCCGCCGTTGCACTGTACGTTTACCTTGGCACCCTGGCGCGCGATCTTGGCCAGATCCTCTCGGGCGAGGCGGCGCCGTCGGATCTCGGCTACTGGGTCGCAGCGGTCGGAATCACCGCGATCATCGTACTGACCTGGGCCATACACCGGACGGCGAGTCGCGCACTGGCACGGCATTTGCCGTCACTGGAAGCTGACGATGTCGATTGAAACGCATTTACCGGTCCTGAACCCATGAAACCGTTCATCGCCCTTGTGCTTTGCCTGCTTGCGGCCGCAGCGGCACATTCCGCCGACAGCGAACTGCCGCTGCGGGTACAGAGCGTGATGAAGCTCCGCCAGCTGCCTGACGATTCGCTCAGCATCCATGTCGAAGACGTCGATACGGGCGAGACCGTGCTGCAGTGGCTTGCGGAGGAGCCCAGGAACCCGGCATCGACGATCAAGTTGCTCACGACGCTGGTCTCGCTCGATGTACTTGGCCCCGCATACCGCTGGAAGACCGAGGTATATGCGAATGGGGAAATCCTCGGCGATCGGCTGGATGGCGACCTGCTGATCAAAGGCTACGGCGATCCGTTCCTGGTCACCGAACGCGTCTGGCAGCTGCTGCGCAGAATCCGCCTCGCCGGAATACGCCAGATCGACGGCAATCTGCTTATCGACGACAGCTTTTTTGAAATTGGCAGTTACGACCCGGCCGCATTCGATAGACAACCGCTGCGGGCCTATAACGTTGCACCGAATGCGCTGTTGATGAACTTCAAGGTTGTGCGCTACTGGTTCCAGCCTGATCACGAATCAGGAGGTGTCGACGTTCGTCTGGACCCGGCGCTCGACAACCTGCGCGTTCGCAACCAGCTGAGCCTTGCTCCGGGCCGCTGCCGCGGCTATCAGCGCGGCATAAGCATAAGCATGAACGAGCCCGTGGATGAAGTGACTTTTTCCGGAAAATTTCCGGACGGCTGCAAGCGCTACGCGATGGACCGCGCCGTCTTGTCCCACAACGAATTTGTCTACGGCCTGTTCGGGCTGCTGTGGCGCGAGTCCGGCGGCCAATTTGAAGGGGGCTGGAAAAATGCGCTGGCGGACCCCGACGCCGAGCCGATCGTGTCCTTCGAATCGCGACCGCTGAGCGAGATGATCGCCCGCGTCAACAAGCACAGCAACAACGTGATGGCACGGCAGCTGCTGTACACGCTGTCGGCTGAAGTTAACGGTGAGCCCGGGACCGAGGAAGGTGGTCGGCAGGTTATCGCGGGGTGGCTGACCGAGAACGAGCTGGAATCCTGCAAACTGGCGATCGAAAACGGCGCGGGCTTGTCGAGAAACTCGCGTATTACTGCACAGGATATGGCTTCATTACTGACGTTTGCGTGGCGCCAGCCCTACATGCCCGAATACCTGGCGTCGATGTCGATATCCGGGCTCGATGGCACGCTGTCTCGCCGCTTTCGGGGCACCGAACTGATCGGCAAGGCACACCTCAAGACCGGATCCATGGATGACGTGACGGCCATAGCCGGGTATCTGCAGTCGCGATCTGGCCGCCGCCTGGCCGTTGTCGCGATGCAAAACCACAAGGACATCCATCGCGGACCCGGTGAAGAAGTACAGGAAGCGCTGTTGCGCTGGCTTTACGAGCAGTAGTCGACGTCTAATTTCTACGCCATGTAGTACACTCGCCGCGACTAAAGGAGATTGACGATGCGTCTGTTAATTGTGGTTCTGGCACTTCTGCCGATGGCTGCGGCCGCCGAGACGGCGTATATAACCGACAACCTGAGACTGGGCCTGCACCGGGCGCCTGACACGAGTGACCGTGCGTTTCGCATGCTCGATAGTGGGCAAGCGCTGGAAATTATTTCCCGGGACCGCAATTACGCCAACGTCCGGCTTCCGGATGGTGCCCAGGGCTACGTTAAGGCAGCCTATCTCGTGGCTGACAAGCCGGCCAAGCTGATTGTGGCGGAGACGATTGCAGAGCGAGACTCACTGCTGGCAGAGCTCGAGGAAAACAAGCGGTCCTTCGCGGCGCCGGCTGCAACGATCAAGGAGCTCAAGGACCAGGCGGCCGAACTTGTATCTAAACTGGACAACGCCGAATCCGAGATTGCGGATCTCAAGGACGAGAACGCAAGCATCCAGGGCCTGAAGGAGCGTTACAAGGGCAGCTTGCCTTTGAGCT
>Ga0316201_10000789_pt1 | contig 19628 bp, 18 predicted proteins | sample CS6wburrow_MG_FD_204516 | JGI IMG/M metagenome (GOLD analysis project Ga0316201, IMG submission 204516) | Coastal sediment microbial communities from Delaware Bay, Delaware, United States - CS-6 worm burrow | ecosystem: Environmental > Aquatic > Marine > Coastal > Sediment | place: USA... | reverse complement strand
TTTGCTCGCTCCCGCGATCGTGTAGCGCATTCGACTGCGCGTCTCTTCGGGAAGTTGTGCGATTGCGCGAATCACCTGATCGTAGCCTTTTCGTGGGTGGATGCGGCCAACGCTAAGAATTTCCATCGGCTCATTCGGCAGCCAATCCTTTCTTGTTGCGCAATCCATCGTTCTATAAGCCTGAGGAAGAGCGTTGGGGACCGCTTTAAGTTTTTCTTCAATACTGGGGAATGTCGCCAGCGCACCGTCTTTAATCGGTCCGGAAACCGCTCGAATTCCAGTTGCGTTTGAAAAGGCACGCTTAGCGAGGAGGCGGCCTATCGGATGATTGGCCCATCGCTGAATTTCAGATCCGTGCAGGGTGATATAAACTTTCGGAGTTTGAGCCAGTGACTGCTTCAGTGTACCGTAGGCAAGGATCGGGCCAGGTTCGGCGAGCAAGTGGATATCGCCGGGGAAGTTTTTGAGATTCGCGGCCAGTTTTCGACGACTCTGAAAGATGGCGGGCAGGTTATGATTACCTTTGTGGCTGCCGCGGTCTATTGTGTAGGTCGCGGGTAGGTTTGTAGCTTCAGCGCAGGAGGTGTTGGGCGCATGCAGCATAGTTGAGAACCCGATTTCAGCGGCGGCGTTCGCGAACTCATGACAATAAGTCGCAATGCCTCCCCTTGTAGGAAAAAATTCGTGGGTATATAGATGTAAGTCGGGGTAATTCATGTACTAAGGCACCTCGCGAGAGTCCGATCACGCAATTTTTGTTCGTGACAACTTTCTAATGCAAGGGCTTATATCAAGGTGATGATTGAACATAAGGCAGTTACTGAAAGTGAAGTAGAGAATTTTCGAGAAATATTGAAAAGATGCCCAGAGGGCACCCTCGAAGCACTCACTATGTATCGCGAAAAGGGCGACCTCGAAGCATTGAATACTTTTTTGATTGGTTGTATCAAGCGTCATGCCGAGCCGGAGTATCATGCTTTGCTTGATGGAGACCGTGATGAGATCTCTTTTATCGACGATCTGGGGATTGATTCAATGACGATGATGGAGATCGTAATGATGGTCGAGGAGTGCCTTGAGATTCGAATCGATAACCAAGATTTGATGAATGTCGCCAAATTTTCGGATCTCAACGCTTTTATCAAGAAGGCACACTAAGATTCCTGTCTCGAGGAATCCGTCATCTTCCCTCGTATTATTTTCATGTTAAGCAGAGCAGAGGTGCTGGAACGTCTGCCGCAGGGCGATCCGTTTGTTTTTGTTGATGAGGCACGCGTCAGCGAGAGTGAAATTGTGGGTAGCTACACCATTACAGGCGAAGAATGTTTTGCGGGCGGTCATTTCCCTGATCGACCGATTTTTCCGGCTTCTATTATGGTCGAGGCCCTGGGCCAATTGGGAATTGTCTACATGATGGAGCATTATTGTTCCGCCGGTATTGATCCCCACTCGATCTTTTTCATCAAAAGCGAGGATGTGGCCTGTCGGCGAAAGTGTGTCCCCGGCGATCGGCTCGAAATGAAGATGAAAGTGCTTCGCTCGAGGGAGCCTTTGATCCTGTTTCGAGGTGAAATTAAGGTTGGCGGCGAACTCACTTTAAAAGTATCTTCGATGACACTTAGTTTTTCGACTATGTCTTAGATTTGACGGATTTTTAAAGGGAATGAAAAAAGTTGTCGTTAGCGGCCTTGGCTTTGTGTCAAGCATAGGAAATTCGATTCCGGAGGTGGTGGATCACCTGCGGGGCTTACGGCATGGTTTTGAAGCATTTCCCGCACTAAGCGGAGAGATGTGTCCGCCACATCTGTATGGAAGTATTAAGGGCTTTCAAACCAACGGTTGGGATTCGGAAGACTGGACGTATCCTGCCCACCATAAGGTGGCTCGCATCCACTTGAAGGGAATGTCCCCGCACGTTCTTTATAGTTATTTCGCGACACTTGACGCCCTTGCAGATGCTTCACTGGAGAAGGCCGATGTGTCGAATCGCATGACCGGGCTTTATAGCGCATCTGCGGGTTCGGTTGGGATGCAGCATCACTTGCTTGAGCTCATGAATAAGCGTGGGGTGCTGCGCTGTTCACCTTTTGGCATTGTGGCCTCTACGGTTGGAACGATTAATTTTAATTTAGGGGCATTCCTGAAGATCAAGGGCGCGGTCTGTGGCATGGCGTCTGCCTGCGCTTCATCCGCTCATGCTTTGGGTTTCGCCTACGACGCGATTGCTTCCGGTCGACAGGATCGAATGATTGTGATCGGTGGGGAAGATGGTGGACGAGAGTCTATTTTGCCCTTTGCAGGCATGCGCGCTCTGAGCGCTACAGACGACCCTGAACGCGCATCTTGTCCCTTTGATGTTGCTCGCTCCGGATTTGTCGGAACGGGAGGCGCGGTGGCGCTGATTTTGGAATCCGAAGAGGTCGCTCGTGCCCGAGAAGCCAAGGTGTATGCTGAGTTTAAAGGCTGGGGCGAAGCGGGCGATGGCCATAGCCCGGCGATGTCGCATCCTGACGGGGAGGGTTTGGTGGCTGCGATGGAAAATGCGCTCGCCGCAGCGAAGCTAGAGCCCGCAGCGATTGATTATGTCAATGCCCATGCGACCTCCACGCCCGTGGGTGATTTATCCGAGATTCGTGCGCTGAAGCAGGTGTTTTTAAAGGACTCCGGCCCATTACCTGCGATTAGCAGCACAAAGGCATTGACCGGCCATGCGCTTTCCATGGCGGGTGCGCTGGAAGCTAGCATTTGCTGTCTTGCGTTGCGAGATGGCTTTACCCCCGGTTCGGCTCATATTCAAAACTTGGATCCGGAGTGTGAGGGATTGAATATCGTTCGCGAGACGACCTCCAAGCGACCGCGAATGGTGCTATCTAACAGCAGCGGCTTTGGTGGCGCGAATGTATCTTTGATTTTCGGCGAGTGGAACGGCTGAGCGATCATTTCAAGACGGCGTTGATCACCGGGGCGAGCTCGGGGCTGGGGCTTGCCTTTGCGCAAATGCTGCTGGCAGAGGGCGTGTCAGTCATCGGCATGAGTCGAAACCCTGAGATCCCGGACGCACCTGAGGGCTATCAACCATGGTCCGTAGATCTCTCCGATACGGCCTCGCTGGAGGCTGCACTCGATGAAATTTTCGAGACCTTCCCGGACATAGATTTGGTCATTAATAATGCAGGTTTTGGCGTGCTCAGTCATTTGGAGGCGATGGAACCGGAAGTGATTCGTTCCCAATACGCCGTTATGTTGGCTGCGCCCACGACTATTTCCTCGCGCGCGATTCGCGCATTCAAAACGCGTTCAGTTAAGGGATGTCTTGTCAATGTATCCTCATTGGCAGTCGAACTGCCGCTCCCCTTGATGCCGATTTACAATGCCAGTAACGCGGCTCTGAGTGCCTTGTCGGAGAGTTTGATTTTGGACGCTTCCGGCGCATCGGAGGCCTACACTGTGATTGATTTTCGGCCTGGGGATTTTAATACCAACTTCGCTCAACGAATGGAAGGGCGGGTCGACTGGAACGGGGCCGATTTGAGAGAAGTCATGGATCGCCATCACGCCCAAGCTCCCTCGGTTCAGCTCGCGGTCAAAGGGCTGCGAAAGGCTTTACTTCGCCATCGCTCCGGTCGCGTACGCGTCGGCGATTTCTTTCAATCGAAACTTGCACCCTTAGGCCCTCGCTTCTTGCCAGTTGGCTGGATTCGTAAACTGATTCGGCTGTACTATCGGAGTTGAGACCATGCGGATCGCCTATATTTTTACGACCTTTCCAAAACTGTCCGAGCGTTTTTTTCTTAGAGAAGTCGTCGAGTTGCAACGGCAAGGCCTGGAGTTGGATCTGTACTCGATGTTTGGAGGTGCCGATACCTCGGAGGCAGGCCCAGTCACGCGGATGCGGGCGGTGGATTGGCTTTGGCTGATCGTGGAGCTGGTCTACTGGGTGATCCAGCGGCCGAGGGCCATTCTGTGGGGACTGTCCAAACTCCTGCCCTGGCACTATGGATCGCTTGTCAATTATGGCGAAAATGTACTCGGGCTGGCCTTTGCGATCCGTTTCGCACGTCGCTTTCGCCAACTCGGTTATGGTTATACCCATGCGACCTGGGCCACTGGGCCGGGAATGGTGGTGGTGTTGCTTCATAAACTTATCGGCCTCGATTACACGATGGAAGCGCACGCCTATGATGTCTTCCGAGATGGGGGTGACGCGTTTCTCTGCGAGAAGCTTTCGGGCGCGTGCGCGATCCGAAGTTCGACCGAGGCCACCACCGCGGAGCTCAAGCATCGCTTGGAGGCTGCCGAGATTGCCAAAACGCCTTGCTGTGTGCGACGCGGCCTTGAGTCGATTCCAGCATACAGAACTCCGGCAGCGGAGCCTTCCCGTCCGCTTCGGGTTCTAAGTGTCGGGCGCTTGATCGAAAAAAAGGGCTATCTCGATCAATTGAAGATTTATCAGCACTGGCAACAGTCGGGCGTAGCCTTTCAAGCAACGATTGCCGGGGAGGGGCCTTTACGGCGAGAACTGCTAGAATTTATCGAAACGTCCGGGCTGAGCACATTGGTTCGCTTGACTGGTAAACTTCCTTATCGCGAAGTTCAGGCATGCTACGACGAAGCCGACTTATTTCTGTTCACCGGTATCGTCAGTCGCTCCGGCGACCGCGATGGCTTCCCCAACGTCATCGGTGAAGCCATGAGCCACTCCGTGCCGGTATTCGCGACCGATGTATCCGGGGTCACTGAAGGCGTGCAGGATGGTCGAACCGGATTTATCATTGATCCCGGAGCCATTCCGAATGCCGCCTCACAGATTTTAGAGGCGATGCAAGCTGTGGAGTCATTGGAACGAGTCACCCGCGCGGCGCATGATTGGGTGCGCACAGAGTTTTCCGTGCAATCTAATGTCGCGAAGTTACGCCATACGCTTTGGGGGTGGGAATCCGAGTAGTCTCGATCGTTAGATCGGGGCTGTTGCCGACAAGAGTGTCCGCACTCCGGCAACTCAAAGGAGAGTGGACACTCCTGTCCACTTAGACAGCCCGCGAGATAAGGCCCAAAAAGCGGACTCTGACGTATTTTTTTAACCACCCGCTTTGCTAGAGATCACGGAAGATACAGAGCCAGTCCGACGAATGAAATCTAAACCAGAATCGCGCAGTAGAAACTCTGTGCTCTCTGCGTCCTTGTAGTTTCGTGAATTTAGCGCTTTTCGTAGTCATAAAACCACGTCAGTTGCGCACATCGAAACACTAGACGCTTGTTGCCAAGCGTCTCTACCGGCTACGCCGATCTCTCGCGTAGCCTCGGTCGTCAGACCTGGGTAGGACGCAGGGTAATGAGAACCTACTCGGATCGCCACAAACTGCACGTGTCTCTTTTCGTGAAATTCGCGCTTTTCGTAGTCATAAAACCACGTCAGTTGCGCATTTTCAAACACTCGACGCTTGTCGCCAAGCGTCTCTACCTCAGTTGATGCGTGAACTCTAACGCAAACGCGGACAGGAGTGTCCGCGCTCCTTTAGAGCACTTTCTTTGCCACGCGCTTCATTGCATCGGCGATCTTGTCGAGGTCTTCGTCGGAGTGGTGGGCGGATATCGCGGTGCGGATCAGATCTTTTTTGGGCGGGACGGCGGGCGGGAGGGAGAAGGTCGTAAAGATGCCTTCTTTGAGTAGACCCTGCCAAAAGTAATAGGCTTTTGCTTTGTCGCCGATTACGATGGGCACTGCCGGAGTTTCGCTGCCCCAGGTATCAAGTCCGAGGCTGTGGAGGATTTCATTGTAGCGCTTGGTATTACGCCATAAGCGCTCAAGATGTTCCGGTTCGCTCTTTAAGAGGTCGAGTGCAGCTTCGGCGCAGGCGGCCTGTGCGGCGCTGATTGCGGCGCTGAAAATTGTCTGCTTGGAATGGCTACGCAGGTATTCGATGAGGGCCTTATCGCCAGCCACAAAACCACCCGTACTGGCCATCGACTTTGAGAGGCTGCCGCAGATGATATCGACTTGATCCGTTACCCCCAGATGGTTCGCGGTGCCCATGCCTTGTTCCCCGAGTACGCCGAAGCCAAGGGCATCATCCATTACACTGAAGCAATTATTTTGGGCGGCGAGTTCAAGGAGCTCCGGCGCTTTGGCAAGGTGTCCTTCCATCGAATAGACGCCTTCGAAGACCAGCATCTTGGGCGTCTTCTTCTCCTCATAGCTGAGCACCTTGGCGAAATCTTCCGGGTTGTTGTGGTAAAATTTTTCCACCCGTCCCATCGTTGTACCGATCCCCGACCACAACGCTGAGTGGATGTTTTTATCCGCCAAAATTACATCGCCTCGTTGAACAAAGGGCTGAATCGCACTCATACACGAGAGGTAGCCGGCGGCATGTACTTGGCAGTCTTCTTTGCCTAGGAAATCAGCGATCTTTTCTTCCAACTGTCGATGATAGCTCCGACTGCCGTTGGCGATTCGTGAGCCCGTGCTGCTACTGCCCCATTTTTTCAATGCGGCCTGCCCGGCTTCCTGTACTTTGGGGTGATGATTGAATCCCAGATAGTCGTTACTGCTCAAGAGAATCAGCTCGCGCCCATCCAGCCAAACATGCGTTCCCTCCTGACGTGAGAAATGGTGGTAGAACGGTTTGTACTTGAGGCGTTGCTTCGTGATCTCGTCACCTTTGCAGCGCTCAACGATACTGTTCTTTTGTATTCTGAATTGTAGGCTAGGGAGCATTCGATTTGACTGAGCAGCATTCTGGACGAACCGTTATTGTCAACATTGGGAGAGAGCTTGAAATTCTACCTTTCATAGTCGTATGGCTATTTCCAGATCAGCCAGTTTCTATGCAATGATTGGCGAGTTAATTTATTCGAGTGAGGATTTTTTGGGGAGGGACGAACTTGAAGGGCATCGCTAAATTTTAAGAGTTTTAAGCGCGGCTTCAAAGCGTTGGAGGGCTTCCGTAATGTCACTTTTATGGTGGGCGGCGCAGAGGAACCAGTTGTGATGTGGGTGGAGGAAGAGGCCTTGCCCTGCGGCTGCGGCGCAGAGGGCTTGTTGTTTTCGAAAAGAGTGGTCCTCGGCTACACGGACATAAGGTAGGGCGGGTGGCCCGGAGGCTTGTAGGGGCACTCCGTAGCTTTGGCCGAGAGCGAGCATGCCTTCGATCAGTTGGGTGCCCCGGAGCTCAAGCTGGACGGCGATTTGGTCGCGCTCGGCGATTTCGAGTGTTTTGAGGGCGGCGGCCATGGGGACGGCTGAATTCCAGAAGCTGCCAGTGAGGAAGCATTTACTGGCGGCGACTTTGAGTTCTTTGCGACCGACGCAGGCGGAGATGGGGTAGCCGTTACCGAGTGCTTTACTGAAGCAGATCAAGTCGGGCTCGAATCCGTAGAGTTTGTGCGAGCCTTCCGGATGTAGGCGGAAGCCGCAGCGCACATCATCGACAATCAGCATTATGCCGTGTTGTTGAGTCAGTCGATTGAGGGCCTCGACAAATTCGGGGCTGGGTAGTTCCGAGTCCTCAAAGGCGGGATGGTGGAAGGGGGTGATCATGATGGCCGCCAGCGCATCTCCCGTTTTTTTTACGAGTTCGTTGAGCGAATCGATGTCGTTCCAGCCAAAGCTATCAATTTGGGAGCGGTCTTCGGCGATAATCCCGCCAAAGCCGGGGACACACCAAGGGTCGATACCGTGATAGGCGTGCGTGGCTTTGGCGATGCGTTTCCGCCCGGTGAATTCGCGGGCCACACGCACGGACCAGTTCGTCATGTCGGATCCGTTTTTTCCGAAGACGGCCCAGTCGGCGCGGTCGATCGTTTGAGTGAGTTTTTCGGCCAGTTGTACGGTATATTCGCTCGGATGGTTGAAACAGTCGCCTTGTGCTTGGGCCTCGGCGGCGGCCGCATTGACTTCGGGGTGGTTGTAGCCGAGGAGAATTGGGCCGTAGCCACACATAAAGTCGAGATACTCGTTGCCGTCGACGTCCCAGTAGCGGCAGCCTTCTGCTTTGTGAGCGAAGTAGGGAAACTCACCCGGCACCGTGACGGCGGGCGAGGCATGACCGTAGATGCCCCCCGGGATGACTTCGCTCGCGCGCCGGAAAAGTGTCATCGATTTTTTGTAACGGGGGTTCATCGGGAAGGCTTTAAGGCTGGAAGGATTAAAGGCTTGAGGGGGTGGAAGGCATTAGGCTTGTTTTTGAAGTGCTTTTTTTAGGCCGACTAGCATTGCTGAGAATTTTCGTGCTTGCTGGTTCCATTATTCGGCTTGAGTTGGATCAATAAATCCAGTGAGAGCACCAACCGTCAGTTGGGTTTGGAGTTCGCCGGCGGATGCTTTGGCGTAGCCGATAAATCTTAGCGTTTCTTTGAGTGAGTCGTGTTCGCAACCTTCGGCAATATTGGAAGGGATTGATAATGCCGAGCGGGTTATTTGGTCTTTGAATCCATATTCTTTCGAATCTTTCAAATGAATATACAGATCCGCGCATAATCGTACCGACTGTTTCCATACTTCTAAATTCTCAAATTTGTTCATGAAATTCTAATCCTTCGAGCCTTATTAAGGTTCAATATAGAGAGGGATACGCTCGAAGATATAGCCGAGGGCATCAGCCAGAGGGGCGAGGCCGGTGACCTTAATTTCGCCGAGGCCGACGGCGGCCATGACATCGATTCGATTGCCGACGGCTTTGAGAGCCGTTTTGGCGTTTGAGAAGGTCACATCTACATCGGGTTCGCGGTCTGGCTGACCTTTGCCGGCCTTTAGCTTACCGCCTTTCCATTCGAGCCACGCGCCATAGCCTTCAGCCCCCACGGAAAAATAGGCGATACCTTCCGGGGTTTCTGTCATAATACGCTTCGAGCGTACTTCATGGGTGGCCAGTTCGACGACTGCACGGAGGGCAATGCCCAGTTGCAAGCCGACGTGAAAATCGTGGAAGTTGGTGTCTTCGAGCTTTTCCGGTTTCGGGCGGAGTGAGGCCTCCAGTTGTTTGGAAAGGGCCTTGAAGGCCTTCATGTCATTGATTCGAGTCGCTCCTTTGATCGGGAGAGGGATTCGGATGCCGCGGTTTTCGAACTCTTTGTTGACCTGCTCTTCGGTAACAAAGTGAAGGATGATATGACTGCGCGCAGTTTTTGATTTTTGAAAGCTACAGGCTTGATCCTTGAAATGGAGCGATGACCTTAATCCGCTGGCGGTTTGAAAGCAGATGTTAAATTTGCGCTTTCCGATCGTCTCGCGGGCGTTTTCGCTAAAGTGTAATAGATCTTCGAAGGCGGGCAGGACTGCATTGAGATAGAGCCGTGCTTTGATTCTCCGAGAGTCTGATTTGGCGATTTCGCGCATAAGTTTTATAACCTATTGAGGATGCTCACAAACTGCGAGAGGCATCTACCAGATCGACTAAATAATCAAAAATTTCAGCGGGTTGGGCGTTGGGGCGGAGGGCGGTCATTTTTTGCTCTAATTCGTCTAGTTTGTCGGGGGCTTCGGTGAGTTCGGTAATCTGTCTGGCAAGGTCTTCGGGGCGTTTGAGTCGTTTTGCCTCAAGGCCTGCCGCGCGCAAGTATTTAACCGTGATCCATTCCTGGGGCATGATGCCGCCGAGGGTATTGAGGAGTAGCGGGCATCCCGCCATGATCGCTTCGCAGGTGGTGCCGGTTCCGGGGCGAGCGACAATCGCATGGCAGATTTGCATGAGGGCGAACATATCATCCCGATAGCCCAGCACTTTAACTGTAACATATTTCAACTCCTGCTCCATCTCTGTGAGTCGCGGTTGGGCCGCCTGATCGCGACCGCAGAGTGCGATGACCTGGATGGGGAGTTTTGCTTTTTCCAGTGCAGTGATGAAGGCTGGGTGATTCTGCGCACCGTTGGCCCCGGTGGACAATAAGATGGTGAACTTGTCCGGGGCTAATTCGAGTTCAGTGACGCAGAGTTGCTCCTTTTTCGCTGGCGTAAGTGGCGCGGCGTAGAATTTTGGATTTAAAAGGAAGCCGCCGTACCGAATCTTTTTTGCAGGCATTCCGAGTTTTTCGGCAGCTGTGCAAATCTCTTTGGTTGCTCCGATAAAGGCGTCGGCTTTCGGGTCGACCCAGTGGCGACTGTACCCGTACCCGCCAAACATTTCGCCGCAGTAAGTGACAAAGCGAACTTGAGGCAGCGTTCGTTTAGCGATCGCACGGAATGCGTGGTTGGTATGTGCATGCACACTAATAATCACATCCGGTCGGGTCTTTTCTAAGACCTGTATGAAACGCTTTTTACCCAACAGTAGATTTTCATGGGCAGACACCTGAAAGACTTCCAGCCAGTTGAAATAGAGGTGGTGGAGGCGCGGCCATTTTTTTTGAATCAGGTTATAGAGCGCGACGCCGAATTTATAAATGCCGGCACTTTCTTCCAGAGCTTGATAACGATCAATCGTCGTCGTGGCATCGCTCTTGGAAAGGACGGCATTCCATTGTTCGATCGAACGCGCGCGCATGTCGTGGCCGCCGCCCGTGCTTGAGCTGAGAACTAAGATGCGCATTTCAAAAACTATCGGGCGATGTTTTGGGCTGAAGTCTTGTACCATTCAGCGTACTTCTTGATGCCTTCTTTGATCGATGTGCGGGGTTCGTAGTCTAACAGTGCTTTTGCCTTTGAGATGTCCGCATAGGTTCTGGGAACATCACCGGGTTGTTCGGCAACTTTTTCGATAATGGCCGACGTACCCAGAGTTTGTTCCAGTTGTGCGATCAGTTCGGCGAGCGTCGTCGTGGCGGAACCGCCGAGGTTAAATATACCGAACGATTGTTCGTCGTATTGGGATGCGGCGATGATGCCGTTGATGATGTCATCGATGTACGTATAGTCTCGGGCGGTGCTGCCGTCGCCATATTGTTGTATCGGCATTCCGCTGAGGATATTTTTAGTGAACTTTGAAATCGCCAAGTCGGGTCGTTGGCGCGGACCATAGACGGTGAATAAACGCAAACATTGGCAATGGATGCCAAAGAGGTGGGCGTAATTGGAGCAGATCTGTTCGCCCGCTAGTTTGGTCGCGGCATAGGGTGAAATCGTGCGCTCAATCGCATCATTTTCAGCGAAGGGGACTTTTTTATTGATGCCGTAGACCGAGGAAGAGGAGGCAAATGTAAAACGCCCAACGTTATGATGGCGACAGGCATCGAGGAGATTGAAGGTGCCGTCAATGTTTGTGGTGAAATAGAGCTTCGGGTCTTGTATGGAGGGGCGCACGCCAGCACGGGCCGCGATGTGGATGACCTGATCGAACTTCCCTTTTGCGAAGGTGCGTTCGACGAGGATCGCATCGCGGATGTCGCCTTCGACCAATTCGATGTCGTCCCGTACTGCGGCTAGATTCGCATGCTTAATCGCCGGATCGTAGTAGGGGTTGAAGTTATCAATGACCGTGATTTGGTGTCCCTCTCGAAGCATGCGTTCGGTGAGGTGTGAGCCAATAAATCCAGCCCCGCCCGTGATTAAATAATGCATACGTGATTTAGAGTAGTGAAATTTGAAGCTGTAAAACAGTAAATGCTCTGCTCGCTAGTTCCGTGTTCAGTTTCGGGAGGATGTACGTGGCTTTGGATACGTGTTTTTTCGATGTTCGTCAGCGCCTTACGCGTTTCCATTTTTGCTGAGAAATTGTTGCTCCACGAGTTGTGCGATTCGCTTGGCTTCGTTGAGCACGGGTGGTTTGGTAAATTGCTCCAGGTCGGGGCGGGTGGCGTCGTAAGGCTGAATGTAGTCGGCTTCGATCAGGTGATCGAGGCCCCGGATGACTCGCGAGCGGGTGGATTTTCGTGGAACTTGGAGGAGGCCGACCTTGGCATCGGAACTGAGGGCTTCGTAAACCATGGAAACACTGTCTTCGGTGACCCAGACCTTGGAGGCGGTGGCCAGTTGGTCGGGGAGCCATGTGGGGGAGGTGTCGTCGACGGGGACTACGTTTAGGCGTGGGTGGTTGATTGACTGCAATTGCTGGGTGGTGGTATTGGGGGTGCGGCGGGAAGTGGTTAAGGTCCAGCGGGTGCGGTCCTCAGCTTTGAGGATAGTGTCAATCTGGTCGAGCAGTGCGACTTCGTCCCAGTCATGATGAGCGGAGGGCCCGCCGATGAGAAAGAGGCCGGCATCGGCGTCCTTTGTTTGACTGGGGCGGATTAAGTTGATCGCGCCTTTAGTGTTGAGGACGTTGGCCCCCGTCCGGTTGTCGTGCTCGGGGATGATGCAGAGATTGAAGCAACGACTCAATCCGCGCGGCGGCGCCATCATCACGATGGTCGGCGTGCCGGTGGCACGTCCCGCCGCCAATAGGGTGGCGTGGGTTTGGCTACCGGTTCCGATGATGAGGTCAGGCGGAGGCAAGATGCTGGCGGGCGGAAAGCTTCCGAAGAGTGCCCGGAGCCATGAGGCGCGGTACTGATCGATCCCCAGTTTGACGATTTTAAGCTCTTGGAGGCGACAAAGGGCATCGATCAGGCCAGCACTTTGATTTTCGTGCCCGCGCTTACCGTCGCTGATTTGCCAAATAATTTTCTTTGATCCCATATCTCGATGCTCGCGGGACTTTTGAGCCTTGGGCTTATCTTCACGAGCCAAAAAGATATGTAGGAGACAGAATGTAGGAGACAGAATGGAGGAGACAGGAGGCGGGAGATAGAATGTGATTAAGTCATGCATTCGAAGGTGCGCCATTTTTTAGGGAGGGGACCTTTCGTGAGTTATTTCTTATAAATTCCGTAATCTGTCTCCTATATTTTCTTCTTCAGATTATCGTTTTGACGCTCTGCCTGCATTACCTTCTCATCCGCTCTTTTAATTTTCCCGAGTTATGATTGATATTAAGCTACTTCGTGAGCAGCCGGACTTTGTTCGCGCGGCCATTGCCAATAAGAAATTCTCCACCGATATCGATGCGGTGTTGGAGTTGGATGCGGCTCGTCGTGCCAAGATCACTGAAGCCGAACAGGCGCGTTCCCAGCAAAAATCGGCCAATCAAGAGATGGCTGCGCTGCCCAAGGGCTCGCCCGAATTTATCGCGAAGGTACAAGAGATGAAGGCGATCGCGGGGCGAGCGAAGGAGCTCGAAGCGGCGGCTAAGGGCGCGGACGAGACCTTTCAAGAAGCGTTTCTTTCGATCCCCAATCTTCCGGATCCTAGTGTGCCGATCGGCAAGGGCGAGGACGAGAATGTGGTCGCTTCCACTTGGGGCGATGCTGATGCGGTTTTTCCTCATGCATTGCCACACTTCGATATCCCTTGGTTCGAATCGCGGATTGATTTTGCGCGCGGGGTCAAGACGGCCGGTGCCGGTTTCCCTTTTTACGTGGGCGAAATGGCTCGTTTGGTGCGGGCGCTGGTAAACTACTTTTTGGAAGAAGCCCGAAAGAATGGCTACGAAGAGGTGCTGCCACCGATCGTGGTCAACGCCGAGAGTGCCACGGCCACGGGGCAGCTTCCGGATAAAGAAGGTCAGATGTACGTGGACGAAAAGGAAGGCCTCTATCTCATTCCGACGGCAGAGGTTCCGGTGACGAATTTTTACCGCGACGAAATCTTCGATGCGGACCAACTCCCGGTTTATCGCTGCGCTTACACGCCGTGTTTCCGTCGTGAGGCTGGCAGTTGGGGTGCGCATGTGCGCGGGCTCAATCGATTGCACCAGTTTGATAAAGTGGAGCTGGTCAAATGGACCGATGCCGAGAGCAGCATGGAAGAGCTGGAAAAACTCCGCGCCGACGTCGAAAAGACGCTTCAAAAACTGGAGCTTCCGTATCGGGTGCTTCGCATGTGTACGGGCGACATCGGATTTCCCCACGCCAAGCAATACGACCTCGAAGTGTTTGCTGCCGGGCAGAAGCGTTGGCTCGAGGTTTCGAGCTGCAGTAACTTTACCGACTTTCAGGCCCGCCGCGCTGGTATCCGCTATCGTGGTCCCGACGGCAAGCCCCTCACCGCACATACTTTGAATGGTTCCGGTTTGGCCGTGCCTCGTGTGCTCGCCGCCATATTGGAAAACAACCTTCAGCCCGATGGCCGTGTGAAAGTGCCGGACTGTCTCCAATACTGGATGCAGCAGGAGTTTATCGGCGAAGCGAAGTAAGCTTTCTCGCAGGTGAGCTAAAGCTTGCGTTACTAGTTTGTATGCAAAGAATTTGCTGTTATGGAAGCGATTAAGGAAGCGTTATTATCTCGTAACATTTTTGCCTGGGCGATTGCTATCCTCGTGCTGATCTTGTTTTTAAAGTTTCTCAAGACGGCAGGGAAAGGGTTCCTTTTATTTCTGACGTTGATCTTACTGGTGTCTATGCTGTCCATCTTTTTTCCCCAAGTGCTTGAGCCGTTGGTCGATTTTGTTCGCGGCGGCTGGCTCGGTGACAATCGACCGGATAGGCCTTGGTAGTAGTTTGGCATTGCAGACTGGGGCAAGGGTACTTTCTTTGCAGCCCATATGGCAAAGCAGGCAAAAACCGCAATCACACCCACTCGCGAAGAAGACTATCCCGAATGGTATCAACAGGTCGTTAAGGCCGCTGATCTCGCGGAGACTTCACCGGTTCGCGGCTGCATGGTGATCAAGCCCTGGGGCTATGCGATTTGGGAAAATATCCAGCGCGAGCTAGACCGCCGTTTTAAAGAAACCGGCCACAAGAACGCTTACTTCCCGCTCTTCATTCCGATGAGCTTTCTCCAAAAGGAAGCCGATCATGTGGAAGGCTTTGCCAAAGAGTGTGCTGTGGTGACGCATTCGCGCCTCGAGGCCGATGCGGACGGCAAGCTTCAGCCCGCTGGTCCACTTGAAGAGCCTTTGATTGTGCGCCCGACCTCCGAGACGATTATCGGTGAGCTCTTTTCAAAATGGGTGCAGTCCTACCGTGATTTGCCGCTTCTGATTAACCAGTGGGCCAATGTTGTCCGTTGGGAGATGCGCACGCGTCTCTTTCTTCGCACCGCAGAGTTCCTCTGGCAAGAGGGGCATACGGTTCACGCTACCTCTGAGGAAGCGATGGAAGAGACTCGTAAAATGCTCGAAGTGTACGCCGACTTTTCCGAAAGCTACATGGCCGTTCCGGTCATTACCGGCGAGAAGACCGAAGCCGAACGCTTTCCCGGAGCCGATGCCACTTTCGCGATTGAGGCGATGATGCAGGACCGAAAGGCTCTGCAAGCCGGCACTTCCCATTTCCTCGGACAAAACTTTGCTAAGTCCAGTAACATCAAATACCTCAGCGCCGAAGGCAAAGAGGAGTTTGCCTGGACCACTTCATGGGGTGTTTCGACGCGTCTCATCGGCGGGTTGATTATGACGCACAGTGACGACGATGGTCTGGTGCTGCCGCCGCGTATTGCGCCCGCGCATTTGGTCATCATTCCCGTCACTCCGAAAGAAGACACCCGCGCCGAAGTTCTCGATTACTGTCTCAGCTTGAAGAAGGAGCTCGAAGCGCAGAACTATCTGGATGGTCGCGTGAAGGTTGAGTTCGACGACCGCGACATTCGTGGCGGTGAAAAAGCTTGGGGCTGGATTAAGAAAGGCATCCCGCTCCGCGTCGAAGTCGGCCCCCGTGATATGGCGAGCAACAGCGTCTTTGTAGGTCGCCGCGACCGCGCGCCAAAGGATAAGCAGGGCGTGGCCCGCGATGCCTTTGTCTCCGGAATTGTCGATCTCCTCGAAGAGATTCAGGACTCGCTCCTCGCCAAGGCGAAGAAATTTCGCAAAGAGCACACCCGCGAGATCACGACCGAAGCCGAGTTTGTCGAATTCTTCACTCCGAAGAACGAGCCCGAAATTCACGGTGGTTTTGCCTCGATGGGCTTCTGCTGCGATTCCGAACTCGAAGATCAGATTGCTAAGAAATACAAGGTTACCGTTCGCTGCATCCCGAATGCGACGGTCAACGAAACCGTGCCCTGTGTCTTTACCGGCAAACCCGGCAAGCGCGTGATCTTCGCCAAGTCATATTAGGGGACAGAGGAGCGAGGACACTCTTGTCCTCGTTTTTCAGTATGCCGTGGGCAGGAGTGCTCACGCTCCTTTCTTTATACTTCTTTAGCCTGTTCACTTTCCCAGAGTGAATAACTTCCTTCCGGAAGTTTCGCGGGGTTCTTTCGAATATATCGAACTACGGTCGTATAGTGTCGCCCGTTCCGTAGCAGCGTATCGCGGTAATTGCGCTGCCAGATCGGTCCCAAGCCGATGCGGCGGGCGCTGATGCCCTTCCAGCTTTTAATTAACTCATGTAACGGATATCGGGGGCGGAAAAGTAGGTGGACATGGTTCGGCATGATCACCCATGTGATAAATTCTGCCCGAGTTCCGTGGTCGTGATGTAAGACGTCTTCCAGCGTCTTACGGTTCTTTGCGTCCTTTAGTAGGCAGTGTCCGTAGCCTTGATCGAGCCAATGCTCGAAAGGTACGGTAAACTCCCGATGGTACGTAGCTTGCGTTGCCTCATCCCATGGCTGAGGATGTAAGTTCAACCAAGTCTCTCGCTGTATTTTCCACATTCGTAGCTTCGACTGTGGTAATGAGTCTTTCAGCCGAAAAGTCACAAATTGTAGTACATCATCCTGCTCCCAGTGCGGGAGGTCGGCTCCATGCATTTGAACTTCACTCCACGGATTAAGGAAGTTGTTCGACATTTGGGTAACGTTTACTAAAAGAGCTTCGCATGTCGATCCAATAAAGGAGCGAGGGCACACTTGCCCTCGTTTTTTAAAGAATAGTTGCTGTGACGTGGGCAGGACTGCCCACGCTCCTTTATCTTACCAGAGGTTCGGGCTGACCCATGTTTCGAGCACATCTCGGGCGTCGAAACTTAACTCGGGGAGAAACTGCAGGCCTGTCATTTGCTCGATGGTCCCGATTGATGTGAGGCAGTCCGCGAGGGAAGTATCTGGAGTCGTTTCGGTCGGGATTAAAAACGAAATTGCACGCAATCCGCCGGACTCGGTGAGATCAAAGGCGACGAGATAAAAGGCATCCGGGATAAGGATGCCGCTGGAGAGTTTGGAACTTTGCTTTCGGTAGGCGGGACCCATGTAGATCCAAATTTCGCCGAAGCGTTTTGGATATTGTTCCGCAACTCTCTTCATTGCGTCTTTCCATATGCCCTCTGCGTAAGCCTCCGTCATCGGCGCGAGGTTGGTAGTCAAATGAGCTTCGCTGGCACCAGTCGCACCGTATTCACCAGCTAGTGTCTTGGCTGGCGCGATGGGGTGGGGGGACCATTGACCGAATGTCATCTCGCTCGCACGAAGCGGTGCCACTCTTGGATCTTCATAATAATCCTCGGTCGACTTCACTTTCTGGCGTAGAGTATCGCTTAGACGCAGGGCTAGGCAGAGCGACTGCCGTCCCTTTTCATCGTAAAGATTGATGTAGGAATTGTTGTTTAAAACCCGCACGGCTTTGCGGCTTTGCGGCATGCCCGCCAAGATTGGAGCGTCGCTGCGTCCGAGCTCGCCGCCATCCACGAGCAAACCCTCGCTCGAAGGCAGGGTATCGTAGAGGTTGTCAAAGACCCATGCGATCGGTCGGGGCATCCATGAAGGCAAGCGCACGGTGTTGAGCGTGCGCATGATCGGTTGGTTCAGCTTGGCTCGTGTCTCAAAGGAGGCGAAGTAATAGGTGGCTCCAAGCGCAAGAAAGAGGAAGAAGGCGCAGGCCAGCGCCAACAGCAGGAATTTCTTCAGCCTAGGCTGCTTCTTTTTCTTTGCCGATCTTCGCGGGGTGGCGGACTTCTTTGCCGCCTTCTTCTTTGTCGCACGCTTTTTAACAGCCATTTATCCGATCAAAGCGTAGAGAGTGGGCTTATTCAAGATCGAGCTTCTTCAATTTTGGGCGAATTATGATGGGATCTGGTGTCTCGTCGCGATCCGTCCCTGTAAGCACAGTGACTAGAGCATAAAAAAGGCGTTCGCGGTTGAACCGCGAACGCCTGAGAAATTGTTTTAACGTAGCTTAAGCCAAATTAACTACGACTGCGGCGCGAGCAGGCGACCCAACTGAGTGCCAGAATTCCAGCGAGCAGTGCGTAGGTGGATGGCTCCGGCACGCTAACTGCCAAGACCCAGTCTCCATCAACAGTGGGGGTGCTACCGAAAAGGATCGAGTGATTGTCATTCTCGAAATTGCCCCCTGAGATCTGTTCCAGTACGATCGCATCGAATACGCTACCCCCTGTGGCAAGGATGTGGATGTATGCGTATTCTTCGCCGCCGTTCTCTCCTGTGCCAGGCTTGCCGTAATAATCTTCGGTGTTGTAAACGTTACTGTTGATTGCGGTTACAGTGCTGGTCGGGTTATTCGGGAGAAAATCAATGATCGTTTGGGTGGTGAGTGTAAAAATGTCGCTGCCGTCATTTTGCACGGTGACTTGGTTTTGTCCATCACCTGCACTCCATGAAAATCCAAAATACTGAGCGGATGTTGCGCCAGCCCCATTATCAAGAGACAGTGTTACTGAGCCGCCGACTCGAATAAACATATACTGACCAGTCCCTGAGCCATACTGGTCGTCCCCTTGGACAACAGAGGTATTTGATCCCGATTGTACATATGTTCCGATACCCGTGCTTGTATAGCTGGGTAAGGCCCATTCAATGGCTGGGTTTGGTGTAATTCCCTCAAAGTCTTCGGTCACCACACCTGCGAGACTCGAGGTGAGTTCGCCTGGTTGGCTGACGTAGACGTAGAAATTGGCTGATGCTGTACTGGCGGAGAGCAAGAGAGCTGCGGCAAATGCTTTGCTCAAATTGCGTGCTGTAATAAGGGGATTCATTATTTTAATGATATTATGTTAATGAAAGAATAGGTGTAGAAGTGTCTTAATGAAGGACATCGTTATTAAGTCAAGTTAACTCCCGATAGGCCTTAGGGAGTTAAATTTCCGGTGGCATCAGTCGTCAGGAGAGGGGTTTTGTCGAGAATGGTGTGGGCTCGAAGAGGGCGCCAAGGCTTAACTTGGTAGGGGAACTGTCTCGCCGAGCTTTAATTTGAACAACTGACTTCGTTCGATACCATCTTTTCAGGGCCGAATTTCTTCGGGCTCTGCCGAGTGTGCAGGACTTCTTTTTCGCCTGTTTATATACGCAGCAGGCTATTGTGCCGCTATTCATCGAGGCAAGGCATAGAGCTTGGGCTTATTCAAGATCGAGCTTCTTCAATTTCGGACGGATCACCATCTGGCAGTAGGGGGCAGATTTATTCAGGCGATAATAGTCCTGATGATAATCCTCCGCGACATAGTATTCGGATGCCGGTGTAATTTCGGTTACGATGGGGCTAGCGAAATCCTTCTGAGCTGCGGCTTTGGATGCCTCAGCGGTTTCGCGCTGTGCTTCGTTATGGTAGAAAATAGCCGATCGGTACTGCGTTCCGGTGTCGGCCCCCTGACGGTTCAACGTAGTCGGGTCGTGCGAGCGCCAGAGCCAATCAAGCAGCGTTTCAAAACTGATGATCTCGGGATTAAAGTAGATTTGGGTGACTTCGGCATGCCCTGTCGTACCGTTGCAGACCTCTTGGTACGTGGGATTGTCGACATGGCCTCCCATGTAGCCCGATTCGACTTCGCGCACACCTTCCAGATTTTCAAAGACCGCTTCTACGCACCAGAAACATCCG
>Ga0316201_10000788_pt1 | contig 19632 bp, 17 predicted proteins | sample CS6wburrow_MG_FD_204516 | JGI IMG/M metagenome (GOLD analysis project Ga0316201, IMG submission 204516) | Coastal sediment microbial communities from Delaware Bay, Delaware, United States - CS-6 worm burrow | ecosystem: Environmental > Aquatic > Marine > Coastal > Sediment | place: USA... | reverse complement strand
GGCGTCGTTCAGGTCGAAATACCCGGTGAACAGCTCGATATTCTGCTCCATAAGTCGCTGGTACTGCATTGCGTCACGCTCGAGCAAGGCCCATCGGGTCAGCTTCAGGTTGTCTTCCAACGATTGCTTGACCTCGGGAATGATGACCGGGTCGGTGCTTTTCGCCGGTCCAGGCCGGGACTGCTTGACGGTGACCAACGACGTCAGAAAACGCCGTACCCGTTGCTCCAGCGGCAGATCGGACTCGGGCTCGGCCGGTACCCCGGTAACCACTGGTGGCGGCGGTTCATGACTGACATATTCGGGATTGAGGACACCGACCTGGCGCGCCAGGCGGCCCAGGGTCAGCGTCATACCAGCAAGGTCGGGGCGCACGCGGGTCTTGAGCACAGCGATTTCCTCGCTGATCAGGCTACGCACCGGTAACAGCCCCGGGTCGGCCAGATCAGCGAGCTGGCGACCCGCCGCATCGAGGGTTTTCGCCGCGCCGGCAAAGTCCTGCTGCAACACCAGCTTGTGCTGGGCAACCGACATCAGGTACTCAACCTCGGCCAGTTTCCAGCCGTTTTCGTTGCGGCCGTACAGATCATACAATTTCTCGGTGGCGTCGGTTATCGCTTCCTGCTGCTGCTGCAGTTCGCCCATTTGCTTACTCAACTGGCTGACCGATCGGCTCACGGGCTGCAGCTTGGCGTCGACAGTACCGGCGGTCGGAAGCTGATCGATTTGTGCTTCGATCTGCGCCAACCTTTCCTGGTGCGCGTCCCATTGAGGTTGCAGCCATTGCCAGGCGTAGTAGCCACCAGCGGCCATCGCGCCACACAAAATGAGTAACAACAAAACAAATATTATCGCGCCGGTGCGTTTTGGCCTGGGCGATTTATCCGCGCTGTTTTTTGCTGTTTGCTGGTCGCTGTTGACGGCGCTGGCGTCATCCGCGCCCGAATCGTCGGCTGGGGTGTTTTCGATCTGTTTCATGGATGTGCTTGGTGATTGTTGTTGCGCCAATCATGCAGCGCGTTTTGTATGCCTACGTCGCTCGCCTGTGGGGCAATCACGATGTCATCATTATGTCCCAGATCACGGGCAGTTTCACGCATTCTGTCACTGATCAACACCCAGGGGATGCCGCGCATGCGGGCCGCGGCGTCCGGGTCAATCATCTCGAAACAATTGCGCAGGCCCTCGGCGCTGGTAAATACAGCAATCTGGGGAAATCGCTCGGCGGTCAACCGGTTGAAATAGCCGGCCGGGTAGCTTGGCAGTGCCCGGCGGTAAACCTCGACGTAGGTCACCTGGGCGCCGCGTTCTCGCAGCGTGTCACCCAGCAGGTTGCGACCCTGCTGACCACGAAAAATCACTACCCGCATGCCCCCGATCCGCTGCAGAGCCGGCGCGGCGAGCAATCCCTCGCTGTTGAAACTGCCGGTCGGATTGATCGTCGCGGCCAGGCCATGGCGCGCGAGCGCTTCGCTGGTACCCTTGCCAATGACCCCAAGCCGCACGCTGGACGGCCACTGCACCGGGGCGACGACGCGCATCGCATGGTCAACCGCGTTGCGACTGACGAACAGCGCGCAGTCATATTCACCGATGCGCCCCGCCAGACTATCGAGTTGCGGGCCCGGCGCGGCGGCTACGATTTCGATGGTGGGAAATGCCAGCACCTGGAAACCACTGTCGCGCAACGTCTGCTCGAGCGGCCCGGCCTGGTGGGCCGGGCGGGTCGACAGGACCAGCGGGGGTAAATCAGTTGGCGGTGTCGTCATGCAAGTTGGACAGGATCTCGCCCGCGCCCTGGTCAAGCAGATCCCGCGCCAGGCGTACACCGATCGTTTCCGCCGCGCTCACAGGGCCGCGTTGTTCGGCGCGCAACACCCTGCTGCCGTCGGGCTCACCGACCAACCCACGCAGGTAAAGCTCATCGCCTTCGACCAATGCGAATCCGGCCAACGGCACCTGACACCCACCGTTCAGGGTCTGGTTCATCGCACGCTCGGCCTTGACCCGCAGGGTGGTCTCGGCGTGTGCCAATGGCGCTATCAGCGCTTTGAGCGCGCTATCGTCACTGCGGGTCTCGATGCCAATCGCGCCCTGACCGATGGCCGGCAGGCATTCCTCGGGTTCGATGAAAGCGCGGATACGCTGATCGAAACCGAGTCGTTTGAGGCCGGCCGCGGCCAGAATGATCGCGTCGTATTCACCGTCGTCGAGCTTGCGCAGACGCGTGTTGACGTTGCCGCGCAGCCAGTCGAGTTTCAAATGCGGGTAGCGTTGGCGGATCTGGGTCTGTCGGCGCAGGCTGGAAGTCCCGACCAGCGTGCCGTCGGGCATCTCTGCCAGACTCGTGTAGGTATTGGAAACGAACGCGTCGCGCGGGTCCTCGCGCTGCATGATCAACGCCAGTTCGAGGCCATCCGGAAATTCCACCGGTACGTCCTTCATCGAATGCACCGCGAGGTCGGCGTCGCCGGCCAGCATGCCTGCCTCGAGCTCCTTGACGAACAGGCCCTTGCCGCCGATTTTGGCCAGCGGGGCATCCAGGATACGGTCGCCCTGGGTCTTCATCGTCACCAGTTCAACGGCGATGTGCGGATGTATCTGGTTCAGTCGTCGCTTGACTTCCTCGGCCTGCCACAACGCCAGCGGGCTGCTTCGGGTGGCGATACGTATCGTTTTGTAGTCGGTCATGGGCGCGCATTATAAGCACAGACCCGATACCGGGGCCACATCGGCAGCGGCTTCCAGGTTTGCCTGCGGTTAGAGTTTCTTCAAGATGTTGCGCACCCCCGACAAGTGGCGGCGACTGACTTCGAGGCGGTCGTCGATACCGTCGAAAAAAACCTGGTGCATGCCCGGCTTGTTTTCCATACCGGCGATCTTGTCGATACGCACCAGCGCGTTGCGGTGGATACGGTGGAAATCCTCGACAAACTCCTCCTCCAGGCTTTTCAGCGGTTCCTCGATCAACAGTTCACCACCGCTGTGGCGCACCGTGATGTATTTTTGCTCGGCGCGAAAATAGTAGATGTCTTCGAGCGGAACCAGCACCAGGTTACCCCTGACCCGGGCGCAGATATGCTGGCGCGCTGATTGCTGGTCGACCTGTTGCAGGCGTTCGGCAAGTTGCGCGCGGTTGAGCCGCGAACAGTTGTCAAGCGCCGCCTGCAGGCGTTCGAGCTTGATCGGTTTGAGCAGGTAGTCGACCGCGTGCGCCTCGAACGCTTCCAGCGCGTGGTCGGAAAATGCGGTGGTGAAAATCACCGCCGGCGGGTCATCGCGCAGCGCCAGGTGCTGCGCCGCTTCGAGACCATCCATACCGGGCATGCGGATATCCAGCAGGACCACTTCCGGTTGGTATTGTTCAACCCGTTCGAGCGCCTGCCGGCCATTCTCCGCCTCGGCCACGCACTGGTGGTCTGCAAGCTCGTTGAGCAGGCGCTTGAGTCGTTGCCGGGCCGGTTGCTCGTCATCCACGACCAGAACTTTCATCGCTTTCCCCTAGGTTTAACCGGGTCAGCCGCTACGCACAACGCGCTTCAGACGGACCTTTGCTTGAGCGGGATGGTAATACTCACTGTATATAGACCATCCTGTTCACTGTTTTCAATCTGCGCTCTGCTATCGAAGGCCAACTCGAGCCGCTGGCGGATATTGTCCAACGCCATGCGGTTGCCGCGTTGGTGCGCGGCGGCGGATTTGGCCGGCAACGGATTGCTGATCCGGATAACCAGATCCTTGTGCTGTTCGACGTTGATAGTGACCTCACCACCGCCAGGTACCGGCTCGATACCATGGTAGATCGCATTCTCCACCAGCGGTTGCAGGGTCAGCGCCGGCAGGTCGATTTCCTGCAGATCCGCGCAGATCGACCAGCTGACCTGCAGACGGTCGCCGAGGCGAAGACGCTCAAGCTCGATATAATCGCGGGTGAACTCGATCTCGCGCGCCAGCGTCACGCTGGATTCGGCGTTAAGGCTGGCGCGGAACAAATCGGCCAGGTTTTCGATCGCGTGCTCGGCCTGGTCCGGCTGGTCGTGGGTCAGGCTGGCGATGGTATTCAGGCTGTTGAACAGGAAATGCGGACGGATCCGTGCCTGCAGCGCCTGCAGCCTGGCGCGACCGGCGCTTTGCAGCATCATCCGGCTGCGGTGCTGCAGGTAAAAGTAGCGCTGCACCATGCCGAGCAGGATCAGGCTGATGACGAGGTTGCGGAGGATGATCCCGTCGGCGGCGAGTTCGACCTCGATGCCCGGATTGAGCCCCTGCACCAGCCAGCGAATTACCAGCGATACCACGACCACCATCAGACCGACTACCAGGAAACTGACCACGGTCGCCGACAGGTCGGTAGCCAGCAACCGGGTCCGGCGCAACGCGCACAGCATCGCCGCGCTGGCCAGGCCAATCCATTGGATATAGAACGAATACAGGGCCAGATCCTGCAGGAAGGCCTCGAACCCGTTGAACACCGCGAGCGCGAACACGAACGCGGTCAATTCGAGCACCAGCACCAGGCGCAGCACAGCCTCGCCCTGACAGAAATCAGGCAGGTAGCTGTCGATCCTATCGTCGCCCGCTTGCTGTTTGCTGGTATGATTCACTCACTTCACCGGCGTCTCGTGTACCTCGTCACCAATCCTGTAACGTTCAGCGAGCCAGGAAGCGGTTAGCCGCAAGGCTTGCCTCGCAGGGAATGGCGTGCCCTTTCCAAGAGGCATAACGTAGTGGATGACCGCTTCCTGACTCGCCCGAAGGGAACGCGCCTCAGCCGCCATTGCCGCGTTGCGCTCCTTGAAAAGGACGGGCCATTCCCTGCAGAGCGCGCCTTGCACTGACGGCAGAGGCACGCTCTGAATGTCACCGGATTGGTGACGAGGTACACTATTACACCTAGTGCAAGCATAGTCGAATTTATTACCCATCAGCAGTAAAGTATTACGGAGTCTAAATGGCCAAGCACGACAGCCGCATGTGGGGCGGCCGGTTCCAGGAACAAACCGATGCTTTTGTCGCCGCGTTCACCGCGTCGGTCGGTTTCGACCAGCGCCTGGCGCTGGTCGATATCGAGGGCTCGATTGCCCATGCGCGTATGCTCAACCACATCGGCGTACTGAGCGATAGCGAACTCGACAGCATCATCGACGGTCTCGCGCGGGTTCGCGGCGAAATCGAGGCCGGTGAGTTCGCCTGGTCGGAGCAACTCGAAGACGTCCACATGAACATCGAGGCGCGGCTGACCCAATTGATCGGCGACGCCGGCAAGAAACTGCACACCGGGCGCTCGCGCAACGACCAGGTCGCGACAGACATCCGGCTCTACCTGCGCGCTGAGATCCGCCACTGCCTAACCCAGATTCGCCAGTTTCAGCAGGGCCTGCTCGACCTGGCGGAACAACACGCAGCGACCATCATGCCCGGTTTCACCCACCTGCAGGTCGCACAACCGATCACCTTTGGCCACCATTTACTGGCGTGGTTCGAAATGCTCGACCGCGACCACGGACGACTTTCGGATTGCACCCGGCGGCTCAATATCATGCCGCTGGGCTCGGCCGCGCTGGCTGGGACCTCGTACCCGCTGGACCGCGCGATGACCGCCCGACTGCTCGGCTTCGATGCCCCCTCGCGTAACTCGCTGGATGCGGTCAGTGACCGCGATTTCGCCATCGAGTTCTGCGCCGCCGCGGCTCTGTGCATGACCCACCTGTCGCGCATGTCGGAGGAACTGGTGACCTGGTCGTCGGCCCAGTTCAACTTTATCACCCTGCCCGATCGCTACTGCACCGGCTCGTCGATCATGCCGCAGAAAAAGAACCCCGACGTGCCGGAACTGGTGCGCGGCAAGACCGGCCGGGTCAACGGTCACCTGATCAGCCTGCTGACGCTGATGAAAGCCCAGCCGCTGGCCTACAACAAGGACAACCAGGAAGACAAGGAACCGCTGTTCGACACGCTCGACACGCTTCAGGGTTCGCTGCGCGCCTTTGCCGACATGGTGCCAAATATGGGCGTCAATGCGGAAAACATGCACCAGGCAGCGCGCCAGGGCTTCGCCACCGCCACCGATCTGGCCGACTACCTGGTCAAGCGCGGCTTGCCGTTTCGTGATGCGCACGAGGTGGTGGGCCAGGCGGTGGCGTTTGCCATCGCGCAAAAGCGCGACCTGTCGGAATGCAGCCTCGAGGAACTGCAGCAGTTCGATCAACGCATAGAGGCTGACGTGTTCGACGTACTGACCCTGGAGGGCTCGGTTAACGCACGCGATATCTTCGGCGGCACCGCACCAGCGCAGGTCAATCAGCAAATCGCCCGGCTACGCGAGCTGATCGCGTCGGAATAGCTCGCGGGCAACAGACTCAGCCACTTCGGCCAAGTTTGCGCACCAGTTTGCGTGTCACCCGCCCGAGCAGGGGCAGCCGTTGCCTGCTGCGTGCGGTTTCAGGGTTGAAGTCGCCAGCGACCACCCGCGCCTCGGGAATTGCCTCGCGGATCGCGTTGACCATCAGGCGCGTCAATTCGGGTACCGGCTTGATGCTGATCCACAGCAGGTTGAGCCGTGGGTTGAGGTCGATGTACACCACCTGGTTTTCGAACCGGGCCAGGCTGGTGCGTATCTTGTGTACCGTCAGTTCGATTCCGGCGGCATTCTGCTGCTTCAGTCGCGGGATCAGCATCATGAAATCGAAATAGGAGTTACCCTGCTCATCGCGCAACGGCGCGCGCGTCCACAGCGGGCTGACCGAAACAAAAGGGGTCGCACTGGGTGGTTTTTTCGACGACACGTATTAAACCCGCTCGAGCACAGACTGCAACCAGCGGCTGATGCGCTGCACCTCAGCCGGGCTGACACCGTGCGGCAGGTCGTCGTACAGTTGCCAGTCGACCGTATATCCCTGCTCCTCGAGGCGCGACCTGGCCAGCAGTGCCAGCTGCAGCGGGACCACCGCGTCCTGCGCACCGTGCAAATAGAGCAGCGGAATGTGCTGATTGTTCGGCGATTTCTCCTGCTCGAGCTTCGCCGCCAACGGCAGGTAGGTCGACAGCGCGACAACCCCCGCCAACGGTTGGTCGAAGCGCAGTGCGGTGTACAACACCACCGCACCGCCCTGCGAAAACCCGGCCAGCACGATCCGCTCACAGGCGATGCCCAGTTCGATCTGTTGCTCGATCAGTTCGCCGATGTAGCGCGCGCTGCGCCGGATGCCGGCCGCGTCCTGCGCACCGCCTATATCCATGGTCGGAATGTCGTACCAGGCGCGCATCACGTAGCCGTTGTTGATCGTCACCGGCATCATCGGCGCGTGCGGCAGGATGAAGCGGACCGCCATCGACGACGGCAGCTTGAGCGCGTCGACGATCGGCTCGAAATCGTGGCCGTCGGCGCCCAGTCCATGCAGCCAGATGACGCAGGCATTGGCCGTTGCGTGGCCCGGCTCGAGCACGATCGGTTGGTCGTCAAGCATGGCGGGGCGCAGCACTGCGACAGTAAACAGGGAGAGGCGGCATGTGGGGATGGTTGCTCCGATGCTTCGATGCTTGACTAAAACTATACTACACTCGCCAGCTATATTTCAGGAGCCAGCGAACATGGCCATCAGACAACGCATCGCCGAACTACTCGAACCCACCCATCGCGACGACCGGCTGAGCCAACTGGTCAACCTGAGTTTGATCCTGTTGATCGTGCTCAACGTGCTGGCGATTATCCTCGAGTCAGTAGAATCGGTACACCGCGAATACCAGGCCGCGCTTTGGTACTTCGAGGTTTTCTCGGTGGCCGTGTTCACCGTGGAATACATAGCCCGGGTATGGGTCAGCATTGACCTGTCGAACGACCCCCACCCGTCACCGCTGGTCGGGCGCTTACGCTACATGCTGTCGCCGATGGCGTTGATCGACCTGCTGGCGATTCTGCCGTTTTACCTCAGCCTCTACCTCGCGATCGACCTGCGTTTCCTGCGCGTGTTGCGCCTGCTGAGGCTATTCAAACTGACCCGTTATTCACCGGCGCTGAGCGCGCTGCTCGACGTCATCCAGCGCGAGTCCGAAGCATTGATGGGGGCCATCGTGATCCTGCTGATCATGCTGGTGATCTCCGCCAGCGGCATCTACCTGATGGAACACGATGTGCAACCCGACGAATTCGGCAGCATCCCCGACGCCATGTGGTGGGCGATTGCCACCTTGACCACGGTCGGATACGGCGACGCCGTGCCGCTGACCTCAGGGGGTAAGTTTTTCGGTGGGCTAGTGGGTTTGATCGGGGTGGGGATGGTCGCCCTGCCGGCCGCCATCATGGCCTCTGGGTTCGCCGAGAACCTGCACCAGCGCAAGCAGCGATATCGCCATTACGTAAGGCATGCGTTGAACGATGGTGAACTCACCGACCAGGAACGCTGGGAACTGGAACGCCTGCGCAAAGAGCTCAACCTGGACAGCGCCGCGGCGCTCGAGCTACTCAACGCGATCTTGAGCCATGCACGCTCGTTCCCGTTTGAAAACTGCCCGCACTGCGGGGAGAAGCTGGATCGGCGAAAAAAACCGCTCGATAACCTCCATTCCTGAAGCGCAGGCTTGTTAAACACCTCTACCGCTTGGATAATACGCGTCTTGCTTTTGCATAGACGGTCCTTGAACCCCATGCCGCGATCTCGCCTGACGCTCTACCTGCTTTTGCTGGTTGCCGCGCTGACGCTCACCGGCTGCGGCAAGAAAGGCCCGCTGTACCTGCCACAACAAACTCAATCCGGGGAATTACTCGTTGGATCACTTTGAATACCGCGGCGCTGAAATGTATTGCGAACAGGTTGCGCTGCGCGATCTCGCCGAGGCTTACGGCACCCCGCTTTATATTTATTCACGCGCCACCATCGAACGTCACTACGCGGCATTCGACCAGGCACTGGGCAATCGCGACCACCTGGTGTGCTACGCGGTCAAGGCCAGTTCCAACCTGGCCATCCTCAACCTGCTGGCGCGCCTGGGCAGCGGCTTCGATATCGTTTCGGGTGGTGAACTGCAGCGTGTGATCAGGGCAGGTGGCGACCCGGCGAAAACCGTTTTCTCGGGGGTCGGCAAGCACCCCGACGAAATCCGCGCGGCGCTAGACGTCGGCATTCGCTGTTTCAACATCGAATCCGAAGCCGAGGTCGACACCATTAATCAGATCGCCGGTGAACTCGGGGTCGTCGCGCCGGTCTCCTTTCGGGTCAACCCGGACGTCGACGCCAAAACCCACCCGTACATTTCCACCGGGCTCAAGGAGAACAAGTTCGGCATCGGTTTCGACCAGGCCGAACAGGTCTACTGCAAGGCGCAGGCTCTGCCGTACCTCGATGTCATGGGCATCGATTGTCACATCGGGTCGCAGTTGACCGAGTTGTCACCGTTTGTCGACGCGCTGGATCGGTTGCTCGACCTTATCGCGCGCCTGCAGCAGCATGACATCCGGATAAGACATATGGATCTGGGCGGCGGACTGGGGGTGCGTTACCGCGACGAGACGCCACCGCTGCCCTCACAATGGGCGAGCGAACTGGCCGACCGGCTGGATGATTTCAATGGTGAAATCCTGATCGAGCCGGGACGCGCGATCATGGCCAACGCTGGCGTATTACTGACCCGGGTCAGGGTGATCAAGACCCACGATCACAAGAACTTCGCGGTGGTCGACGCGGCGATGAACGACCTGATGCGCCCCGCGCTGTACCAGGCCTGGCAGGACATCGTCCCGGTCAACCGCGATTCCAGCGCGCCGGCACTGGTGTACGACGTGGTCGGCCCGATCTGCGAGACCGGCGATTTCCTCGGCAAGGAACGTGAACTGCAGATCTCGGGCGAAGACCTGCTCGTGGTGCGCTCGGCCGGCGCCTACGGTTTTGCCATGAGCTCCAACTACAACTCGCGGCCACGCGCGGCCGAGGTGCTGGTCGACGGCGAGCGACACCATCTGGTGCGCAGGCGAGAAACCTTCGACGACCTGGTACGCGGCGAAACGCTGCTGGCGGATGAACTATGAAACTGCGCTTTAGCAAGATGCACGGACTGGGCAACGACTTCATGGTGATCGACGGCATCAACCAGAAGTACATTCCGCTGCAAAGCCAGATCAGCAATTGGGCAGACCGGCATTTCGGCGTTGGCTTCGATCAACTGTTGCTGGTCGAAAAAACCGACCACGAGGACGCGCTGTTCCGCTACCGTATCTTCAATGCCGACGGTAGCGAGGTTGCGCAATGCGGCAACGGCGCGCGCTGTTTCGCCCGTTTCGTGCGCGAGCAGGGCCTGACCGACGCCACCAGAATCCCGGTCGAGACCAAAGCCGGGCTGCTGCAGCTCGAGATGATCGACGACGAACTGGTGCGGGTGAACATGGGCGTGCCCGAGTTTCGCCCCTGGCGCATTCCATTCAAGGCCGCAGCGCGCGCCGAGTACTATCCACTGGAAATCAACGGTCAGACCTTACAGCTAAGCGCGGTGGCGATTGGCAACCCGCACGCGGTGCTGCAGGTCGAGGACGTCGACGAGGCCGACGTCGAGGATATAGGACCGGCGATCGAATCACACCCCGACTTCCCCGACCGGGTCAACGTCGGTTTCATGCAGGTGGTCGACCGCGCGAACTTCAGGCTCCGGGTCTACGAGCGCGGCACCGGCGAAACCCTGGCCTGCGGTTCCGGCGCCTGCGCGGCGATGGCCGCCGGCCAGGTCGCCGGTCTACTCGATTCCGCGGCGACCGTGTCGCTGCCCGGCGGCGAGTTACACCTCGAGTGGCAAGGCGAGGGCTACCCCGTTATGATGACCGGAGGCGCCAGTATGGTTTACCAAGGAGAAATATCGCTATGAGCAACACGCCGCCGGCCGAGGCCAGCGTCCCGGTCAGCACCGACGAAGACAGCGTCATTGATTATCTGGCGCGCAACCCGGGCCTGCTGGAACGGTACCCCGAGGTGCTGACCGAATTGACCTTCTCGCACGAGAGCGGCGCCGCGGTATCACTGGTGGAGCGCCAGCTGAAACTGTTACGCGACGAAAACCAGTCGCTGAAGAACAAGCTCAATGAACTGGTGCACATCGCGCGTGAAAACGAGGAACTGAGCCAGCGTTTCCATCGCCTGTCGCTGGAACTGATGACCCACGACAATCTGCACGATGTGATCTCGCTGATCCGCGATCAGATCCAGACATTCTTCTACACCGACTACGTCAATTTCTTTTTCACCGACCGCCTGGCCGACCGGCTTGATGGGATGAGCAACCACATGCTCGACCCGGACGACAAGCACGCGACCAGGATCTACGGCTGGATCGAAGCGCGTAAACCGGTATTCGGACCGTTCGACCCGGGTGTGCGCAAGCAGCTGTTCGCTGGCGCGACGCAAATCCCTTCCTGCGTGCTGGTCCCGCTGTACCACACCCATGATTTCGGCCTGCTGGCCCTAGGCAGCAAGAGCAATGGTCGTTTCGCCGACGGCATGGGAACCCTGTTTCTGCAACAGCTCGGTGACCTGGTCAGCAGTAAGCTCAAGCACTTTCTCGACCGCGAATGAGTCAGCAGCAGCACTTACAGAAATTTCTGCAAATGCTCAACAGCGAGCGGTTCTACTCACCGCATACCCTGAAAAATTACCGGCGCGACCTCGAAGGCTTTGACCGCCACCTGCAAAAACGCGGTCATCAGCATTGGCATGACGCGGATCACGCGCTGGTATCGGCTTACGCCGCGACGCGCTTTCGCCAGGGTAAGAGTCCGACCACGATCCAACGCGAACTGTCGTCGATCCGCAGCTTCTACCGCTACCTGATCCGCCAGGGGGTAGTCAGCCATAACCCGGCGCAGGACGTCAAGGCGCCAAAGGCGCAGCGCAAGCTGCCCAAAACCTGCGATAGCGAACAGCTCGACCAGCTACTCAAGGCGCACGCCGATGACGATCCGCTGTTACGCCGCGACCTGGCGATTTTCGAACTGATGTACTCGTCCGGGCTGCGGCTGGCCGAACTGGTATCGCTCGACACCACCGACATCGACCTGCGTCAGCGCCGTTTAAGGGTCACCGGCAAGGGCAGCAAGACCCGCGAACTGCCGGTCGGACGCAAGGCGGTCGACGCGCTCAACCGCTGGTTCGAAATTCGATCAACATGGCTCAAGGCCGACGCTCAATGCCCGGCGGTTTTCCTCAATCGCCAGGGCCAGCGCCTGTCAGCGCGCGGGGTACAGCAACGGCTGAACCGGCTGCGCCATCAGCAGGGCGTCGGTCAGCACCTGTCGCCGCATACCCTGCGCCATTCGTTCGCCACCCACCTGCTCGAATCCAGCGCCGACCTGCGCGCGGTACAGGAGTTGCTCGGACACGCCGATATCAGCACCACCCAGGTCTACACCCACCTCGACTTCCAGCACCTGGCGCGGGTCTACGACCAGGCGCATCCGCGGGCGCGTAAGAAGTCGTAAGGCGCGCCGCGCCGGCACACGCTTGAATATCCGTTGCACGCCCCCATTTGCGACTATTCGTGTAACATAGCGCGCGTTTCAACCTACCGGGCAAGCATCTTGGATCAATTCAGAGGCACGACGATTTTATCCGTACGCCGTGGCAACCACGTGGTCATAGGTGGCGACGGCCAGGTCACCATGGGCAACACGGTGATGAAGGGCAACGCGCGCAAGGTGCGCCGCCTGCACAAGAACACCGTAATAGCCGGGTTTGCCGGTGGAACCGCCGACGCGTTTACCCTGTTCGAACTGTTCGAGGGCAAACTGGAAAAGCACAGTGGCCAGCTGGTACGCGCAGCGGTCGAGCTGGCCAAGGACTGGCGCACCGACCGCGTGCTGCGCCGTCTCGAAGCGCTGCTGTGCGTCGCCGACCACGAAGCCTCGCTGATCATTTCCGGCAACGGCGACGTCATCGAACCGGAAGACGACCTGATGGCGATCGGTTCCGGCGGAGCTTTCGCCCAGGCCGCGGCGCGCGCAATGCTCGATAATACCGACCTGTCGGCGCACGACATCGTCGACAAGGGGCTGTCCATCGCCGCCGACATCTGCATCTACACCAACCACAACCGCAGCATCGAACAGCTCGAGTACCAGGGGTAAACCGTGGACAGTAAAATGATCGCCTCATCGCCGATGACCCCGCGCGAAATCACGCAGGAACTCGACAAGCACATCATCGGCCAGAACGACGCCAAGCGCGCGGTCGCCATCGCGCTGCGCAACCGCTGGCGGCGCATGCAGGTCGAGGAAGGTCTACGCAACGAGATCACGCCGAAGAACATTTTGATGATCGGCCCGACCGGCGTCGGCAAGACCGAGATCGCGCGTCGCCTGGCGCGCCTGGCCAAGGCGCCGTTCATCAAGGTCGAGGCGACCAAGTTCACCGAGGTTGGCTACGTCGGGCGCGACGTCGAATCGATCGTGCGCGACCTGGTCGACGTATCGGTCAAGATGATGCGCGAGGGAGAGCTCGAACGGGTGCGCCACCGCGCCGAGGACGCCGCCGAGGAGCGCATCCTCGATGCGTTGTTGCCGCGGCCCAACGATTTTCAGTCCGAGGCCGACGATTCGGCCAGCGGTACCCGCCAGAAATTCCGCAAGATGCTGCGCGAGGGCAAGCTCGACGAGCGCGAAATCGAAGTCGAGATTTCTAGCCCGTCGCTCGGCGTCGAAATCATGGCGCCGCCGGGCATGGAGGAAATGACCAACCAGCTGCAGGGCCTGTTTCAGAACATGGGCGGCAACCGCAGCAAGACGCGCAAACTACCGGTGCGCGATGCGCTCAAGCAGCTGGTCGACGAGGAAGCGTCCAAGTTGGTCAACGAGGACGAACTCAAGATCGCCGCGCTGGAAAATGCCGAGCAAAACGGCATCGTGTTCATCGACGAAATCGACAAGGTCGCCAAGCGCCAGGAAACCAGCGGTAGCGACGTATCGCGCGAAGGCGTACAGCGCGACCTGTTACCACTGGTCGAAGGCTGCACCGTGTCGACCAAGTCGGGAATGATCAAAACCGATCATATCCTGTTCATCGCGTCCGGCGCGTTCCACCTGTCGAAACCCAGCGACCTGATCCCCGAACTGCAGGGTCGCCTGCCGATCCGGGTTGAACTGTCGGCGCTGTCGGTGGGCGACTTCGTGCGTATCCTGAAGGAACCCGACGCAGCTTTGACCGAACAGTACCGGGCGTTGATGGCGACCGAGGAAGTCGGCCTGGAATTCAGCGACGACGCGCTGCAGCGCATCGCCGAGGTGGCCTACCAAGTCAACGAAAAGCAGGAAAACATCGGCGCTCGCCGTCTGTACACGGTGATGGAGCGCCTGCTCGAGAAAATCAGTTTCGAGGCGTCCGATATGCGCGGTCAGCAAATAGTCATCGACGCCGGCTACGTCGACCAGCACCTCGCCGACCTGTCGGGCGACGAGGACCTGAGCCAGTACATTCTGTAAGCCGAACATTTTGCAAACGAGGTCAAAGCATGAGTTCAGTCAAACCCACCGAAATCAACTTTCACAAGGTCTCGCGCGTGCTCGAACTCGCGTTCAACGACGGCGCGAGGTTTCAGCTACCGGCCGAATACCTGCGGGTTTACTCGCCGTCGGCCGAAGTTCAGGGCCACGGGCCGGGGCAGGAAGTGCTGCAGATCGGCAAGGAAGACGTGAATATTTCTCGCCTTGACCCGGTCGGCCACTACGCGGTCAACCTGGTATTCGACGATAACCACGACACCGGGATCTACAGCTGGGATTACCTTTACCAGCTGGGCGCGCATTACGACAAGAAATGGGCCGCCTACCTGGAACGGCTGAAGGAAGCCGGCTACACCCGCAAGGAAAACAAGCTCGAAGTATAGGTCTGCCGTCGCTGCCGGCGACTGGGCCAGCCAAACCCGCCAGCGCGGGGACCCGGTTTACCTCGGAACGCAACGGTAGACGTCAAACACCTGCTTACCGTCCTTCTCCTCGCCAACGGCGACTACCGTATCACCGTCCAAGTTGATCGCAGCGTTACGCGCGATGATCGTCAGTTCGGATAGAATCTGTTCATCGTGGCGGCGCACCCCGGCCACCTTTTCGGTGACACTGGCGGTGGTCTTGCCCAACCGTTGGCATTTTGCAACTTCAGAAGCGGTCAGCACGCGAACCTTTTCCCCCTCGGCGGTCAACTCGACCCAACCGCAGGAAACGGCTGCCAACGATACCAGGCAAACCGCCAGAAATTGCAACAGACGCATGGTGAACCTCCTGGTCATTATTTATTGACCGCCATCTTGCCGCCGGTCTCGCTCTCGCGCAAGTAAAACCGGCCCTGGACATAATGATTTGAGATGGGCAGGTCAAATCATCTAGTTTACGCACCGGGTAAATCTCCCAGGTGGGTTCGATCAAGGACAACAGGCCGCCATCCTTGGGTTTCTACCAATTCGTTCATACCCAAGAGCGCGGTGCAGCCTGAAAAACCCGTCATTCTAACTATACTCAGTCTGTTCGCTTTTATTCGAGGTAACGGATTTGCCTTTCAACAATCTCCCCCTGACCCACCGATGGCCGAATACACCCTGAACCAGCTGTTTGAAAAAAATCCACTGCCGATGTGGATCTACGACCTGGAAACCCTTGGGTTCATGGTCGTCAACGCCGCCGCGGTTGACCACTACGGCTACAGTCGCGATGAATTCCTCGGCATGACCCTGGTCGATATACGCCCGCCCGAGGATGTCGACGCCCTGCTCGAAAATATCGCCCAGGTGGATGACCAACTGGACCGGGCCGGCACCTGGCGCCATTTGAAGCAAGACGGCTCGTTGATCTACGTCGAAATCACCTCCTACCCGATCGACTACGCCGACCGCCGCTGCGAGCTGGTGATCGCCTACGACGTTTCGCGGCAGGTGGAAAACGAACTGCGTCTGGCCCAGTTGCTCGAGCTGGAACGCATCGTTGCGTCGATCTCCCGATCCCTGTACCAGGGAGACGACCTCGACGCGGTCATCGGCCGTGTACTCGGCGAGATTGGCCAGTTTACCAGCGCCTGCCGTGCCTACCTGTTCCAGTTCCTGCCAGCGCACCAGCTTATGAACAATACCCACGAGTGGTGCGCGAAAGGTGTTGAACCCGCCATCGAGCAACTACAGAACCTGCCCATGAGCCACTTCGACTGGTCTGTGTCGAAACTCAAGCAGGGCGAAATCCTGCAGATCGAGAACGTCGCCGAGCTGCCTGCCGAGGCCACCAACGAAAGGCTTGCTCTCGACAGTCAGAACATCCAGTCGCTGATCATGGTGCCGCTGCGCATCGGCGATGAAGTAATGGGTTTCATCGGCTTCGACAACGTGGTTAGCGACGAGCCCTGGCAAGAGAGCGCAACCCGCTTACTGGAAATCACCGCCGAACTGTTCGGCGCTGCACTCAAACGCAAACAGGATGAACGCTCGTTGATACTGAGCAAGCACCAACTCGACTCGATCATCCAGAGCGCGCAGCACTTCGTGTTCTACCGCATCTCAGTCAACCTCAACGAACCGCATCGCGGCGAGGTCGATTTCGTGTCCCATTCGATCGCCGATATTGTTGGCATCGAACCGACCGCGCCCTTCTCGACCTGGTTCGAACGCATCCACCCCGATGATGCTGAAATGATGCAACAGGCCAACCAGCAAGCGGCCGAGCAGGCCACTTCGCTGGATTGCGTGGTGCGGATGCTGCACCCGCAGCACAACGAATGGCGCTGGATCCGGGTGGTTTCCAATCCTGTGCATGACCACAACGGTCAGCTGATTTATTTCAACGGCCTGCTGCTGGATGTCAGCGATAACTACCGCGCGCAACAGTCGATCCAGGATGAGCGCGATTTCGCCAACGCGGTCACCGAGACGGTAGGCGCACTGATCGTGGTGCTTGACTGTAACGGCAAGATCGTGCGCTTCAACCGGGCCTGCGAAGTATCCACCGGCTTTTCCTCAGAAGAGGTCATCGGACGCAACGTCTGGGACTTGCTGATCGTGCCGGAACAGGTCGAGGCGGTGAAGGGCGTTTTCCGTTCAATCCAGGCAACCCCGCAACAAAGCCAATACGAGAATTTCTGGCTGTGCAAGGATGGCAGCCGGATACTGATCGAGTGGTCGAACACCGCGATCATCGACGAGGCGGGACAGATGGTGTTCGCCATCGCCACCGGGATCGACATCACCCAGAAACGCGCCGCCGAGGCAACCATCCACAAATTGTCCAGCGCTGTCGAGCAAAGCGCCAACGGGATCGTCATACTCGACCACGACGGCCTGGTCGAGTACGTCAACCCGGCGTTTGCCAATATGCGCCAAAAGGCCGCGGATCAGCTGATCGGCCGGCCGCTCGGTTTACTCGGCCTGCGTCAGGCGCACGACCCGGGCAGCGATGCTGCCTGGTCGACGCTGGAGCGCGGCGAGACCTGGCGCGGTGAATACGAGCAGCCGGGTAGCCAGGGTCAGTCCTGCTGGGTATCGTTGACGGTGTTTCCGATCAGCACCTCGTCGAGCGAGATTTCGCATTACACAGTACTGGCTGAAGACATCACCCGCCTCAGGCGCGCCCGCGAAAACCTCAGGCATATGGCGACCTACGACGTCCTGACCGAGCTACCCAACCGGCGGCTGTTCATGGAGTTCGCCACCGAGGCTCTCAAGGCCGTCCAGGAGCAACGGCGACGCGTGGTGTTACTCTACCTCGACCTGGACAATTTCAAACGCATCAACGACTCGCTGGGTCACGAGGCGGGAGACGCCCTGCTCAAAGAGATCGCCCAGCGCCTGAAGTCGATCACCCGGCATGAAGACCTGGTCGCGCGCCTGGGCGGCGACGAGTTCATCATCATGGTCGAGATTGCCGACCAATCGTTCGACCCGGCGACCCTGGCGCGCAAGGCGCTGGACGTGATCAAGCAACCGATCACGGTCGGTCAGACCGAGGTCGTGGTGACCGCCTGCGTGGGTCTGTCGCAGGCGCCAGGCGATGCCACCGAAGTCGGTACCCTGTTGAAAAACGCTGACCTGGCGATGTACCAGATCAAGGGCAGGGAGCGCGACGCCTACCGATTTTTCGAGCATCAGATGAATATCCAGGTAGCACAACGCATGACCCTCGAGAGCGAACTGCGCCTGGCGTTCAAGTCACAGCAACTGGAGCCGTATTTCCAACCCATAGTCCACCTGCAGGACCGTCGCCTGGTCGGTTTCGAGGCGCTGGCCCGTTGGCGCCACCCACAGCGCGGGTTCATCAGCCCGGAAGAATTCATACCGGTGGCCGAGGACAGCGGGCTGATCCTGATGATAGGCGCCAGCCTGATGCAACAATCGATCGACGCCGTGCTGCAAATGCGCCAGACCATCGATCCCGAATTATTCATCGCGGTCAACCTGTCGGCACGCCAGACCCAGGATCAACGCCTGCCGGAGACCGTCGGCTCGATGCTGCAAGCGGGTGAATTACCCGCCGAAGCGCTGCACCTGGAGTTGACCGAGAGCCTGCTGATGGAGGATCTGGCGGACGCCAGGACACTGCTTGAAGCGCTACGCCAGGGGTTGGGCGCCAACGTCTCGATCGACGATTTCGGCACCGGCTATTCATCCCTGAGCTACCTCAAGGCGCTGCCTATCGATACCCTGAAGATCGACCGCAGTTTTGTCCGCGACATACCGCAGGACGCCAACGACATGGCGATTACCGAGGCGGTGATCGCGATGGCCCACGCGTTGGACCTCAAGGTCGTCGCCGAGGGCATCGAGACCCGCGAGCAGTATGAATTCCTGTTATCGTTGGGCTGTGATTATGGCCAGGGGTACTATATGGCCAAACCGGCTCCTGTCGACCATTGGCTGGCTAACGCTGGAGTATTGGAGTTCGACTGAAAGCCTGCCGATGGCCGATCGAACCCGGTCATCGAAGATAGTACTGGTAAAGCCCCGACTCCTGCCTTGATTCGATCAGAGCCAGCAGCAAATAGCTGACCTCCAACCCGCGTTCTGTTAAGGTTTGCGCAGATTTCAGCGAGCACTCCCATGAACGACGAATCCACCACCCATTTTGGCTACAGCAAGGTCAGGACAGAGGAAAAAGCCGGCCGAGTTGCCGAGGTTTTCCACTCGGTCGCGCACAGGTACGACCTGATGAACGACGTCATGTCGCTCGGCATCCACCGCCTGTGGAAACGCTTCACGATCGAGCTGTGCGGCCTGCGCGAGGGACAGCAAGTGCTCGACCTGGCGGGCGGTACCGGCGACCTGGCGATCAAGCAGGCGCGCCTGGTGGGCGCCAGCGGCCACGTGGTGCTGGCCGATATCAACGAGTCGATGCTCGAGTCCGGGCGTGACCGGGTGATCGACGCCGGGTTGATCGACCGGGTGACGACCTGCCAGTGCAACGCCGAAATGCTGCCGTTCGACGACGACAGTTTCGACTGCATCACCATTGCTTTTGGCCTGCGCAACGTCACCGACAAGGTCAAGGCGCTCAAATCGATGCGCCGCGTGCTCAAACCGGGTGGCCGTCTGTGCGTACTCGAGTTTTCCAAACCGATCCACCAACCGCTGGCCAGGGTCTACGATTTCTACTCGTTCAAGGTTCTGCCGCGCATGGGTCAATTAATCGCCGGGGAC
>Ga0316201_10000787_pt1 | contig 19643 bp, 14 predicted proteins | sample CS6wburrow_MG_FD_204516 | JGI IMG/M metagenome (GOLD analysis project Ga0316201, IMG submission 204516) | Coastal sediment microbial communities from Delaware Bay, Delaware, United States - CS-6 worm burrow | ecosystem: Environmental > Aquatic > Marine > Coastal > Sediment | place: USA... | reverse complement strand
ATGATAGCCCCAACGAAAAGAACACGCTGAACCGCAAATACCTCCTGGAAGGGATTGACGGTTCGCTGTCCCGCCTTGGCCTGGACTATGTTGACCTTTGCTACTGCCACAGGGACGATGCCTCCACCACCGTGGATGAGATCGTTTGGGCCATGCACAATATCATCGAGCGTGGCAAGGCACTGTACTGGGGTACGTCCGAGTGGGAGGCAGACAGAATACTGCAGGCGATCGAATTCGCTGACCGCCACCACCTGCATAAACCGGTGGTCGAACAACCCGTTTACAACCTGCTTCAACGGCACCGTTTCGCAGCTGAATACGACGCTGTCTACAGGGATAACGGGTACGGTTCCACCACCTGGAGCCCACTGGCTTCCGGTTTGTTGACCGGTAAATACAACGATGGCATTCCCGCTGACAGCCGGGGTGCTTTACCTGCCTACGAATGGTTGCAAAGTGAACTGACAGATACTGCAAACCTGGCAAAGGTAGCTGCATTGAAACCGATCGCGGATCAACTGGGTGCAAGCCTGGCCGCGTTCTCATTGGCCTGGTGTCTGCAAAATCCCAGTGTAAGCACCGTGATCACTGGTGCCAGCAAACCCGGGCAAATACATGAAAACCTGAAAGCCCTGGAGTTTACAGATAAATTTACACCGGATGTTTTAGACGAAATTGATCGGGTGATGAAACATTGTCATTAATCAGTGACCATCACGAGCCTTTCAGATAAATCAAGCCATAGACCAGGACCGAACCCGCGACGTAAAACCCTTCCACCGCCTTTTTCCTGCCCGGGTTCTGCCTGGCACCCGAGATATCGAGCACCATCTGGTAAAGCAAAAAGGTGTAAAGAATGTAGTAAAGAAAGGGAACGAGATGCACCGAGGCCGGGAAATCACTGGCCTTCTTGCCAAAAAAAGACAAAATAATATCAATTTGTGCGTAGATGCCCAGCAAGCCAAGCGCTGCATTGATAAACATCCATTTGACTTCGTCTACACCAAACATCGCGATGTAGAACACCGTGTAAACAAAAATGGCCAAACCACCGTGCATATAGAGAAAAGCGATGTCAGGACCGTCGCTGGAATAGGCCATGAAAAAGCCGGACAAACCGAACATCAGCATATGTACAAGAAAAAATGGATAGACCTGATACCAGGCGATGCTGCTACCTTTGCGGTGGACTTTGCCGTTAATCGTGAGGTCGGATCTCAATTTCATCCCTCCGATTCTTGCGTTTCCAGGTAGTCAGGTCAACTATTTAACGCTGGCTTTAAGGTGAACATTGAGTTCTTTCACGACGACATTAGCGCCAACTTTTGCAATAAGTAGGTACAATGCCCGTTTAAGTAACGGTCTTACTGTGTAGTTTATTCAAGGTGAAAAAATGCCAAAAGCCAGTGAATTAAAAACAGGTTCTGCGATAGAAATTGAAGGGGATGTTTTTATTACCCGTCACATCGCGATAAGGAATCCATCCGCCCGGGGTGCTTCAACACTTTACAAACTCCGCTTTTCCAATGTTCGTAACGGGCAAAAACTGGAACTGACCGTGAAAAGTGACGAGATGTTCAGTGATGCTGACCTGAGCAAGCGCTCCGTGCAGTTTTCGTATCGTGAAGACGACATGATTACATTTATGGACACCAGTGATTACAGCCAGTACACACTGAACACCGATGCACTGGAAGATCAAATGGGCTACATGACAGAAGACCTGGAGGGTATGATCGCACTGTTGGTTGACGGTCAGATCGTAGGCATTGAAATTCCACAAACCGTGGTGCTGGAGATCACCGAGACGGCACCTGGAATAAAAGGTGCCAGCGCCACCGCGCGCACCAAGCCGGCGACCCTTTCAACTGGTCTTGAGACCCAGGTGCCCGAATATCTCGAAACCGGTGAACGTATTAAAGTCAATACCGCCAATGCGAAGTTTCTGTCACGTGCCTGATTGATTTGACCCTGGTCTTCGATATCACAAAGGTTTAAACAGACGAATACCAAGGACAAGGCATCATCCTAAGCAAATGGTTAGCTGGTAGAAAAAAAGTTGGTGCGACCACCCAATCTCGCCCAAGCTGAATCGTACTGATCTGCCGAGTCCTTCTGAGCTTGATGATAAACTTCAGAACCTGGGCTGAATTGTCGGGTCTCAATCAATCATGATTGCTCTTTTCAGTTGAGACGGTCGCATTAAAATGAATAAGGTCGAAGAATTAATCGCCAATCAAGTTAGCTGCAACAATCAAACCAGGGATGTTGCATATTTGATATAACACGAGAAAAATAATAATGAAAAAAATACCGCTTATCGTAGGTTTTGGTGGCATCAACGCTGCAGGCAGGAGTTCCTTTCATCACAGTTACCGCAGAATGGTGCACGATGCCCTGCCTGAGGATGTGACTGCCCCCATGTTTAAAGGTCTGGCTGCGTTGATGAACCAACCGGACAACACCCCCAAAGCAGGCTTGCTTGAGCAAACCCTGATCAGAAAAATTGAAAACCAGAGCTTCAATCTGGATGGTATCGACACACATCGAGTGGCAAATCTGAGCTCTGATTCAGAGACCCTTCACTTTCAGATCAGCAAAAGGCATTTGCCAAAGCATGTTCCCGAAAACTGGATCATGGAAGAGGATTCGGAAGGACGCATACACGTCACCATTGAAGGTGACCTTGAAGTGATGATCCAGGGAAACCGTCATTTGGCTGTTTCGAGCGCCGGGCAACTACCCAGCGGTTTTGATGCCGCCGCGTTTTACAATTCAAGAAACCAGCCTAAAGGTCTTCATCTCACGGTATTTGGAGCCTCTGATGCGCTACACTCAATCGGTATTGAGTGGCAGGAAATATTAGAGCATATCCAGCCTGACGAGGTTTCTGTTTACGCGGGTTCAGCGATCGGGCAACTGGATGATTTTGGTGGTCGTGGACTCAGTCAGGCCTGGCTAAAAGGTGACCGGGTAAGTTCGAAGCAAATGCCGTTAATGCTGGCGCAAATGCCTGCAGACTTTATTAACAGTTATATGATCAACAGCGTTGGCTCGACCGGCACCAATCTCGGCGCATGTGCGACCTTCTTGTATAACCTTCGACAGGGACTCGGTGATATTCATTCGGGTGCTGCCAGGGTGGTCATTGTTGGCGGTGCAGAGGCGCCGTTAGAGCCGGAGGTAATCGAGGGCTTTAAAGCCATGGGCGCACTATCGGAAGACAAACAACTGGCAGCCCTGGATGGTTTGGAAGAGGCAGATTACCGGCGCGCCTGTCGCCCATTTGCAGAGAATGTCGGTTTTACGATTTCAGAGTCTGCCCAGTTCTTTGTGATCATGGATGATGATTTGGCATTGGAGTTAGGTGCGACCATCTATGGCTCAGTTGCAGATGTGTTTGTAAATGCTGACGCCAACAAGAAGTCGATTTCATCACCGGGGGTTGGTAACTACGTCACGGTCGCCAAGGCCGTGTCGCTTGCCCGCGCGATTCTGGGTGAGGACGGAATCCAACAAACATATGTCCAGGCACACGGAACCGGCACACCGCAGAACCGGGTTACCGAGTCACATATTCTGAATGAGGTTGCAAAGACTTTTAATATCGAAAACTGGAATGTAACTGCTATCAAGTCCTATGTGGGCCACTCACTTGGCCCTGCTGGTGGGGATCAGTTGACGGCTGCATTGGGTGTTTGGGCGTATGGCGTTATACCCGGCATTAATACCATTGATGCGATTGCCGATGATGTGTTTGATTCCAATTTAAAATTTTGTATCGAGCACACACCCGTCGGTGAAGAGGGCCGTGACATGAAGGCCGCACTGATCAACTCGAAAGGTTTTGGGGGTAACAATGCCACCGGGCTTATCCTGTCGCCACACGTCACCATGGACATGCTCAGAAGCAGACACGGGGCCGAAAAGATCGCCAGCTACAAGCGACTCAACAAGGGGGTGTCAAGAGCAGCCAATGCTTATGACCAGCGAATGATTAACGGTGAAGTAAAAGTGATCTACCATTTTGGCTCTGAAGTCATGACAGCGGATGACCTGGTGATCACCGAACAGGGCATCAAACTATCCAATTTTGAGAATGAATTGGCCTTCGACCGATTAAACCCATTTTCTGATTGTTCATAGGATGTAATAAAAGCAGAGCGGTAATATTGCTGTCATTTCAAATAGCAAGTAAAGCCTGGCTAGCGCCTGGTTTTCTACACAGTTGATGGCAAAATCGTCAAAACCAGGACAAAGAAAAGCCTGTCAATGCCGAAAGAGCTATCCGTCTTCATGCGTGAAAAGGAACAGTTGAAATCATCCTTTAACGGTTTGCCCCTGTATAAACAAAGAGGGTATGCTGAATTCATCAGGGGTTTTATTGAAATGGCCAAAGTTTTTTAGCCTGGACGCGTGTCCATAGAGCCCAAACCCAAGGAGTGCCATAAAATGAAGAATGTCATAAAAACCATGGTCTTGGTGGCAGCTATGATCGTGGTTCCATCTACAGTATCTGCCAATGAACTATCGGAAATATCAAATTTCCGCGAATACTCACCGGGCTTCGCCAGCTCAGGCCAGCCTAGCAAGCAGCAACTCAAATTGCTGAAGTCGCATGGCTTCGAGCGCATCATCTACATCGCTTTTACAAACAGTGGAAAAGCTTTTGCCGATGAAGATGTAATCGTCAAGGAACTGGGTATGGAATACGTACAAATACCTGTGGTGTGGGACAAACCCTCGGCCGCAGATTTCTACGCATTTGCAGATGTCATGCAACGCTATCCTGAAAAAAAATCACTGCTGCACTGCCAGGTCAACTACCGCGCTTCAGCATTCAGTTTTCTGTATCGGGTTATCTACCAGGGCGTGCCGGTTGAAGTTGCGCTGGCAGACATGACGTCTGTGTGGAAGCCCAACGACACCTGGCGTGCATTGATATTTTCTATTCTGGAAGAAAACGGAAAGTCACCTCATTGCGATAAATGCGCCTGGGAAGCTTGATTAGAAGCACGCAGAAACCATCATCCTTCCAGGTAGCCGTTTGTCGGCTTTCCGGGTTTTCTGACCTAGTCTGGATACTCGTTGAAGGTAGGCAGTCCGGTCTCGTCACAGGACCAGTCTGAACGGGATCCGGCGAAGATTCGTGCCTGCGGTGCAATATCCGGCTCATCATCCAGCGATCCCGCAGGGATAAAGACCATTCCCATGGGCTCGATAAAACGAGGCAGGCGACCACCACAAGTGCTGCAAAATGTATTGGTAAAGCGCTCGGCCTCGGGCAGTTTGTAAGACTTGATCAAATTCTCGCCACTGTTCCAACTCAGTGTTCCTTTTAAGAACAGGTTGCTGGCATGACCTGTACCTGTGGCCCTGCGACAACGTTGGCAATGACAGTGATAAAACCGCGTCGCCTCACCAGTTGCCTTGTACCGAACTGCGCCACAAAGACAACCACCTGATAGTGTTGAAGTGCTCATGTTTGACCAGCTCCTGCAGTTTGGATAACGGGTTCTTCCAAAATGGATCGAACCGAAGTTCTTGATTGTATCATTCCGGACCGGATACGCGGTGGAGGTGAAAGTAAAATTGCGAGACAGCTTTTGCTTTGACACTTGAACGGGAACAATATCGCGATATCTTTTCAAAACAGCACACCCACCCTTCGACACCACAAATGAGCGACCAGAAACAATCGCATTTCATCAAGTGACCAATGGAACATCACAGCTTTTTATGAAACGGTGGATCGTAATCATAACTGTAGCAATATGTGTTTACGCATATGGCTTGGATCTTTCACAACTTACTGCGGACATTCCGGCGTGTGGCCAGCTTACCGCAGTTACGTCAAACATGACCTGCAGTCGGGCATTACCATCGCGGTTCAGACAAACCGGGATGGCAGAGTGGACATGAAAGCACTTGTTGAACGAATTTTGGAAGCCGCGAAGTAAAAAAAGGAATCGGATATATTGAATTGGTAGTCAACCTTACCCGGTCTCCAAGTGCTCTAGCCTACCTTTGATCAATCAGACACATTGGCCCTGGTCTTACCCGGCCCATGAACCGCCCTGCCCGGCGTCGCACCTGTGTGCTCGCCATCTTTGAGTACCTGTTCACCGTTGACAAACACATGCTGCATTCCGGTTGAATACTGGTGTGGTTCAACAAAAGTTGCATGATCCTGAATGGTGTCCGGGTTAAACACCACCACATCGGCGTAGAAACCTTCTTTCAACTCCCCCCGCCGGTCAATTTTCAGATTTTGAGCAGGTAAGGCCGCAAGTTTGCGAATGGCTTCGGGCAGAGTGATGACCTGCTCTTCCCTCACATACTTTCCCAGTACCCGCGCAAAACTGCCATAGGCACGTGGATGCGGATTGCTCTTCAGAAACACGCCTTCGGGTGCCAACGATGCTTCATCGGAGTTGAAACTTACCCACGGCAGCCCAACTGCCTTGCGCACCACATCCTCGGACTGTGTGAAATAGACGGTACCGACCCGGCTGTTGTCCTCGATAATCAGGTCCATGGCCGTATAGCGTGGATCGGTGCCACGTATCCTGGCTATCTCGGCCAGTGTCTTACCGGTCAAAGGCTTGAGTGCGTCATTCTTAAATCCCACGAGCAGAATGTTGTCAGGCGTTCCTGCACCCAGGTACATGTTCTCCCATTCAGACGAATGTTCAGACATTTCGTCGGCAATTTGTTGACGTAGTGCGGGGTCTTTCATGCGTTCTAAAGATGCTTCGAAACCACCTTCCTGCACCCACGGCGGAATGGCGGCATTGAGGCCGGTAGATCCTGCTGGATAGGTGTAAACATCAGCGGTAATTTGCAAGCCTTCGGCACGGGCGCGCTCGACCAGGTCGACAGCTTCGTCGAATATGGGCCAATTGGCCTGTCCGGAGGATTTCAGGTGATAAATCTCGGCCCTGATATTCGCTTCACGCGCGATGGTGATCAGTTCTTCGACCGCCTCGAGCATATTTGCACCTTCATCACGCATGTGGGATATGTAGATTCCGTCATATTCGGCTGCCACTTTCGACAGGGCAATCAATTCGTCGGTATCGGCAAAGCTCCCCGGCGGGTAAATCAATGAAGACGCAAGGCCCAGCGCACCCTCTTCCATCGCATCGCGAACCAGCTCCCGCATTTGATCAAGCTCGGCCGCGGTTGGTGGACGATCATCCTCTCCCATCACGTACTCTCTTGGGGTTGCTGCACCAATGAAGGATGCGACATTCGGTGAAATACCACGTTTTTCCAGATACTCAAGATAGCCCGCAAGGCTGCTCCACTCGACATCAAATCGTATGTCACCCTGGTGCTGGACCATCTGTTTCTTCATGGCGTCGTTGAGTGGGCCCATAGAGCTGCCTTCACCCATGATCTCCAGGGTCACACCCTGGCGAATATCACTTTGTGAAAGACCGTCCTCGATCAATGACTCGTTGGCCCAGGACATCATATTGACAAACCCCGGCGCCACGGCCAGTCCACTAACGTCAATTTCAGTGCTTGCCTTTGTCTTGTCGATATCGCCGATTTTGGCAATGGTATCTCCGACAAAGGCCACATCAGCGGCAAATGGTGCACCACCGCTACCATCGTAAATTGTGCCGCCGCGCAGAACCACATCGTAGGTAACTGGTGCGGCGCAGCCATACAAAATAGCACAAGTGATGAACAGAAAAGCGGACTGACCGAAAGACCTGATGGTATTCATTTTGAGCATAACTCCTGTTGACTGACCGTATTGCATATTGATTGATTAAACGTAAAAAATATCCAGTGTCTTTAGCGCCAACCAAAAGTGACTGGTACTCTGATCCCTGTCAACATTTTTAACCACGGCGACTAAAGCACAGAACAACGAAAACATGATTTCATTGTTTTGTTGGACTGGCATCACTGGTAAATCATGGTGCAATACACACGCCATAATCTTCTTATTCTCTCCATAATTGCTCCCAGGTAGTAGCGCAATATGCAATCTGCGGGCCCATGGCCATGAATCGATTGTCACATTGGAGAATAAAATGATGAAGAGAAGCTTACTTTCATTTGCGCTGCTCGCCCTGGTTAGTGTTTCCGGACATGCGCAGGAGCGCAACGGACCGGGACCCCGCCATGACCCGGTCGCACGCATGACGGAAGAACTGCAGCTGAGCAAAACCCAGGCGACCCAACTGGCAGATATTATGAACGATGCGCGCGCTCAGCACGAGACCCTGCAAACGACCGGGCGTGCTGAACATTGTGCTATTCGAGCAAAGACACAATCGCAGATAGCCGACATTTTGACGGATGAGCAGTACACACGTTTTGAGGAACTACGCACCGAACGGCAAGCGCGCCACGGCGAAGGCCGAGGCAGAGGCAAAGGCAAAGGCAAAGGCAGGCATCATCCACCACTGGACTGTTCCGGACAGCTGTCCAATTCAGACCCCGCGGATTAGACATCAAGAGCTATGTCTGCACAATGAGAAGATCAAAAAATAAGCAGCGAATGAAGTGCTTTCTAGTCTGTTCTTCCCCTGCTTTGTCTCAGCTGCCTGTTTTGCTCGAAGCCATCCCTGTTGTGTACCTTTGCCCAGGCTGCTTCGTTGGTAATCTTGTTTTCATCGAGTAAATCCATGAGCGAATCATCCATCGTACACATTCCCTGGTTGCGATGACTCTGGATAATCGACAACAACATTGTTGTGTTTCCCTCGCGAATCATTTTAGCCAGGCTATTGGTTCGCAACAGGATTTCATAGGCAGCACAGCGACCTTTGCCATCGGCTGTTGGCAACAGCAGCTGTGAAACAATCGCCTTAATGGAATCGGCTACGGAAGTCCGGATCTGTGATTGCTGATTGGCTGGAAATGCATCGATAAGCCGATCGATTGTCTTGGTCGCGCTATTGGTATGCAGCGTCCCAAACACCAGTGTGCCCATCTCGGCGGCCGTGATGGCCAGCTCAATGGTTTCCAGGTCACGCATTTCACCCACCAGGATCACATCAGCGTCCTGCCGTATTGCAACTTTAAGGGCATCGCCAAAGCTGGCAGTGTCATGCTTGACCTCGCGCTGTGACAGCACGCTTTTTCTGTTGGGATGGATAAACTCCACCGGGTCTTCGATAGTGACGATATGCTTGGCGTAATCATGATTGATTGCACTGATAATCGCGGCCAGGGTTGTGGATTTGCCGGAACCGGTAGGACCGGTAATCAGTACCAGGCCCTGTTCGAGATTTGCCAGCTCACGGACGGCGTCAGGTGCTCCGAGGTCGTCGAAGCCCAGGATCTTCTCGGGGATGATGCGAAATATCGCGGCAGCCCCCCTGTGCTGACTCAGAAAATTGACACGAAACCGGGCCACGCCCTTCAGGCTGTAGGCAAAGTCAAGATCACCACTTGCTTCGTATTCTTTCCATTGCTCTGCAGAACAAATCTCACGCATGAGCTCCTTCAATGCGTCATTCGAAAGCGGGTCCCAACCTTCAATATCCACAAGTGTGCCATGGATTCGGCTCCTTGGTGACCGTCCGGCCATCAGGTGGAGGTCTGACCCCTTGCTGTCTTTCAAATACCGGAATAACTCGTCAATCTTGGCCAAACCCTTCTCCTTCTACTTAAAACTTTCAGGCTCGTTGGCATGCCTGACAGCCTCCTCCCTGGTAATCACCTTGTCCTTCAGCAGCCTGTCAAGTGATGCATCAAGCAAAAGCTGACCCTGGCCTTTTCCTGACTGCATGGCTGATTTGATCTGAAATGTCCGGTCTTCCCGAATCAGGTTTCCGATGGCCATATTGTTCACCATTATCTCCAGTGCAACCGCCCGCCCGGAGCCATCGGCCTTGAAAGCCAGGCGTTGGGAGATGACAACTTTGAGGGACTCAGACAGCATCATTCTGACCTGTGGTTGCTGGTCCGGAGGGTAAACGCCAAGTAAACGGTTAATCGTGCTCATGGCGTTTGCCGTGTGTAATGTTGCGAATACGAGGTGGCCGGTTTCAGCGGCGGTCAGGGCCAATGAGATGGTCTCCAAATCGCGAAGTTCGCCAATGACGATAACATCGGGATCTTCGCGAAGCGCGGCGCGCAAGGCCTTGGCAAATGACTCGGTGTGGACGCCAGCTTCTCTTTGGTTGATGCTGCTAAGCCCCTCACCGAATACGTATTCAATCGGATCTTCAACAGTAAGAATATGCTCTGACCGCTGCTCATTGATGATACTTATCATCGCAGCCATGGTTGAGGATTTACCGCAACCCGCCGGACCGGTGAACAGCACAAGTCCCTGGTGGAACTTGGTGAATGACGCCAGGTCACCGGGTAAACCGAGTTCAGCCAGGGTTGGTGGCCTGGGTTTGATAATACGGAAAACGGCGTCTGTACCACGCCGTTGTTGATAGGCATTGGCCCGAAAACGCCCGACCCCGGGAATCTCATAGGCAAAATCAATCTGGAATTTCTCTGCCAGAACAATACGCTGTGATTCGGTTAACACTCCCTGGATAAGATGTTCAGACTCCTCGCCGGACAAAACTTCTGATGTGGCATTACGAATTTCACCATTGAGACGTAGTTGCAGCGGCGCCCCGCTGTGAACGTGGAGATCACTGGCGTTGAGCTCAACGACCTGTTGCAGAATGTCTTTAAGACCCACCCCGGGTCCGCAACGCAAAAGGTCTGGCCCGGAATCTTGAGTTGTTGCTTCAGGTTTTGCCCGAGGGGTTTCTGTAGCTTCCAAAACCTGGCGGGGATCAGATTGGGTCGCTTGTGGGACCACCTCAACAGCCGGTGCTGTCGGCGCGGGCGGTTTGGCCGTAGCAACGTCGGGGCCTGCTTTGGGTGCGTCCTGTCTTTGTTTCAGGTATTTGTCCCTGGCGCGAACGAGTTTGAGTACTATCTCCAGGGGCAGGTGGTTTTTGGTAATAAGAAAGGTCTCAAAATTTTGCCCGTCAGCCACTGCACTCCAGGCACGTAAGATATTGACGACCTCCTCTTTGGAAAGCGCATTATTGTGGACTGCTATGCGGGCCAAAAGAACGTTTGGATCGTCCTTCCCTGCATTCGGCGCACCTTTCCTGGCAATATTTGAGGTGGCATCACCTCCACTGACGGCCTCAGCTTTACCCATTTGGTCTTGTCCCTCGCCTATGGTGATATTCATTCAACCAGTAAAAATCCATTTATCTTCTCTGTATTTTATGTCATTCCTGTATCGAATGGTTGCCTGTTTTACATGTCTTCAGGTATCCAAGTGTCAACTTTTTGTAGGGCTCAAATCAACTGGAATAACTGACAGTATTTCGAGTTGCCGCAAAGAGCCCGGTCGCAGACATTCCTGTGGTTCCTGGATCGTTGCAAGGCATTGATTGCGAAAGCGGTGTTACCTCTTCAGTTTTGGCAAGCACCGCCAAAATTTACACAGGTGCTGGCTATCTTCAGTTTCCAATCTTCGATAAAAGTCCCGCCCGCATTGTTTTTGGCAGCGGTATTTAAGTGACTGGTCAGATAAAACAGCCGTTGAATTTCATTTTTCTGTGGCGAGTGCTTGCCTACACTCACATTGGCATCACGGAACCGCTCTTGCAGGTAAAACGGTGGAATGGCCTGGCTGTATAAGGTGACCTCGATATGATCCACCCGTGAAAGGGTGGTTGAATCCATGTTTACCTGGTAGACGATCTTATCAGCGCCGGTCAGTTCAGGATTGTAGTAATACTCATCCTCTTTGGCCTTGCCATCCAGTTCACCGACAATCTGAATATACGGTGATGGATTATTTGCGAAGACTTTTGGATCAAAACCTTTGGGCCGCAAGCGGTTATCCTTGACATGGTTAATCCGGCGCAGGAAGCTGGTGGTTAGCTCGCCGGCCGAATCGGTGATCAACTCCTGGTATATCTGCACCTGGTCACCACGGGTAATGGTCTGATAGTGAGGCTGGAATGGTGCATCCGGGTTTTTAACCGGCTGTTCACTTGGCAGTACATCTTTGGAGGTGCCATCGAGGATTGCACCCAGCTTATTTGTGCGGCCGGACGCCCAAAGAATCTGATTGTTCTTGTCCTTGACCAGAAACTCCAGGAATACCCGCCGGAAACCCACACCTGAAGGCAGATAGTGACCCACCTTGTTGGTAACCAGGACCTCAGCGGTCAATTGCGCTACGCCGGTTTTCTTGAGCGACTGAACGGTAATTTCAGCGGTTTCATCATCAGCCATTTGCAGCATTGATTCACGGCCTGTGATTAATGGCGGAGTAACACCGCTACCGGTCATGTAGTCAATCTGTCGCACTCCCAGGATCACCGGGAACTGTTGGAAAAACTCATTCAGAAACACATTCAAACCATGTAATTGATGGCGGCGGTAATCGGGTCTTGGCGTTAAAGTAATGTCCTCATCCGGCAGGCGATGGGTGGTGGGTGCAAAACTGCTGTCTTCAATATTGGCAATACGGAACGGCTCGATCTTGCCAGCCAGGTTTTCCTGCTCAAGCGGCTTGCCCTTGTACTTGTCACCCATATGGCAATCCTGGCAGGATTCAAAGGTACCGGGTTTGGCAAAGTCACTGTTGACCCACTCCAGGTGGGTGGTTTGCTCATAGGTGGCGGACAGCACCTGGGTCTCGTGTGTCACTTCATTTTTATGTTTGAACTTGTACGGGGTACCGTCGTTATTAAAAACCGGCAGTAGAATATTGTGACAAGTGCCACACAGGTCTGAGTCCTGAATCTGCTTGCCATGCTTTGGTTCGACTCCCAGGGCGTGCTCCATCGGCTTGGTGGCGATCGTGTTATCCGCAAAGGGACCATACACCTCGTCCGCCGGACCGGTCACAAAGTTCCCGGTAAACCCAGCTTCGTCACCAAAGTCATCATCCGTCATGTGATGACACACCGCGCAGGAAATACCGTCACGTGCCAGTGCACCGTATTTGGAATCCACGCCAGGCGAATCCAAGCCGGGCGAATCCTGCCACTGGGTAACCTGTTCCAGTGCAAATGGTCGGCCAAATGGAACACCCCCGGGTGGTGGAATGGCAAAAATATCCTCGCAGGTTTCGCCATTGTAGTCCTGCGTATCAATGGCCTGCTGGCGCTGACCCATCACGCCATGGCAATGCAAACAGGTGTTTTGAATACATTGGGTCATCTCGGGCAAATGATTGGTTTCGCTTTGCAGTTGTGAAAAGAAAATCGGATCGCGTCCTGCTAAACCCATCGGCGAGGCGCGCCACTCGGCATACGGCGACAGATTGACCAGTTGACCGTTATCAGGATCCTTAATCACCATATTGGGTGTGGCGGAGTTGGAATAGGTGCCGTCATGACAGCCGGTGCATTGGTCCGAGGTTAAGAATGCATCAGGTCCATCGGGGCCGGAAAAACGATGGTCAAAGGTTTCAGCAGGCAGACGCAGACCCAGGGCATCCTGGAAAGTGATTTCCGGCAGTTGGTCATAAAACGCCAAAAAATCACTATCGGCCTGCTCCAGGGGTGCGGCAAACGGTGTCGTATAGGTTTTAGTGGCAGCGGCTGATGGCGCGGTAAGCGCAACCGCATCACGAGCATGTTTATCGGCCAACAGAGCGTTGTCGATATGGCGCTGCTCAACGGGGTCAATCAAACGCTTCATCAGACCATCGAGATTGTAGCCTTTGTACTCCAGGCCCGGTGTCAGCAGATTATCCAGCGATGAGTAAGTGGACTCGCTCTGTGCAGAAGCATGGCAGTTGACGCAATAGTTGCCGAACTCGTTGTACGGAAACACCGCACTGGGCATTTGTGTGCCCAGTGGAAGCGGCTCAAACAGTACCCCGGTGGGATACCACAATGGATTGCGCTTTACCGGAGGTGGTCCGAAAAAATCCGCAGACGGAGTGGTGACTGCGGAACGGTTATTGATCGGCGGATTGCCGATAAGCTGCACTTGGCCATGCTCATCCACGCTGTCGGAAAAACCTGCCCAATACCAGCCATCGTGAGAAAACGTACTGTCCTTGACCATAATGGCCCAGGATTGCGCGGGTAAGTCAGGGTCTGGAATTTCCATGCAGCCATCAGTGTTAAGCTGGATACCCAGGTCAGGATCAATTTTGCGCATCTCCTTGACGATCATGGCCTTGTCCGGAATTTCACCTTCACGATTCTTGCATAGCCATTCAGTCACTTCGGGCGAATAGTAAATTTTTACCGCAGGATGAACGCCGAAGCTTTTTCCATCGCCGATTTTTCCGACATAAGGCCCGGTCATACGCCAGTTTTTGTCCGATTTCCATTTCTTACTGATGTAATCACGCTTGTTGATAAACCTGACCAGCGCTTCATCATATTTATTTTTTGCCTCCAGGTTGTTCAGACTGGCGGGTGGCGCAGATAGATCTGCTGGCTCGCCAAAATAGGGTTTGGGGTGGTCTTCGTCCCACGGCATTTTTCCACACAAATCCTCAATCTCGGCCCGTGTCGGCGCTACCTCACTGCTGGGACAAACCCAATCTGCCGGATCAGCCGGCAGCAAGTCCTCTGCGGCTACGCCATAAGAAGCCGTGCATAAAACAAGCAACAGTGATGGTTTGATGTATAAGGCAGTGTGGGTGCCGGAAAAAACAGACCCAAGGCGTGGGGAAATGGAGCGGACAAACCTGGTGACCTTCATTAAGACTCCCTGTCGTTTACTGGTATCTCTTACTAAACATAGCAGATTAAATCGGAATTTACCTGCTGCTCTGCAGCTACTGATACAAAGCATGTTCAAAATATGCAGGTCTATGGCACTATAGCGCTACTGCTTCCCCTACACAGCAACCCGTAGCCGGAGATAACATGAAATCTATCCCTCGATATTCCGCCGTGGCCTTCGCCATGCTTGCATTCACATTTATGTCGCTCCAGGCAAATGCAGCAGACGACTTCGTCTTCTGGCCAAATGCAGATTATGACCCGGCTATTCCCACCTTCGAAGATGTTCTCGGTTACAAACCCGGAGAAAAAATCACCTGGCATGCCAACGCGGTACGTTACTTTGAGGCGCTAAACAAGGCAGCACCGGACCGGATAACAATTGCACCTTATGCGACGAGTTGGGAAGGCCGTAAGCTCATTTACGTGGTCGTCGCCTCGGCTGAGAATATGGCACGGATCGATGATATCAAGACGGGCATGCAACGACTCTCCGATCCGCGCCAGACGTCCCGTGCCCAGGCAGAACAAATTATCCGGGACCAACCGGCCGTGACCTGGCTGTCATACGGCATTCATGGCAATGAAATTTCATCCACCGAGGCTGCCATGCTTACGGCCTACCACCTGCTGGCCTCCCGTGGTGACAAGCGTGTGGCCGACATCATGCGCGAAACGGTCGTGGTCATTGATCCGATGCAAAACCCGGATGGACGTGACCGGTTTATTCATCATTTTGAAATGGCGCAAGGCCTGCTACCCGACCCGGACAGGATCTCGGCGGAACACGATGAACCCTGGCCCGGTGGGCGCACCAATCATTATCTCTTTGACCTAAACCGTGACTGGTTTATGCAGACGCAACCGGAAACACGCGGACGGGTAAGAATCCTGCAGGAGTGGTACCCGGTAACGTTTGTCGACGCGCACGAGATGGGCTCTGACAGTACGTACTATTTCGCGCCTGAGGCGACCCCTTACAATCCACACCTGGCCGCAGACCAACGTGCAAGCCTGGAAATATTTGGTCAGAACAACGCCCGCTGGTTTGACACATTTGGCCTGGACTATTTCACACGCGAGGTTTTTGACGCCTTTTACCCGGGCTATGGCAGCAGTTGGCCTTCCTATTTTGGCAGCATCGCCCTGCTGTTTGAACAGGCCTCTGCCCGTGGCCTGGTGGTACGCCAGTACGATGGTAATGAACTGACTTTCGCGTACACCATCCGCAATCATTTCGTGTCTTCACTCAGCACGGCAGAGACGGCTGCCGCCAACCGGGAGAAATTCCTGACCGAATTTTACGACTACCAGGTGAGCGCCATCGATGAAGGCAAGAGCGACAGTATACGCTCCTACATTTTACCCACCCAGCCTGACCAGGCTGGCGCCAACAAGCTGGCTGCCCTGATGGCCAACCAGGGCGTAGAGGTAGGCCGCGCCAAGTCATCATTTAGTGCCTGCGGCAAGTCCTATGAACCCGGCACACTGGTGATCAACACCGCTCAACCGGCGAAACGCCTGATCCGCACACTGATGGATGCCAACATACCGATGAGCGATGAATTCCTGCAGGAACAGGAACGCCGGCGGGACAAAAATTTGCGCGATGAAATCTATGACGTGACCGCCTGGTCATTACCACTGATGATGAATGTTCAAGCCGATAGCTGCAACCGTACCATCAACGAATCATTTGACAGCGTAAATCTCGAACTTGTGCAAGCGGGTAGCGTCTCAGGTAGCAACGCGTCTGTTGCCTACCTGGTGCCATGGGGCTCAGCCCCCGCTGTCCGGTTTCTGGCCCATGCGCTTAGGCGTGGTCTCGCAGTCAAAAGCACCGACAAGGCATTCACCCACTTCTCCAGGCGTTACCCGGCGGGTAGCCTGATCATTGATGTGGCCGACAATCCAGATGATCTCACCCAGACCATGGCAAGCCTGGCGCAATCCACCGGGGCCGAGGTGATATCAGTCGATAACAGCTGGGTCACCGATGGACCCAATTTTGGCAGTGGCAATGTCGTGCGTTTTAACGCACCCAAAGTTGCCATCGCCTGGGATGAACCAACCCGCTCGTACAGCGCCGGCAACACACGGTTTGTGATCGAACGGCAATTTGACTATCCGGTCACTGCCATCCGTGCCGACCAGCTTAAATCTGCCGACCTCAGCGGCTACCAGGTACTGATCCTGCCGGAAACCGGCTGGGGGCCGGATTACAGCCGCATACTCGGAAAAACCGGTGCCGATAACCTGAAGGACTGGGTTGGCAAGGGTGGTGTACTCATTGCTTTGGGCAATGCAAACCGCTACCTCGCCGACCCGGAAGTCGACCTGTTATCCATTCGCAGAGAGAACGCGGTGGTGGAAACCAGCGGGGACAAGAATGGTGGTAACGCAAAAAGCAGCGCTAAAGATGCCAGGGAAGCAACCGTTGAGGGTCAATACCTGACCAGCGCTGCAGAACTCAAGGCATCCATCACACCGGAAAAAGACCGTCCCGACTCGGTCGCAGGTGTACTGGCCCGGTCGGATGTTGATCCCGACCATTGGCTGGGTGCGGGTGTTGCCCCGAGCTTGAATGTCCTTGTGAGAGGTTCTGATATCTATACCCCTATCCAATCGGATAAAGGTGTCAATGTTGCAACTTTCCGGAACGCGGATGAACTGCTGGCCAGCGGTTATATCTGGGAGCAAAACCGGAAGCAACTGGCTTACAAGCCATTTGTTGTGGTTCAGCCCAACAAAAAGGGTTACGTCATTGGCTTCACCCAGGATCCCAACGTGCGCGCGTACCTCGACGGCTTGAATGTCATTTTCATGAACGCGATCTTCCGGGGTTCAGCACACGCGAGACCGGTACGTTAGGCATTGTTATAAAAGTCTGTTCAGACCCTGATCCAAACCAGGGTCAGGCTCAATGACGGTGCGATTTAAAACGCTAACCTGGTCAAGAAATTTAAGATTTGTTGGAATACTTGCTGTCTATCACGCGCCGGTAATCAGCATCGAATTCCCGTTCTGTTTTCCATGATTTCCTGTCGAGTCCCTGGTAGGGCACACGATAGGCCACGAAAGTGAATCTCTTTTTGTCAAAACGCAGAACCCCACGTGAGTAGTGAGAAAACGGGTCGTACAATTCCTTATATATGATGTGTTTGTGCATAATTTACGCTCCGCGAACAATCTGAGACAACATCAAATCGGTTTTTTTTGGATTTGTACGGGCTTTAAGAAAAATCCAGCGATTTGGTAGTGATCAGTGAACGCATCTATAATTATAGCTGCTGGAGAGTAATTTTGCTGGATGCATTAAGCTGTCAATGCGGCATTTTGGGTTCCAGGTGAAAATACTGTTTGTTTTACCTATACTCACTCTCGTATCGCAACAAAATTCTACTGCGGAATGAGTCGGTATCAGTGCCTCCATTGGGTAGCAAATCAAAGACTCCGATGACAGAACGGGCCGAAAGAGTCCGTAGAACCCAGGGCACTCCATTGGGCGTCACCGCGTTGGACCCGACTGTTATCAAACGAGACGAACACGTGCTCAAGCAAATGACTTTAGGGAGACACCAATGCGCCAACCGTTTTTTTCGACCGCCTTCGTACTGCTGTTATTCAGTAGCCTCGCATTCACAGGTGAAGCACTTGCTGTCGATTGCGTGCCTGGCAGTGCTGCTCTGGATTCGCAAGCTGAAATTGACGCTTTCCAGACGAACTTTGGCCCCTGCGATACGATGACCGGTGGCCTGACTGTTCGCGAAAGTGCTCCCGGCAACATCACCAACCTCAATGGCCTCTCTGGGATCACCAGTATCGGAGGCCCTTTCATCGTGCAAGATAATATGGCCCTGACTAACCTCGACGACCTGAGTGCGCTTACCAGTGTCGCGGATTTTCTCGGCATTTTTCCAATTTCGCCCTCACAAACGTCGACGGACTCGCTGGAATCACCAGCGTGGGCGGCACAATTGACCTCAACTTCAACCCGGCACTGACCAGTCTTGACGGCCTCGCCGGCATCACCAGCGTAGGGGGTGACCTGGTTGTGCAGGGCCATGCTGCGCTCAACAACTGCGCCGCCCTGGCACCGATACTGGGGTTTCCCGTAACGCCCTATTCACCCGCAGCGGACTCGGTTGCCGGTACGGTGACCATGGCATTCAACGGTGTTGGCGCTAACAGCCCCGATGACTGCCTCAATGCCTATGCCAGACAATTCGCACCGGTGCCCACTACTCAGGTATGGGCGATGCTGCTGCTGATGCTGCTAATTGCCTCCAATGGCGCGGTGTATCTGCGCCGACATTAACCAACATCACCTTGGGCAATACATAACCGACAGAACCTTGTACCAGTCCACACTCGCATTGGAGCGTAATGCTGTTCATAAATCTTCCATTGCCACTCCGAGTAAAGCCGGGACTGGCAGCTGTTGGGTAAGAACTGCCCGCAGACGCAATCGATATCGAAAGACAGCGATGGGGTAAGGAGTATAGGGCTTTTAAACGGCGTGTTTCCTAAAACCCGTGGAACGCGTCAACCGCTTTTGTTCCCTGTCTCTATTTCGCACATTCATTGTCAGGCCGTTACTGATAATTTTGTTTTATCATCCCCTGATGACATAAAATATCCTGAGTTTCAGAACCAAGCGTTTCGACGAATCATACCGACCAAGGAATGTCTCATGCGACTATTTACAGCCTTAACTACCCTCCTCTTTCTCGGTCTCTCAATCCAACAGGCTTCTGCCACAGACCTGCGGCCTATCAGCCATGAAGACGTATGGAAAATGAATCGTCTTGGCTCCCCGGTGGTCGGCCCGGAAGGAAAACTCGCGATCGTCAGCGTGACAGAGCCTTCATATGAAGAGGACGGGGACGTGAGCGATCTGTGGTTGATCCAGATTGATGGTGATGCGGCTCCACGTCGACTGAC
>Ga0316201_10000786_pt1 | contig 19660 bp, 14 predicted proteins | sample CS6wburrow_MG_FD_204516 | JGI IMG/M metagenome (GOLD analysis project Ga0316201, IMG submission 204516) | Coastal sediment microbial communities from Delaware Bay, Delaware, United States - CS-6 worm burrow | ecosystem: Environmental > Aquatic > Marine > Coastal > Sediment | place: USA... | reverse complement strand
TTCCGTCGCTGCTCGACGTTGGACTGCCCTTGTTCGATCACGGCTACGGAGTCGTGGGCACGACCTATGTGCGTCCCACCGAAGGCGGGATGCCATTTCCCACCAAGTTCTATCAGTGCGCGGGCCCCGCCGATCTCACCGAGCGGGTGCTAGGCGCCTCGAGATTGGCGAATGAAGAAGTGCTCAGAGAGATCAACCGATCCGGCGTCGTCACCACGCTATCGGAGGAGGTCGCGCGCTACCCAGACGGCGTGGCGCCGCTCGAGGAGTTCCAAAAACACATGGACGGCGCCAAGGACATGCTCGCACTGACGGCCGTCGATCCGAATGGCGTCGGCATCAGTATCTGCGCGCCGCTCCCGGAGCTCACCAAGCTCTCCGGCCGCGATCGCGAGCTCTGGCAGATGATCGGCGCTCACCTCGTATCTGGTTATCGTCTGCGGCGGGGCGTCCTCGAGGCGCAAGACTCGGTGGTCAAGCAAAGCGCGCTGCCACGCAACGCCGAAGCTGTGCTCGATCCCAAAACTTTTGCGGTGACCGAAGCGGTCGGAAGCGCGCGCGAAGGCGCCGGGGAGTTCCTGCGTGAGGCCGCCGTTCAAGTCGACCGTGCTCGTGGACGGCTTCGCAAGGACGAGCCCGAGGCCGCCCTCGAAATCTGGAAGGGCCTGGTCGAAGGCCGCTGGTCCCTGGTCGACTGGTTTGATACCGACGGCAGGCGATTCGTTTTGGCAAATCCCAATCCTCCCCGATTGAGAGATCCGCGCGGTCTGACCGAGCGCGAGAACCAGGTATGCACCTACGCCGCCCTCGGCGAGACCAACAAGCTCATCAGCTATCGCCTCGGCATCAGCCAATCGAAGATCTCGAGCACGCTCCAATCGGCCATGCGCAAGCTCGGAGCACAAACACGTGCGCAACTCGTCGAAAAACTCCGCGCGTTCCCAATGAGCGGCTGATGACTAGTCGCCGGCCTTCTCGAACAGGCGGAGGAACCGAATCAGATCGACGGCCCTTCCGTCGAACTTCACATCACCGCTCGCAAACGCTTTGACCGGGCTGCGAAGTCCGAGCACGAGCTCGCGCCAGACTTGGGAATCCGCCGTAATGGTCAGGTCCGTCTCCTCGGGGAGGCCCTCGATGAACTCGGCGACCCCTCGGCGGATCTGGATGCCGTAGCCCTCATCGACGTCAGGGAAGCGAAAGCCGACGAGCATCTCCTTGTCCGCGCTCTTCTCGTAGATCAGCTTCGCGGGCATCGCCGCCACGAACCTGCCGATGGGAACCGTGCTCACGAACGAGAGGGCGTTCTCGGGCCGGAGCTCGTCGTGGATCTCCACCTTGCCTTCGAGCTCGAGCGCCTGCGTGATGTAGTAGTTGCGGGCATTCGCGTTGACCTGACTTCGCCCGAGTGCGCGAAGCGCATCCGCTTTGACTTGCCTGGCCTCCGAAGAGCCAGGTTCAATCCGGAGCGAGTGGTTCGCGAGCTCTGCTGCCCAGGCGTACTGCTCCTGCCCTACCGCATCGCGCGCCGCTTTCAGCAGACCGCTCGGGCCGCCCGCCAGCGATGCGAGACGATTCGCCCGCTGTTCCGGGCTCACCGGCTCTAGGGTCGCCGCGTCACCGTCGAACCATCCGAGGTAGCCGTTGAAGATCCCGCGCACCGACCATTCGACCTTGCCGTAGTGCTCTTGGAGATACGGGTGTGCTGCCAAATGGGGCGGCAGCTTCACTGCATCGACGAGCTCGTCGGGCGTGAGACCCCGGTTGATGCCGCGAATCGTCTGGTCGTGTACGAACTCGATGGCGTCCCGATAGGCGGTGAGCGTTTCGTACACCTCGTCTCTCCCCGCTATCGAGCGGGTGTGACTCGGGACCAGATGGCTGGGTTTGAGCGCGCGCATCTTGTCGATGCTCTGCGCCCAGCGGAGCACGTCCCGGTACAGCGTTCCGCGAATCGAATAGAGATTGGGGAATGCCTTGTAGATGTTGTCACCAGGCATCAGCACGCCGCGCTCGGGGAGCCAGACGAAGAGCTGATCGTTGGTTTCGCCGGGTGCGTGGACGAGCCTCACCTGCACGCCGCAAATCTCGGCATCGAGCTCGTCCGAGAACGTTCTGTTGGGGCGAATGAGCCCGAGCGTCATGTCTGGATCTAGCGTTTCCACGAACGGACCCAGTCCCACGTTCTCCCTGCGGTCCGGACCGGGCCGCGTCAGATGGCTTCCAAACATGCGGGCGCCCCGCTTTCGGAGAATGGGCCGCAGGACGTTGGCCATTCGATTGATGTAGTAGTTCGTGCTCTCGTGCGCGTAGACGTCGATCTTCCCGTCTGGCGCAAACGCGAGCCCGCCCATCACGTGGTCGGCATGGTTATGCGTGTAGATCAGCGCCTGAATCGGTTTCTGGGTGATCTTGTCGAACTCCGCCTTCACTTCCTGAGCGGTTTGCATCGAACCCATCACGTCCACGATGAACACACAGTCATCGCCTTCGACCATGATCGAGTTGGCGATCCCGAAGCCGACCGCCTGGTAGACCCCTTCGGTCACGGTGTAGACCTTGCGCTCGAATTCCTCGTTCAGTTGCAGGGTCGACGCGGACGCATCTTCGTTGGACAGCTCGAGGGCTGGTTCCTCCGGCGCCTGAGGGCGTTCGCAGGCGGCGAGCACGAGTAGAAACAGAACCATCCAGGTTTGAAGCCGGGGATGAGGCATCATGGCGCCTGCTTCTCGTCCCGAGCGGCGATGATCCCGCCGAGTCGCAAATGCATGACGCCGGCAAAGGTCGCAAAAATCGGATCGCCACTCGGCAGGACTTGCAGAGCGAGCATGATGGGGTTGTAGCGCTCGCTTTCGCCTAGGGTGTACACGGCCCGGGTCTCGCCCGTATCCCAGTCGAGCGTTTGCATCGTCCACGTGCCGCCCTTCAGCCCGACCGTGTGAAGCTGCCGGTTCCGAGTGGTCACCACGGGCGTGCTGTTCGGGCTAGAGACGTCGGGCCGAGTCCAGGCGACTTTCCACTCGCGTTTCTCAGGGTCCCATTGAAACTTCTGCACGCCGTAGGGGGTGCGCTTCGGGTCCTTCATCTTGAGCTGCACGTCGAGCATCATCTTCTCGTTGGTCTTGACCTGGTTGTTCGCGAGGACTGCGCCGTAGTCGAAAATGGTCGCCGAGTTCTCTGAATAGGAGTTGTCGAGCGATGGGTCACCGAAGTTCACCGGGAGCAGACCGGCGATGCGGCGGCTGCTCGTTCCAGCAATCTGCTTCCAGTCGGCCGGAATCTCGTCGCGCCAATAGAGGATCAGGTTGTTCACGTTGGCCGCGTCGGCGAACACGACGAACTTGTCCCTGTCATTTGGACCACCCATGAGCGCCGGGGTCGTTCCCGAGCCGCGCTCTGCTCTCAAAGTCGCGTCGAGGGAGCCGATTTCGTAAGGCTCGACCCAGGCTCCGTCCTTGGGGTCGTCGCTGAACCGGCCGTCCCTCCAGATGAGCTTGTGGAGCTTTCTGGTTCCGGGCACGTAGACCCCGCCGTGCTCGTCCACGGCGATGCTGTTCCAGATCTGCTCGCCGGGCAGGTTGTAGTACACCGCCTTGCTGAGGTCCGGGGCGACCGCGACGACCGTCCCGTCGATGGTCACCGCGATGATCTGACCATCGGGCGTGACGTTCATTCCGATCATGATCGGAAGCGGCATCTTGAGCCCTAGCTGGAGCTTGAGCTTCTCGAACACGTACTGCCCGAGCTTCACGATCGACGAGTCCGCCTTGCCGGGCTCCGCGTCGCCGTAGGCCACGACCCCATTGCGATTGCTCACGTACAGGATTCCCTTGTTGCTCACCATGGCGTAGTAGGCGCGTAAGCCCTCGATCTGGTATCCGTTCCACTCGTCGGCGAGCTCGTCGTATTCCTCGGTGCCGAGCTTTGCTGCGTCGAGCTTCGCGACGATGCGCTGCATGTCCGCCGGCTCGAAGCGCGGGAACTTCTTTGGCTCGAGCGGAAGCTCTGTGATCTTCTGAAGCCGGTTTTGTTCATCGAGACGGAGCTTCATGATCCGGTCGACCTGAGAAACCCAGAACACCGTGCTCCCATCTGGATAGCGGTAGTCGAGGATTCCGCCCGCGATCGGCGAGGACCAGAGATGATCGATCACATCGTCACCGAGTGTCTGTGTCGGCGCTTCCGGTCCTCTGAGCGGCAGGGCGTCGGTTTGGTAGGTGTTGCAGTGAATGGTCGGGCAAGTCCCGTCCGAAAGCCGCGTCTGCTCGAGCCCGGCCAGCTCGATGGGCTCCGTCCGGGCACAGCCGATCCACAGCAAGGCCGTCACGAGCGCGCCAATTCTCCTCGTCTTCATCTCCATCCGCCTCCGCTTGCGCTTGACGTTATCGATCTCGGGGCCAAATGTCACACCGATCCGAACTCGCCAGGAGAGTTGCCGATGAAGACGCTCGAGTTGCTAAGTGGAACGAGGATGCCGGCCCTGGGCCTCGGGACTTGGAAATCGGAACCCGAACAGGTGTACTCGGCCGTGCGCGCAGCGATCGAGGTCGGCTACCGGCACATCGACTGCGCGGCGATCTATCAAAACGAAGAAGAAGTCGGCCGGGCTCTGACCGATGCCTTCCAGGCGGGCGATGCCAAGCGCGAAGATCTCTGGATCACCAGCAAGCTCTGGAACGACTCGCACGCGCCGGGGCACGTACAGCCGGCCCTCGAGACCAGCCTGGGCAAGCTGCGGCTCGACTACTTGGACCTCTATCTCGTCCACTGGCCCGTGGCCCTGCGGCACGGTGTCCTCTTGCCGACCGGCCCCGAAGACTTCATCCCGCTCTCCGAGATCCCTCTGGCAACGACCTGGGAGGCGATGCTCAAAGCGTCCGAGCAAGGCCTCTCGCGAGAAGTCGGCGTCTCGAACTTCAGTAAGCACATGATTAAGCAGCTCAGCGAGGCAACGGGTCACACCCCGGCGGTCAATCAGGTCGAGCTGCACCCCTATCTTCAGCAAGATGCCCTCGTCGCCGCCTGCAAAGGCCTCGGCGTAGCGATCACCGCCTACTCCCCGCTGGGCTCACCCGACTCGGCCGCCATGATGGGCCGCCATGACGAAGTCCCGCTGATCGGCCATCCGACCATCGTCGAGATCGCCAACTCACGCGGGGCCACACCGGGGCAGGTCCTGATCGCCTGGGCTCTCGCCCGCGAGACGAGCGTCATCCCCAAGTCGGTGAACCCCGGCCGCATCGCCGAAAACTTCGCCGCAGGCGAGCTCGAGCTCAGCCCCGCCGACATGAGCGCCATCGCCGCCCTCGACGAGCACCGGCGCATGGTCGACGGCAGCTTCTGGTTCCTCGGCGAAACCTACTCGCCCCAAACGCTCTGGGACGAGTGAGCCGGGCAAAAGCGTCGCGACTAGTACAGCAGCTCGACCCAGCGTCCGCCGGCCATCAGCTCGGCCCTACGGCGAGCCCACTTCTTCTCGGAGCCGGCGATTTCGCTGAACGCCTTGTCGAGCTCGTCCCGCATCTTCTCTAGGCCGGCCACATAGACGTAGGTGTTCGGCTTTCCGAGAAGGCTCCAAAGCTCCTCGCCGAGCTCGCCGAGGGCGCCGTCCCAGTTGATGGGGGTGGACCAACTCGGCCTGGGGCTCAGCGCCTTGAACGCTTGGAAGGTGTCGCTGTCGTAGTACTGAGCGAAATCGTCCCGCTCGTCATTCATGTAGAGAAGCTCGAGCCCGCTTCGTGCCCCGTGGAACAGCGTGACGGTGCCCTTCCAGTCCGGGACGTTCTTGTAGAGGTGCTTCACGAACGCACGGAACGGAGCGATTCCGGTGCCGGTCCCGATGAGAATCAAGTTGGCGTCCATCTCTTCGGGCACCTCGAACGCCAGGCCGTATGGACCGGCCATCGTGATGCGGTCGCCCGCTACCAGGTCGCACAGATAGTTCGAGGAGACGCCCGGATACTGCTCGCCGCTGTACGGGTCCACGTAGCTGACGCGGCGCACCGCGATCTTGATCCGGGCAAGCCCATTGCTCGCACGCTCCGGAAGGTCGGCAACACTGTAGAGACGGAAGTGGTGCTCCTGCCCGAACTCCTTGGTGCCCGGGGAGAGCACCCCGACGCTTTGTCCCAGTTGGAGCTCGAAGCCCGGCTGCTGGATCTCCAAAGTGAGCTCCCGGACCTCTGCGTCGGACGCCTCCGAGGTGATCCTCTCGCTTTGGACGACGACCGCCTCGAACCGATGTTCCGCGTCGTAGTCTTCAAGGTGGGTGACCGCACTGTTCATGGCTTCTCCTCCTGGCCCTTGCAGGCTCCGCTCTCGGGCCTTCGGTGGCAATCTTTTGAATCGTTACAGCCCCGGCATCCGGCTCGCCCGGCCAAAGCATCGGGGTCCGCTCCGGCGTCGGGGAACGATCTCCTCCAGGCCCGCTGAACCGTGACCCAGGCCGTGGACATGAGCAGGATAGCCCCAACGCCGATGATGTAGTCGTGCATCATGGTCCTAACTTCCCAATCCGCCGAAACCCATGAACGCAACCGAAAGCAGTCCGGCGATCATCAGGGCCATGGCCGTCCCCCTGGTCACTTCCGGCACCTCGGCCAGCTCGAGCTTCTCGCGTAAGCCGGCCATCAGCACGAGCGCCAGTGTAAATCCAGCCCCGGCGCCCAGCGCGTACACGATGCACTGCACGAAGCTGTAACCCTTGTTGGTCTGAAAAAGCGCCAAGCCCAGTATCGCGCAGTTGGTGGTGATCAGCGGCAAGAAGATGCCCAGTGATCGGAACAGAGCGGGGCTGACCTTCTTGATGAACATCTCCACGAGTTGAACGGTCGAGGCGATGACGGCGATGAACGAGATCAGCTTGAGGTAGGGCGCGTTGATCGCCACCAGCAGCGCCTGGATTCCAAAGGCGCAGATCGAGCTTACCAGCATGACGAACGTCACCGCAGCGCCCATGCGGGAAGCGGTCTCTAGCTTCGACGACACACCGAGGAACGGGCAGATGCCCAGGAAGTACGCCAGGACGAAGTTGTTCACCAGGCTTGCGTTGATGAAGATCGTCCAAAGAGATTCGTCGTGCATCAGACGGTCTCCTTGCTGAGCCCGAGCGTGGTCGCGTGCTCGCGCCGGGCCTTGCGCTGCTTGAACCAGTTGAACAGCAGCAACCAGCCGGCGAGTGTGAAAAAGCCGCCGCTCGGAAGGATCATCACCACCCAGTTCTGAAACGAGTCGTGGAAGAGCTGCGCTTCGAACAAGGTCCCGTTGCCAAGAATTTCTCGGACCGCTCCGAGGCAGAAGAGAGCGAACGCGAATCCAATGCCCATGCCCAGGCCGTCCATGGCCGATCGCGCGATCGTGTTCTTGGAGGCAAAGGCCTCGGCCCGCCCGAGGATCAGGCAGTTGACCACGATGAGCGAGATGAACGCGCCCAGCGCCTTGTAGAGGTCGAGGCTGACGGCCTGAATCAGGTAGTCCACCACCGTCACGAAGGTCGCGATGATCAGGATGTAAGTGGCGATGCGAACCTGCTTGGGGATGAAGCTCCGCAGCGACGAGACCACGATGTTCGACATGACGAGCACGAACGCTGTGGCCAGGCCCATGGCGAGCGCGTTCATCGCTGTGTTCGAAACCGCCAACACCGGGCACATGCCCAGCACCTGCACGAACACCGGGTTCTCCTTCCAGAGGCCCTTGATGAACTCGTCCGTGCCGCTCTTGGGAAGGGTTGCCATGGCCTATTCCCCTCCCTTGAAGTCGGTCAGCTTGTTCTGAATGCGTGGCATCCAGGCCTGTGCGCTGCCGTTGAGGATGTTGGCGATGGCGACGGACGAAATCGTTGCGCCGGTGATCCCATCGACTTCCCAGCCATTGGTCTTGGTCCCGTGCTTGACCGGCACGATGGGGTTGGCCAGCTCCGTGCGATCGTCCCGCAGCGAGACATCCAGGCTTTCGAAGTTCTGAAGGAACGCGGGGTCCGTCTCGATCTTGTCGCCAAGGCCGGGGGTCTCTTTGCTGTCGAGGACTTGGATCCCGATGATCGCCTCCTCGGCGAACGAGTAGCCGTAGATCAGTCGAATGACGTCCTGGTAGCCCATGCCCTGCGCTTCCACCGCAAGGCCCACCAGCTCTTGCGAGTCGTCGTAGCCCGCATAGACGAGCCGTTCCCCTGCACCGTCGCCATCGAGAGCCTTGAACCCGCCTTCATCGTCCAAGCGAAACGTGCTGCTCGTGCGGGCCTTGGGAAGCACGTGGAAAATCGCCTCCTGCAAGGCCTCGGCCTTGTTGCGTTCGATGATCGGGAGCGTCACCTGGAACACGCTGACGATGAGCAGCCCGCAGACCACACCGACCCCCACCATGGCGCGGTACATGTGCCAGATGCTCGGTGGGGCAGGGCGGCTCGCCAGCTCGGTCTGGCTCATGTGGCAGCCTCCTTACCCCGGGCGCCGTACACGCGCGGTCGAGTCCAGCGATCGAGGTGAGGGGTCAGCGCGTTGCCGAGGAGGATGGCGTACATGACGCCTTCGGGTAGGCCGCCCCAGGTTCGGATCACCACCGTAACCAGACCGATGAGCGCGCCGTAGAGGTAGCAGCCGCGCGAGGTCATCGGCGAGCCAACCATGTCGGTGGCCATGAACATCGCGCCGAGCATGAGCCCTCCCGACAAGAGCATGAAGACCGGGGAGGCGTAGCGGGTTGGGTCGACGAGATACAGGGCGCCGCTGAACGCCGCCACCGTCGCGAAGATCGACACGGGGATGCGCCAGTTCATCATGTTCCGGGCGATGAGATAGATACCGCCGAGAAGGATCAACACTGCAGAGGTCTCCCCCGCCGAGCCGCTGATGAAGCCCATGGCCAGGTCACTGGTGTCGGTGGCCTCCCGGCTGAACTTCCAAAGCGCCAAGGGGGTGGCGCTGGTGAGCGCGTCGTACTCCGGCGTCGTTAACGGCAGGGTCAGAGTGGACAAAGGCAAAGACGAGAAACGCCCCGCCCCGAAGCCTGGGATCCAGCTCGTCATCGCAACTGGAAACGCGGCCTGGAGCACGGCTCTGCCCACCAGCGCCGGATTGAACGTGTTGTATCCGAGCCCGCCGAACAGCGCCTTACCCAATGCCACGCCAATGACGCCGCCGACCGCCACCATCCAGAGCGGCAGGCTAGGCGGGAGGGTGAGGCCATAGAGAAGGCCGGTGATGGTGACGGACCAGTCCCCGACAGTGCTGGGCTTGCCCGCGGCGCGGCAGATCACGTGCTCGGTGAGGACACAGGACACGACGGCCATGGAAAGGGTCAGCAAGCCGGCGAGTCCGAACGCGAACACCGCGAACGCCGCGATCGGCAGCAGCGCCAGCACCACGTTGAACATGATCGTGTCCACGCTGTTGCCGCTCAAAACGTGCGGCGAGGTGCGGATCTCCAGAGTCTTGCCCGCTTGAGCCATCACGCAGCTCCTGCTTTGCGCACCTGCACCTTGGCTGCGCGGAACTGCTGCACCAGTGGAATGTGCGAGGGACAGACGAACGAGCAGGAGCCGCACTCGAAGCAGTCCATGAGGTTGTATTCCTCCGCCATGGTCGAGAACTGTTCGGTGGCGGCCAGTCTTCCGAGTGACGACGGGTTGAGGAAGATGGGGCAGGCATCGACGCAGTAGCCGCATCGAATGCAGGGATAGACTTGGCTGTGGGTTCTCTCCGCTGCCGAATCGGTAAAGGCCGTGACGCCCGATGTGCCCTTGGTGATCGAGATATCCAGGCTCGACGCCGCCGCGCCCATCATCGGCCCGCCTAGAAAGACCCGGTTCACATCGTCTTGCACGCCCACCTCGTCCAGCAAAAAGCGAAGCGGCGTGCCGATCGGGATGCGGTAGTTGCCCTTACGCTTTACCGCAGGCCCCGTCACCGTGATGACCCGTTCGTGAATCCCCTGTCCGAGAGGAAGCAGGTGACCGATCTGTGCGGCGGTGGCGACGTTGCAACACAGGGCGTGGATATCGAGAGGCAGACCCCGGGACGGCACCTCGCGTCCCAGAAGCGCCGAGAACAACATCTTTTCGGCGCCTTGTGGGTACTTCACCTGCAGCACCTCTACCGAGCCGTCCAAGTCGCTGGGGAACTCCTTGCCTAAGAGCTCCGCTGCGTCGGGTTTGTTGGCCTCGATGGCGATGATGACCTTCTTCGCCCCCGTGACCTTCAACAGGTAACGAATGCCCACGAAGATGTCCTTGCTCTGCTCCAGCATCACCCGATGATCAGTGGTGAGGAACGGCTCACACTCGATCCCGTTGATGATGAGGGTGTCGACGAACTTGCCCTCGGGAATCTTGAGCTTCACGTGCGTCGGGAACGCCGCGCCCCCGAGCCCCACCACCCCGGCATCCTGGATGGCGGCGATGATCTCGTCCGGCGTCGCGCTGTCGAGCGGACAGGGTGTGCCCTCCTCGACCTCCTGGGTGTCGCCCGCAAACGGCTCCAGGTACACCGCTGGAACCATTCGGCCGCTGATGCTCGGCGCCAGGGCAATCCTGCGGATCAGACCCGAGGCAGGGGCGTGCATGGACACCGACATGAAGCCGTCGGCGCGCGCGATCCGCTGCCCTCGCTGAACTTCCTGCCCTTCCTCCACCACAGGCAGCGAGGGCGCTCCCATGTGCTGAACGAGCGGAACGATGAGGAGCGGCGCGAAGGGGAACTGACGAATGGCTAGCCCACTCGTTTCGTCCTTCGACTCCGGCGGGTGCACGCCATGCCGGAATGTCTTGAGCCCCAGAAGCCTCATCGATTTCATCCCAAGTCGTTCATCAGTTGTACTTCTCGCCGCGCTTGATCCACTTGTCGATGCCCTTTTCGTTTCGGTTCCTGGGCAAGCCAGGGTGGATCACCCGAGCGGTGCATTTTTCCGCTGCCTTCACCAGATCTTTGTAGGGCCCCCCCTCTGGGTTCTTGATGATGGCTTTCTTGTCCGCGTTGTACACGAAGATCTTGGAATTGAGCTGGGTGCATTCATCGCAAGCGGTGCAGTTCGGGGTATCGATCCACGGTGCCAGGTAGTCACCCGCGGCCGCCGCGACAGGCGCTGGTGCCGAAGCCGTTCCGCCGGCTACCGACGCTACTCCGGGAGCGATGTCGCCAGCTGCCAGCGTGGCCAATCCTTCACCCGATCCACCGGTGAGCTGCATCAGCCCGGACATGATCTTTCCGACGACGTCCTGGCGTGCCTGTTCGACGATGGATTCGGTCGAGGGCTGATCCTCGCCAGCCAGCGCCCGCAGCATGGTCCAGAAATCACGCCGATCTTCGCAGGACTCCACGATGGGCTGGGCCACCAGCAGCCGGCTCAGCTGCTGATCCTTGTCGACCATCCACACGTACGGGAACACACCCTCGCGGTCGTCCGGCTCCAAGTCCAGGAACTCCCCGAGCGGCATCATGTTCTCGTTCCAGGTGTCCCTCGGCGCGACCCGGAACTGCTTCCGGAATCGACCCTCGGTGATGGCGAAGTCCGCAAAGGTCAGCGGCAGCTCCATCTCCTTCTCGACCCCGTCTTCCAGGTACTTGATGGTGTAGCTGGGCCAGTCCTGATCCTGCTGCGGGTTGCCCTCCAGATCAAAACACTCCTGAGGCGTCTTCCCCGCGTCGGGGTTGTAACGGAAGAGGGGATACGCTCTGGACTCGACCGCCAGCTTCGACTGGGCCGAGCTCATGTCGTCCCCGATGCCGTGCTCCGGCTGACAGGTGCTGTACAGGTTGAAGAGCGCTGGTCGTCGGGTCTTGAGACCCTGGATGAAGCCCTCGATCATGTGATTCGGGTGCGAGATGCTGCTCTGCATCACGTAGGTCGTACGGTGCGCCATGCCGATGAGGCCGATCTCCTTGCGCGGCTCTTGCTTGCCCTTGATGGACTTGCCGTACTGCGCCATGTCCGAGACCTGGCCGATGAAACCCGAGGTGCAGGCCTGCCCGCCGGTGTTCGAGTAGACCTGCGTGTCCACCACCAAGACCTTGATCGGTGTGCCTGAGGCCATGACCCGGGAGAGGTTCTGGAAGCCGATGTCGTACATCGCACCGTCGCCGCCAACGGCGACCACAGGCGGGCAAAGCTCCCATTCCTCGTCGCTGAACTGTCGCCAATCGAAGTACGTGAGAAACTCGTCGTGCTCGGCAGGCTTGTACTTCTCGTCGAGCTCGAGCTCGGCGGTGCGGATCGCCTTGAAGCCTTCCGCCATCTTGGCCATGTGCCCCTCGAAGATGCCCATCGCCATGGAGGGGCTGTCCTGGAAGAGGTGGTTGGCCCAGGGGAACGGATACGGGTTGAACGGGTAGGTGCTGCCCCAAACCGAGGTGCAGCCAGTGCTGTTGATGATCCCCATGCTGGTTCGGCCGCGGCCGGTGGTGCCCTCGACGTACTTCCACTTGAGCTGTTCCAACTTGGCCACCAGCCCGGTCATCCGCCGGAGCCAAGTCTGGTCGATGGGGTGACTTCCCTCGATCGTCTCCATTCGCGAGGCGATGGCGGCCAGGGTCACGTCCTGATCGCCGATGTCGTCCACGATCTTGGCCATGACTTCGGGGTCACTCACGTTGATCTCGCCAGCTAACCGGAGCTGGATGTGTTCTTTCAGCCGGGCGATGAGCTCGGTGACGTGCTGCAGGTGCTTGGCGATCCGCGGCTGCATCAGGGCTTCCACGGTGGCGACGAAGATGTGAAGCGAGGTCTTCTCCGAGCAACCGAGGCAGGCGCCATCACCACTGGTGAACGGCAAGTAGTTCGACTTGTCGAGGAGGATCGTTTCGAGCGCGCCGATGCCCTCTTCCAAGTCGTCCACCCGGATGTACTTCTTCGGGGTGCTCGGCAGGTCGCTCCAGACGTCCCAGTTGTCGCGCAGAAGCTGCACGGACTCGGCGGTCTGCTTCATGGGGCGTAGCGCGTCGTCGTTGCAGACCTCCACGCACTCCATGCAGCCCTTGCAGGTGTACGGATTGACGGTGATCGAGAGCAGTCCGCCCCCGCCGGGCTGGTCTTGCTCAGGCAGCGTGTAGTGGGGCCGGGTCAGCGCAAACTGAAATCCGTTGAGCTCTTCTTTGAAAAGGCCGAGCTCCTTCTCGAGCTTCTCCTTCTCGCCACCCTTGAGCTCGCTTTGTTTCACCGTTTGCGCCATGGCCTCGTCCATGAGCAGCGCCACCGAGTCGGTTTCTTTCGACTCCTTGAACAGGCTGTGCAGGTTGCGCTCCATGACTTTGGCGGCCTTGGGCAGGTGTTCGATCTGCGCGCCGTGGCCGTTTTTGCGCACCCGGTTCACGATGGTGTCGAAGACCTGGCCCACCTCGTTCACCAGCCCCGGGATCGCGGTGTCCGGGCAGACGGTGTAACAGCTGCCACAGGCGGTGCAGTTCTCGGGTATCCATTCAGGGTGGTCGAAGCGAATGCCGGTCATGTCCCGGAACAGGGCCGTGGAGGGCGGCATGACGCCCAGCCCGATGAACGGATCGGTGAGGTTGTCGTTGCCCATGCCTCGAGCGTAGAAATTTCCCGTCTGCTCCCAGAAGCGGTGGATATCGCTCATGGGTGCCTTGCTCTGAGGCAGCGACTTCACCATCATCGGCAGCTTTCGTTTGGCGGCCGCGGCCTTGGCGTCGGCCTTGCTGATGGGGCCGGGGACCAGCTCCTTGAGCTCCTGGAAGCCGCGCTTGACCACCCTCACGTTGTCTTCGACGACTCTGCGTCCCTTGGAGCCGAACTTGCCCTGCAGCTGATCGTGAATGGCGTCGAGGAGCTTCTCCTCGGTGAACCCGGCCTGCTTCATCACGGGCGAGGCCGCGAAGAATGCGCCCTGGAACGCGATGCCCTGCATACGGAGCTGAAGCTCGGAATCGGTGGCTTCGTCGCGCGCGATCTGGAACGCGTCCAGGTAGTAGACCTTGATCTTCTTGTCGAGGATGATCTTCTGATAGCTGGACGGAATGCTCTCCCACATCTCCTCATTCGAAGTCTTGTCGCTCTGAATGATGAAGACGCCGCCTTCTTTGAGGCCGGCTAGCGCGTTGGTGTGCCCGAAGACGTTCGGGTCCGGCGACAGCACCACATCGACGTAGAAGTACTCGCAGTTGATCTTGATCGGCTCGGGCGCCGCCGATAGATAGTACGTGGTCGGCTGGCCCTTTTTCTCCGAGCCGTACTTGGGGTTCGCCTTCATGTGGTAACCCAAGAGGTCGAACAGCGTCATTGCCAGGTTCTTGCCTGTCGTGATCGCGCCCCAGCCGCCGATCGAATGAAACCGGACTGTGATGCTGTCCTTGGGCATCAAGTTCGGGTTCTCCGACCCACGAATCGCCAGGTCTTTGACGTCGGGATAAGCCTCCGCGATCGTCTGCTGGTAGATGTCCTGCTTTGGCGTCATCGCCTCGTCGCGCAAAAAATCGATCGATAGGTAGAAGAGCTTTTTCCGCGGCCCATTCTCGAGCATGTTTTCGACCGCGCCCACGAGGCCCTCGGGCTGCAGGTCTCGGCTGCCCATGCCGAAAGAGCCGGAGTAGAGCGAGGGGGCGTCGCTCAATGACTTGTACGCGGCCAGCTCTGGGTAGGCCGAGCGCTTGAGGTCCTTGCCGTTTTCGAGGCACTTGCTCACCGTGGCGCGGATCTCCCGCATCAGCGGCAAGTCCGCGGCCAGCGGCTGGTCCAGGCGCTCCAGGACGGTCACGCCCTTTTTGCCCTGAATGATCTTCCCGATGAGGTCGCTCGGGAACGGACGGAACATGAGCATGTCCACGACGCCCACCTTGAGACCGCGCGACTCCCGAAGGTAGTCCACCACCGCCTCGGCAGAGGGGATCATGCTACCTTGGCCAACGATGAGGTAGTCGGCATCGTCGGCTCGGTACGTCATCACGCGGCTGTATTGGCGACCCGTCAGCGCGTAGAAATCTTCGAACGCCTGCTCACTCAAAGCCTGGATGTGATCGAAGAAGAACGGCCGCTGCGCCGCCACGCTTTGCATGTACGAGTCCTGGTTCTCGACCAGGCCGGCCATCACCGGGTTGTCGACGTCCCAGAGCAAGGGGATGCGCCGGCGGGTTTCTCCGTAGATAATCCTCTGCGCGGGGGTAGGGGTCTCGATGATGTCATCGGGTTGCCCCAGGTACTCTGCGATGAGCTCGCGCTCGGGCACCATCAAGGACTCGATGAGGTGCGTGGTGAGAAAACCGTCCTGGGCGATGATGCCGGGGGTGAGCGAGAGCTCCGCAATCCTGTGCGAAATGATGTTCAGGTCGGCGGCCGCCTGGGCGTTCTTGGCGAACATCTGGAAGAAGCCCGTATCGTCGACGCAGTGGTAGTCGTCGTGTCCGGCGTGTACGTTGAGGGTGGACTTGGTCATGGCACGCGCCCCGACGTTCAAGACGTAGGTCAGCCTCTTGCCCACCGCCGCGTAGAGCGACTCGTGCATGTAGGCGATGCCCTGCCCGGAGGAGAAGTTCGCCGAACGCATGCCGGTCATCGACATGCCAGCGGTGACGGCCGCCGCGGCGTGCTCACCCTCGGGCTCGACGAAGATCAGCGGCCGCCCCGAAACGTTGATGTGTCCCGCTGCAGTAGCCTCGGCCCAGTACTCGCCCATCTGAGTCGAGGGCGTGATCGGATAGGCGCCGGCGGCATCCGTCGACTCGCGCTCACACATGATGACGGCGGTGTTGCCATCCAGTGCGGCACGGGAGCCGGGATACTTGAACTTGCCGTCCCCGTCTCTGCCTTGGCCCTTGTTCTTTTTACCGAAGAATCGCGCGGACATCGAAACCACCTGTCGGGCTTTGGCCCTTGTTTCTAGGTCGGGGCGTCGCGGAGCGTGCCCTTACGAATGATCTTTTTGGCTGCCGGCCCCTTCACCGGCCCGGCCTTGGGATCGATCCAGACGATAGCCCCTGTGGGGCACCGTTCAATCGGAGTCTGCGTCTTGTGTGCTCTGCTGTAGTCCACCACCGGGAGGCTCATCTTCATGCTAATGAGGCCTCTCGGAGCGTCCATCTCGCAGCGAGCGCAGCCGGTGCAGGCAACCTCGCAGTCCTCTAGGACTTCGTCGCCGGCCTGCTGGGAGCTGCAAGCAACCCAGAGGCGGTGGCTCTCCTTGTGCAGCGAGAACAGGTCCTTGGGACAGACCTCGACGCAGTCCCCACAGGCGGTGCACAGCGCTTCGTTCACCACCGGTAGCTTGTGCTCGTTCATATGGATGGCGTCGAAGTCGCAGACCTCGTCGCAATCCCCTAGACCGAGGCAGCCCCAAAAGCAGCCCTTGCCGCCGCCGGCAACCCGAGCTGCCGAGCGGCAGGTCTGCTCGCCGTGATATCTGGCGTGGTTGCGGGCCACGTTGGTGCCGCCCGCGCAGGCCAGTCGAGCGACCAGCTTCTCTTCGGCCCCAACGTCGACGCCCAAAAAGCTTGCGATCTCCGCTCTCTCTTCGCCAGAGCTCACCGTGCACTTGCCGGGCAGGGCCGCGCCCGTCGTCAGCGCTTCGGCGAACGGGCGGCAGCCGGGAAAGCCGCAGGCGCCGCAGTTCGCATGCGGCAGCATCTCCTCGACGACGTCGATGCGCGGATCCTCGTATACGTACAGCTTCTTGTTGGCCAAAACCAAGGCTGTAGCGAGGATGAATGTGAGCCCGCTGAGGGCCCCAACCGCCGTGAGAAACAGCATAGGAAAAAGAGTCAGTTGTCGGTGCAGTCCCGACTAGAAATCGCCCCCGGATGGGGAGTGTAGCCCCATGTCACCCCGGTGAAAAGGAATCGTGAGTCAGATTGGCCACATCACCGACCTTCACGACCCGCGTGGTCGGCTGGGCCGGCGTCTCCTCCGGCAGAAACCAACGCGCCCAGAGCACACCGCTCTTGTGACCCTGCGTTCGAATCCAGTTCGGGTGCCCCGGATCCCGCGCCGAGATCACCAGCGTCCAAGAGCCGTCGTCGTTATAGACAATCTGATGCCCGTTGATCGACACGCGCTCGTAGTCGTAGTTGTAGGTGTGTAGGAACTCGTTCCAAATGCACAGGTTCCAGAAGGGGCACTTGGGGTCCGTTCCTTCGATGATGAGCGCCTCGTCGTCTTCGAGGGCGTAGTTGCCCATCCCATACGAGGCGTCGCTCGCTCCCCAGCCGTAGGTGATCGCCCCCATCGGAAGCGGCTCTTGCATGGTATTCGGGTCGCCAATCGTGGGGATCGGCGTGATCTGGCATTGCTCCTTGATCCAGGTCGTCGCGGCCCGGAAGCGTCGCGCCATGTCCTCGTCGGTGACGCGGGTCGTCGAGGGTGGGTCGTCGGATTCGATCGTCCAGACGGCTCGCCTGTCTTTGAAGGGATCGGCGAGATAATCGCGCGTGATCGCGGCGTTGGTTTGTGGCGTGAACCGAAGCCAGTTCCCGGGGTGTTCCTTGGCGCTCAGGACGATGTCGTAGGTCCCATTTGCATTGGCCTGCATGTCGCCGATGCGAAGGCAATCCACGATGCCCTCCGCGGGCCGGCCGTCATCGGGCCCTTCGTACACGCTCAGCGAAAGATAGACCGCGTCCCCAGCGTCGAGGTGCACGCGATAAGTACGGCTCGGGTCGAGCGCTGCGAATTGGTAGTACGCATCCGCGTTGTCTCCGCCCCACTTTTTGTAGCGGCCGACGATGTCGACGAAATGAGGCCGGTCCTTGTCGGCCCAGACATAGCAGTCGAACGCCACCTGCGTGAGCGAGAAGATCCAGCGGTAGCCTTCGATCACCGAGACATCCTGCTCCACCGCACGATCGCCACGCAGGAATGTATCCTCCAGCTCGCGCATGGCATCGATCAGCTCACGGAATGCAGCGGTCGTCTCGAAGTTTCGTTCAGTCATGGTTTCCTCGGACGACTAGGGTGGCGTCATCGCGACGGCGGATGATAGTCGTATCGATCGATTCAGACCATCAGAAGAGCTGGGTTTGCCACCATCGTCGCTCTCACTAGGATGCCCTTCTCGGGAGAACTGGAAAAGGAGATCGACATGAGATTCATCCTCACGCTGTTGCTAGTGCTCGGCATGGCCAGCACTGCTCTGGCAGGCCCGCAGTCGACCATCGGCGGAGCCCGCCTGCAGACCGACATGGCTCACAAGGTCGCCTCGGGCTGGCCGAGCACCGCCTATGAATGGTGGAACAAGGGGAAGAAGAAGCTCGACTGGGCCTTGGGCGGTGAGCTCGTGTACGGCCCATGGTCGGGTGCCTGGGATGACCCGCGGATCGCGTTTGCCGTCTACGCCCCCCTGCGCTTCCACCTTTGGGACCGCACGCGCCCCAATTCCAAGACCGACCTCGGGTTCCGGGTCACGCCCGGGCTCATGGTGGGGTCTGCCGCCTACAAGACCCCGACGGTCGTCTCGCGGATCGAGCTTGCCGTTCCTGTCAGCGTGGACGTCAATCCCAAGCTGAGCGTGGTCACCGGTGCGGCGATTCCCATCGACCTCGGATGGGTCAAGCGAACTGGTTTTGGCGGAGTGATACCCCTGCTGGTGCGCTTGGGGGTCGAGATCAAGGCCGGCAACAAGACCGCGCCCTTCGTTCTGATGGAAGTCGGACCGGGCATCGGCTTTGGCCAGGGACGATCCGGAGTCGACCTGGCGGCGCGCCTCTGGGCGGGCACCACGTTCTGGTCCGTCATCGGGAACTGATCGCCTCGTCAAAGGCGTTGCGGACGTCGACCGGAAGCGCCGACCGGTCTGCCTCGTCGAGGCTTCGGTAGCGATCCTTCAGCGCTCGCCAGGACTTGACCTGGAAGGTCTTGGCCACCGAACGGAAAGGATGGCCGAGGAGCTGGCCGTCGTAGAGCGCCTCGTCGCGATCAAAGGCGGCCTCGTTGAAGCGGGTTTGCCCCGCGGCTCGGTGACGCTCGTAAGCGCGTTCGTTCTGTTCCATCAAGGGCACGTGAATGCGCACGATCTCGCTCAGCAGAGGTCCGAGCGCCTCGATGTGAGCCGGGGCAGGCTCGTGCCCGTCTTCGAGCTTGTTCGCGCCTTGCCCGTGCAAGCGCTCGAGCCATGAGCTCAATGTGGGTGCGCGCTCCGCGATGATGCGCTCCGCCGAGGGGTCGCTCGTGTTCATGCCGAGCTCTCCGTAGACGCTGGCGTCGGCCAGCGTGAACTGGCTACCGAACAGAAACGGTCGCTCCCGAAGCACGCTCTCGACGAGATCGAGTGAGCGAGCGAATGCTTCGTTCAGGAGCTCGTGCGTCGCCGGGAAGCCGGGCCGGCTTGGCGGCGTCAGACCCTTGGGCAAACCTTCCTGCGCGTATCCGGCCGGAGCGACGCTGAACAAGTACGGAAGTCGCCGCACCTGCCGGCGTGCGAACCATCGACCGAATTGCCGACGCCCCGGACCCGGCAACGCCCGGGCCATCTCCTCGGCGACCCGCTCCCCTGCGTCGTTGTCCTTTGCCGAGGTCACCCAGCGATGATGGTGCGCGACGTAGAGCCCGAACTCGTCGAAGTGGTCGTCGATCAGGCGCGCCACGAGCTCGCAGGCAGGGTCTTGCGGAATCAATCGCCGCGAGTCCGTGCCGTGATGCTCGTCGAGCCACTCCGCGATCGCGGTCGAATCGTAGATGTTGCTGCCGTCGTCGGTGAAGAGAAATGGCACCAGCGGGAATTCGTCCAGCT
>Ga0316201_10000785_pt1 | contig 19665 bp, 16 predicted proteins | sample CS6wburrow_MG_FD_204516 | JGI IMG/M metagenome (GOLD analysis project Ga0316201, IMG submission 204516) | Coastal sediment microbial communities from Delaware Bay, Delaware, United States - CS-6 worm burrow | ecosystem: Environmental > Aquatic > Marine > Coastal > Sediment | place: USA... | reverse complement strand
AAGCGAGATACTTCGATTCCATGGAAATTTAATCTTCATCCTATTTTAATTAACAATGAGCAAATTTCAATAAATATTAAATATGATGTGCCTGAAAAAAGTGCAATCAACATCACAATTTACAATTTAGGCGGTAGGCCTATAAAAACAGTTGTGGACGGAATCGCTGAAGCGGGATTTTACACTTATGCTTGGAACGGTTCAGATGATTCAGATAAACCTCTTGTAGAAGGAGAATATGTTTGTGTAATGCAGGCTGGGATGTTTATTCAAATCCAGCATATTTTTCTAATACATTAAAATATTTGTAAATGTTTGATCAGATAATAATAAATTCGCTGAACTATAATTAACGAAATACGATATATATGGAAAACTTTTTCGAAAAATATAAAAAATTGCGGGAAAACCAAAAAATTGATCTGACTGATATTGAGAAGAGGACCAAGATCCATATCAAATATTTAACTGCTATTGAAGCAGGTAGATTTGATAAATTACTAGATCCTTATAGAAGATTATTTTTACGAGCTTATATAAGTGAGATTGGCGCAGATCCTGATTTAGCAGTCGGTGAACTAACTGAATATTTATTAAAAAAAGATATTCCACAAACTAAAGTCCCTGAAGCTACCGAACAGGAAAAAAATATCCCTGAAGAGAAAAAAATAGATATACCTATTCCTTCGGAAAAGAAATTAGAAAAACTTCGAGATATCACTTTGGGATTAGATAAAAAGAGGACAAATACCCAAACTATAATTTCCCCCAATTTAATTAAAGGCGCACTTTTTCTTGTTTTTTGGGTAATAATTATTATTGTTATCAGAAACATTACACTTGACACGAATAATGATGAGCTAATTTCGCAGCCCAACCAATTATCTTCCAATATTGCATCAATTATTAATTTTGAACAACTTAAAACAGATTTTATTGAGGTAAGTTCTCAACAAACTGTAATTGAACAATCGCTTCCATTTATTATTAAAGTTGTGTCAAAAAAGACTCTTGGAATATTAGCAGCACAAGATTCATTAGAAATAAAATCATTCATAATTTCTGCTGGAGATCAAAAAACTTTCTCATTTGACACAAACATAGATATCTTGCTAAATCATACTGATGGAGTTAATACATACGTTAATGGAGCTAAGGTTCAAGATATTACACAGCAACCAACACCGGTACGATTAATTTTTTCAGGTAATCCAAAATCTGTAACGATTAAGCATTACTCCAAATCGGAATAATTCTACCCACAAAATAATATTACTTTCCCCTCTCTATTAAATTGGAGACAATAAATATTTTTAAAATAATTATTGACAAAAGTGGTTTATCTGACTAATATCGTGGGTAATCGTGGGTAATATTCCCTACTATTATAGGTGAAATGGTGAAAAAAACAATAGAAAACTCATTTTTTGGTCAATATTCATACTCGATTGATACGAAAGGTCGAGTTAATGTTCCAGCAAAATTCCGACAAGTTTTATCAGAAGAAAATGATAAGACATTTATTATAACACGTGGTGAAGAACGTTGCATTAGGGTTTATCCGCTAGTCGTATGGGAAGAAATCGTTGAGGGATTAAGTAAATTATCAGCGGTTTCTCCGAATAATCGTCATTTTATTCGCAAGACTACACGCTATGCCTCTATAGTACAATATGATAGTCAGGGACGTATCATGCTAACCAAACCACTAATTGATTATGCAGGACTTGATAAGGATGTCTTCATAATCGGAACATTAAACAAGTTCGAAATATGGAATCCAGATACTCTTGATCAGATAGATTCTGATGATACCAATATCGATGCAGCCACTCTACACGAATTAGCAAAAGATATAATTTTATGACCACCAGTGGGATAAGCACCATTCTGGAGCATAGACCTGTAATGGTTTCAGAAGTGATGTCTCATTTGATGACTGATCCAAATGGTATCTATATTGACGGAACGATTGGCTTGGGCGGACATTCTAAAATAATTCTATCTTCACTAAATAAAAACGGTCATCTCATCGGGATAGATCGCGATACCACTGCCCTTACTCTTGCCAAAGATGCTCTATCCCCATTAAGTACTAATTTTTCACTAATAAATCGATCATACGCTGAAATCGATTTGATAATCAAAGAATTTGGTACAAAAAGTGTAAATGGCATCCTACTAGACTTAGGATTATCCTCTGCACAATTAAATGACCAAAGTCGCGGATTTACATTTACCGGCAACGGCTCTCTCGATATGAGATTTGATCACAAGTATGGCAAAACTGCTGAAGAAATCTTGCAGTCCAAGACCGAGGCAGAAATCGCTGATTTTATCCGCATGTATAGTGAAGAACGCTTTGCTAAAAAAATTGCCTATAATATTAAACGTGCCGGAAAAATGTCTACCGTAGATGATATAAGAGAGGCAATTAGACTATCAACTCCTCCTAGCAACCGTAACCGTTCATTTGCACGCGTTTTCCAAGCAATCAGAATTATGGTTAACGATGAATTAAATCAGTTAAATATTTTCTTAGAGAAGTTTATCAATCACTTATGCGTTGGCGGAAGAATTGTAATATTGAGTTATCATTCTCTCGAGGATCGCTTAGTTAAAATCGCCTTTAAAAAGTTAAAAAATGAAGGTCAATTATCAATATTGACTAAAAGACCACTTATAGCAGCGGATGATGAATTAGCTGAGAACAGTCGCTCTAAAAGTGCCAAATTGCGCTCAGGAGAACGAATATAGCTGTGGTTAATCAAAAGTCGAAATACAATCCGCGTAAAAAACGACAAATATTGCGATCAACATTGCCATATATTATCGTTGTTGTATTCATTTCATGTATTATAACATATTTGTGGATTTACTCAGAGGTAGATGAAACTTTGAACGAGCTTGCTACACAACAAAGAATACTGGTAGAGCTCAATGACGATATCAGCAACCTGAAAGATAACATTGAATATCTATCTCGTGTAGATGTGCTTACAACTCGTGCAAAAAATGATTTAGGAATGGTTTTTGCAACTCCTGAGACAGTTGCGATATATGTTGATGGATCAATTATATCAGAAAAGTGATGACTAGAATTTATCAACAATATCGGCGCCGAATTTCATTCCTTTCAATACTTGTGCTATTTTCGTGGGGAGGGCTGAGTTATCGTCTTTATGATATCCAAGTGGCAAATGGAATGCAATATCACAAACAAGGTCAAAAACAGGGTATTGCAAGGGAGGAGTTACCTGCGATTAGGGGTAATATTTATGATGTAAATGGTGTACCCCTAACTAGAAATATTACTCACTATACAATTGCCGCTGATCCGTCTATAGTTCAGAGCAAACAAATAGTTGCTAAGGAATTATCAAAAATAACAGGTAAGCCAGTTAATCATTATATTAAAAAACTTAATGGTAAAAAGAATTTCTCTTATCTTGAGCGAAATCTTGAGAAAAAAGATGCACAGCCCCTAATGGAAAAAAATATTGACGGAATTATCGTTCAAAGGCATTTTCAGCGCTCATACCCACAGGATAATATTGGTGGACAATTGATCGGTTTTACAAATGTTGACAATAAAGGTTTAGCCGGGATAGAAAATATTTTTAACACGCAATTATCCGGAGCCAATGGATGGATTGTTAAGCAACGCAGCGGATTGGGTAATGTCAATATGAAAAATAATTATCCGAAGCAAAATCCAATTGACGGCGCAGATGTTCATCTCACTATTAATATTAAATATCAATCTATTTTACAGGAAGAATTGTTAAAGCAATTAAAAAATACTGATGCATTAAGTGCCACAGGTATTATTACTAATCCGCAAACTGGTGCAATACTTGCGATGGCATCCGTACCTGATTATAATCCCAATAAGCCAAATAAATCTGCCACTGAAAATCAAAAGATTAGAGCGTGTACTGATCAGTTTGAACCGGGATCTACATTTAAAATCGTAGCTGCAACCGCTGCTATCGATAATAATCGAGTGAATGTAACTGACAAATTTAATTGTGAAAACGGTACTTATCGATATAAAACAGTAACAATTAATGATCATAAACCTCATAATATTCTTACTTTTGGTGAAATAGTTGAGCATTCAAGTAATATCGGTATTATTAAGGTGGCTTCACAGATTGGTGAAAAATATATTTATAATTATGCACAAGAATATGGTTTTGGAGCACCCACAAACATTGGGTTAAGTGCTGAATCGAGTGGAACCTTGCGTAAATTAAATGAGTGGAGCAATATTTCCATAGCTGAGATTTCTATGGGACATGAAGTTGGGACTACTGCAATTCAACTTGCAATGGCTTATGGTGCAATTGCAAACGGCGGGATATTGTTAAAACCATATATAATCAATAATATCAGTAATATAGATGGTGTTTCAATCTATTCTGAATCACCCAAAGTTATTCGGAAAATTGCCGATGAAAACGTAATGGCACAACTATCTCAACTGTTAGTGAATGCAGTTGAAACAGGAACGGGCATAGAGGCCAATATATCCGGATGGCAAATTGCCGGTAAAACAGGTACGGCTCAAAAAAGTATCGACGGAGTCTATTCTCACACAAAATTTTTATCAAATTTTGTGGGATATTTACCGGCAAGCAATCCACAATTATTATGCATTATTACACTTGATGAACCAAAATTAGGGTATCATTGGGGTGGCACAGGAGCAGCGCCTGTTTTTAAACAGGTAATGGAGCGTATTATTAACATTGATGATTCCATTCAAATGCCTTATAAAATTATCAGGAAAACTATCAATAGAGATCCATTGCTTGTAAAGCATGAGATAAACGAAACAAAAACTAATCGAAAAAATGAACCAATTCTACTTTCGTCTATTGCTAAGGAACATTCTCCTATTTCTTCATTGGCAAATTCACAGCTAAAAAATACTGAAATAGTTATTCCCAATGTTCAAGGAATGAGCTTAAAAAAGGCTATCACAACACTTAGTCAAGCAGGGTTAAAATCTAAATTTAAAGGTTCTGGGACGGTAGTACAACAAACTCCAAAACCAGGTACAATTTCAACAAGTGGAACAATTTGTTCAATAGGATTAGAGTAAAATGTTGCTCAATGAAATAGTAAAACAGGTTGTTTCATCTAACATGCAAATCCCAAAGATAAGCGTGGGCGGGCTATCAATTGACTCGCGAATTATTAATAAAGGTGATGTTTATGTTGCAATTCCAGGAACTCAGCTTGATGGACACAATTATATCCAAGAAGCAATCAAAAAAGGCGCAGTGGCGGTTGTCACAAACGGAAGAGATGTAGGAACTCTATCGGTTCCGCAAATTAAAGTAGGCAATCCACGCCGCGCGGCATCGATTATGGCGGCTGAATTTTGTGGTCATCCTTCCAAACAATTGACTGTTATCGGGATAACCGGTACGAATGGGAAAACAACAACTGCATCTTTGATTTATTCAATATTTAAAACAGCCGGAATAAAAATTGCCCAAATGGGTACTTTTGGATTAATTGCCGAGGGTTTTAAAACCAAAAAGGATCTGACTACCGCTGATCCAATTACTTTACATCGCCAGTTTTCTGAACTCCTTGCGAACAACTTTACACATGTTGTTATGGAAGTTTCTTCACATGCTTTAGATCAGTACCGCGTTGCAGATATAGATTTTAATTATGCAGTGTTTACTAATCTTACACCTGAACATCTAGATTATCACAAAACCATTGAGAATTATTACCACTCAAAAGCTAAATTGTTCAAAATGTTACCTATAACTAGTACAGCAATATTAAACATAGATGACGAATACGGCATGAGATTAGAAAGCGAATGCAATGTCCCCATTATAACCACATCTCAAAGGGAAAAAAGAGATATATATTTTAAATCTCATCGAAGCTCATTAATCGGTATTAAGGGTACAGTACAAGTGGTTAATCAGACATTTAAAATTAACTCGCCATTAATAGGGAAATTTAATTTAGAGAATATTTTATCGGCTATTGCGGTTGCGCATGCTGCAAGTATTGCACAAATTGATATTATTGCCGGTATTGCCGCATGTAAAAATGTACCTGGAAGAATGGAGGTTTTTACAACATACTCAGGCGGGATAATAATAATTGATTATGCTCATACACCCGATGCATATAAAAAAGTACTAAGTACTATTCGTCACCTAACAAGTAAAAAATCAAAAATAACATTGGTGTTTGGTGCCGGGGGAAATCGTGATAAAACAAAACGTCCCATTATGGCAGCTGTAGCTGAAAAATATGTTGATAAATGCTATATCGCTCCTGACAATCCGAGAAATGAATCAATTGATGAAATTAATAGTCAAATAGTTGGTGGATTTCAAACAAACAAATATGAAATTTTTACTGAACGTAGTGATGCGGTTCGAAAAGGTACAGAGAAATTAAAAAAGAATGATGTGTTGGTAATATTAGGCAAAGGTCGCGAAGAATATCAAGAGATAAATGGACAAAAACTATTTTATTCCGATATAAAAATTATAGAAAAATTTATTAAATGAGAATCACGTTATCAGAACCAAAAAAATTCTCTAAAGTCTTTGAAAAAGTCATAGGTACCACATTAGTAAAAAATATTTCTGGTATCAGTACTGATAGCCGGGAATGTGTAGCAGGTGATTTATATTTAGCGATCAGAGGTGAAAAAGTTGATGGTCATCAGTTTGTTGAAGAAGCCCAAATCAATGGGGCATTAGCCGCATTAGTTAGTGAACCTGTTAATAAAAGTGGAGAAATACAACAAATTGTAGCTGAAAACCCAATAAAGTCAATCGGTAAGGTTTCTTATGTGTGGCGCAAACAATTTAATATACCGGTAATTGGAATTACGGGATCGAATGGTAAAACCACAACCAAGGAATTATTGAGACATATTTTAAGTTCAAAATATATTGTTCATGCCACTAAGGGAAATTTTAACACATCAATAGGTGTACCATTGACGTTGCTACAAATGCAAGATAATCAAAATTTTAGCATCATAGAAATGGGCGCAAATCAACCTGGTGATATAAAAACACTTTGTCAAATTGTTGAACCCACGGATGGACTGATCACTAACATTGCACCTGCCCATTTAGAAGGTTTTGTGACTATAGAAAATATTGCAATGGAAAAATCGGAGCTATTTAAAAATTTAGCAAATGGGACTGCTTTTAAAAACATTTCCGATGAATGGATAAAAATATTCTCTACTAATACCAAATCAATAACATATGGATTTTCCAACGAATGCGATTTTTATGCAGATTTTCATCGTGAGTCCAACGGCAATATAACTTTGAAAATAAATGACATTGAATTAAGTACAAATTCACAAAACATTGTATTCGCTAAGAATGTTCTTGCTGCATCATCAGTTGCAAGATCGTTCGGAATTGAATGGACTGAAATTCAGGAAAGAGTTATATCATTTTCACCAACTTATGGCAGAGGTGTTGTTAGAAAGTATGATTCTATAACCGTCATTGATGATACATACAATGCAAATTACAACTCCACATTAGCCGCAATTGAAAATTTGGCTCAATTTCCAACAAGAGGACGCCGGATATTTGTATTTGGAGATATGGCCGAGCTGGGCAATGATTCAAAAAAGTATCATGAAAAAATTGGTGAAGAATGTCTTGAAAATAATTTAGATGCGGTTTTTACAGTAGGCACTCAGACTAGAATAACTGATATAGCTTTGGATCCATTAAAATATCATAAACATTTTCAAAATAAAGAACAATTATCAAAAGAGTTGATCAATTTCTTACAGAATGGAGACATTGTTTTATTTAAAGGATCTCGCAGTATGGAAATGGAAAAAGTAATTCACGAGGTTTTTAAAAACTGATGTTATATCACTTACTATTCCCATTATCCGATATATGGTCGCCACTGAATTTGTTTCAATATATAACATTCAGAGCCGTAATGGCGTCAATATTTGCGCTACTAATAAGTTTCCTCATCGGTCCTTGGGTTATTCGTCAATTGACTCACCATCAAATAGGCGAACAGATAAAATCCAGAGGACCACAATCTCACCAATCAAAAAAGGGCACGCCAACAATGGGAGGCGTTATGGTACTCACCGCCATACTCCTCCCAACCCTCCTTTTCGCCCAGTTGAATAATATTTACATACAAATTATTATTATTGCCACATTATGGATGGGATTATTCGGATTTATTGATGACTATTTAAAAGTTATCAAGAAGAAGGAATCAGGATTAATTGCACGATATAAACTTGCAGGTCAAATTACTCTTGGAATTATAATCAGCTCTTGGATGTATTTCCGTCCTGAATTTGCCGAGTTATGGAGCTATACATCAGTCCCATTTTTTAAAGATACCGTTTTAAGTTTGGGTTGGTTTTACCCAATCATGATTATTTTAGTTATTACAGGATTTTCAAATGCTGTCAATTTAACAGACGGTTTGGATGGTCTTGCCTCCGGATTACTTGCTGTGTCATTTGCGGTATTTGCTGGTATTGCTTATGTGTCAGGTCGTATTGACTTTTCCAATTATTTAAATATCGAATATCTTCCTGGTGCGGGAGAACTAACAATATTTGCCGCAGCCACCGTTGGCGCTTGTGTAGGGTTTTTATGGTTTAACTCTGCTCCCGCCTCAGTATTTATGGGAGATGTTGGCTCACTTTCAATTGGTTCAGCCCTAGGTACGATGGCAGTATTACTGAAAAAAGAACTTTTATTATTCATTATTGGTGGTGTGTTTGTTATCGAAGCGTTATCTGTTTTATCACAATGGGCCTATTTCCGATACACTAAAAATAAAACTGGAAAAGGGAAACGACTATGGAAAATGGCACCGATACATCATCATTTTGAGTTGAAGGGTTGGCCGGAAACTAAGGTCGTTATACGATTTTGGATAATAGGATTATTGTTCGCTTTATTTTCTCTAACAACATTCAAGATTCGATGAATAAAGTAGAAAAAAATATAAACGAAATAAAAAGACTATCAATTTCCATAATTGGATTAGGACGAAGCGGCATCGCAACTGCGCGTTTAGCTAATTATATAGGTTCAAATGTTTTTATTAGTGATAATTCTTCATCAAACGTGGTAATGGAAAATTTGAAATCATTAAAATCAATCGGTATTCAAGGTGAAATTGGCGGTTTTAGTGATAAATTTTTCAATACCGATTTAATGGTTATATCTCCCGGAGTAGCTGCCGATTCAGAAGTAGTGTTGGAAGCACAAAATCGGGGCATTAAAGTTATCGGAGAAATTGAATTTGCTAGTTTATTCACTAACTCTCCAATTATTGGAGTTACAGGGTCAAATGGAAAATCTACTACAGTGCATGCACTTGTAGAAATGTGCCAATCTGATGACATTCATGGAGTTTTGGCTGGCAATATTGGATTGGCTTTCTCAGATAAAGTGTTAAAAGAATTACAGAATCCTGACCCGAAAAGAGTATACATACTTGAAATTTCAAGTTTTCAGATGGAATTCATTGAGAATTTTCATCCATATATATCAATATTTTTAAATGTTTCACCAGATCATTTGGATCGACATAAAACTTTTGACAATTATTTAAATGCTAAGCTTCGCTTAGCAGAAAACCAGACAGAAAACGACTATGTTATTTATAATTCTGATGATAAGATCTTATTAAATGCTCTAAAAACACATACTGCAAAAAAAATAACATTTAGTCCTCATTACCATGAGAATAGTATCTACAGTATTAATAAATCAAATATAATAAACAAAGAGTACGCCAAACTCACAAAACTCGAGAACATTGGGTTGCCCGGACAGCACAATATTTATAACCTCCTTGCAGCTGCTTCGGGCGCCCATTGCTTGGGTGTCTCTGATGAAAATATTGCTGAAGTTATGCAATCATTTAAAGGGATACCACATAGACTAGAATGCATTGCAAAAATCGATGGAATTGAATTTATTAATGATTCAAAAGCTACAAATATTGATGCAGTCAAAGTAGCCATAGAGAGCTACAAAAAATCAATTATATTAATATTAGGTGGTTTAGCAAAGGGTAACGATTTTGCTGAATTGCTAAAGTATAAAAATAAGATTAAACACATAATTGCATATGGCAAAGCAAAAGATATTATCCATGATGAACTCTCTACCACATTCGATGTGAGTATGATTGAGCTCTTGCGGGAAGCAGTAGCCATGAGTTACGATAAGGCAACAAATGGTGACATTGTACTATTATCTCCAGGTTGTGCCAGTTTTGATCAATTTCTGAATTTTGAAGATCGTGGAATAAAATTTTCCCAATGGGTTAGAGAATTGGAAAAATGAGGCAATTAGATATATCTAAAAAAAGATTCGATCAACCTTTACTATGGTCGGTAATTGCATTAATAGTTATTGGCACTATCATGCTGTATAGCTCAAGTACCGCAGTATCATTAGCTAAAACAAATGGTCAAACCGATACATATTATATAATTGCACATTTAAAAAGATTAATAATTGGCATCATGGCTTTGGGCATTTTTATGGTATTTGATTATCGAAAATTAAAATTCTTAGCACCATTCTTAATCGTAATTGCGATAACTCTTTTAGTATATACAAAAGTTTGGTATTGGATTAACGGAGTGTCATCGCCTGGGAGATGGTTATTCTTAGGTTCATTTTCATTACAAACTTCCGACATAGCCCGTATTGCATTGATAATATATCTTGCTTCATTCATGGCAAAAAAGAAACATCAGATCCATGATTTTTACACAGGGTTTTTTCCACCATTATTAATAACTGCAATTTTGGTAGGACTGATAATGGCGCAACCAGATTTTAGTACTGCCATAATGCTTTGCATTATTGGAACTATGATGATGTTTATCGGTGGGGCAAGATACGTACAACTAACGGCAGCCGGTCTTGCTGCAGCTCTAGTTACAATCCCTCTAATGTTGTCTGTTCCATATAGTAGATTGCGAATATTGACATGGCTAGGTGGTAACGAAGATGTAGTTGATACCGGATATCAAATTACACAATCCTTAATAAGTCTTGGAAATGGTGGAATTTTTGGTATGGGACTTGGTAATAGTATCGCAAAAAATCAATTTTTACCAACCCCTCATACAGATTTCATTTTAGCTATTATTGGTGAGGAAATCGGTTTGGTTGGTACATTAGTTTTGCTGACCATATTTCTGGTAATATTTCAGCGCGGGATAAAAATTGCCAAAGAATCTAATGATCCTTTCGGGATACTCCTTGCTCTTGGTTTGTCATTCAGTATTATTTTATATGCATTTGTAAATGCTGCAGTAGTTACTAATATTTTCCCAGTTACCGGTCTACCCTTACCTCTTGTAAGCTATGGTGGATCGAGTGCGTTAACTAATTTGATTGCTCTTGGCATATTATTAAATATCAGTCAATCTAAACGATCTGTTGCTCATGATCAGGGATGGAAGCCGGCATATAATGGATAAACAGATTACAGTACTAATAGTCGGTGGCGGTACAGGTGGACATTTGTATCCAGCCATTGCAATCGGAGAATCATTGAATGCAAAATATCCTAATCTAGAAGTGCATTACATGGGTTCAAAGTTTGGAATAGAAGCATCAGTTTTACCTGTTAAATCTCTACCACATACTTTATTACCGATTAGAGGTCTTCAGCGCGGATTTAGTTTACAGTCGATCGCAAGAAATATATTGCTTCCTTGGCGATTATTTAATTCAATGAGGATTGCACGAAAAACGATAAAACATTTTAAACCAGAATTAGTAATTGGAACCGGCGGATATGCAAGTGCTATTCCAATAAAAATAGCCGTAAAAAGAAATATTCCCATCATTCTACAAGAACAGAATTCACATCCGGGTTTAACAACCATGCATTTTGCTGATAAAGCTAAACAAATTTGTGTAGCATTTGAAGCAGCTATGGAAAAGTTGAAAGGTAATAATACTATTTTAACAGGTAATCCCATCCGAGCGAATATATTAAATGGTGATAGGGAAAAAAGTGGATTATTGTTTGATTTGAACCCTTATCAAAAAACCATATTTTTATTTGGCGGAAGTCAGGGATCGGCATTTTTGAATAAAATTATGAACGAATGTATCGCTATGTTTGAATCAGAAAAAATTCAAATTTTATGGCAGACTGGTGAGACTCAGCACGAACAGTTTAAACATCTAGACTCCTCTCTTGTTAAAGTTCGATCGTTTATTCATCACATGCCTGAGGCTTATGCCATATCAGATCTAATTATTTCACGCGCCGGTGCATTAACTTTATCAGAGATAACTGCTTGTGGCAAACCAAGTATTTTAGTGCCATTCCCCCACTCGGCAGGTGATCATCAGACAAAAAATGCTGAATCAATCGCAAAAGCAAAAGCGGCAATATTTTTTCACGAAAAGGAATTAACAGCTCGCAATTTATATCGATCTGCCATCGGAATTTTATATGATGATAATAAATTAAAAAGTATGTCAAATAATTCACAAAAAATCGGCATTCCGGATGCCACAAATAAAATAATTGATGAAATTATAAAGGTTATAAATATCTAATGTTTAGAAAAGTAAAAAAAATTCATTTTGTCGGTATTGGCGGGATTGGTATGAGTGGAATCGCCGAATTACTATTGAATTTAGATTTTAAAATTAGCGGTTCTGATATCCAAGATTCTGACATAATACAGAATCTGATAAAAAATGGTGCAAAAATATATACTGACGGACATACCTCTGATAATGTCGGAGATAGTGAAGTTTTAGTCTATTCGAGCGCAGTGAAAGACAATAATCCCGAAATACTAAAAGCTAAGGATATGGGGATCCCAGTAATTCGTCGAGCGGAAATGTTAGGAGAACTAATTGCAGTAAAAGAAACATCAATAGCAGTTAGTGGTACCCATGGAAAAACATCAACCTGCTCAATGATTGGTAGTGTTCTCAACGCTGCAGACCACGATCCAACACTAGTGGTGGGTGGATTAGTGAAAACGATAGGTACAAATTCGCTATTGGGACTTGGAGATATAATAATAGTAGAAGCTGATGAATTTGATCGTAGCTTTCTTGCTCTGCGTCCTACAATTTCAATAGTTACAAATATTGAGCTTGAACATACTGATTGCTACGCAGATATTGATGATCTACAAAAAGCATTTATCCAATTCTGTAACTCTGTACCGTTTTATGGTGAAGTAATTGTCTGCTTGGATTCTCCCGGTGTACGAGGAATTATTTCAGATATTCATCGGCCTATTACCACTTATGGAATTTCGAGTCAAGCTGATTATCGTGCAGAAAACATTCAATATAAAAATAATACAATTAAATACTCTGCCTTTTATCACAATAATAAATTGGGAGATATCAAATTAAATGTTCCAGGTCACCACAATGTGCTTAACTCTTTAGCTGCAATTGCGATTGGTATGGAGATGAAAACTCCCTTTGGAATTATCAAGAAAGGGTTAGTCGATTATGAAGGTGTAAGACGACGTTTTGAAATAAAGGGTATTGTAAATGATATTATGGTGGTTGATGATTATGCTCACCATCCAACCGAAGTAGCTGCAACTTTAAGTGCCGCGCGAAGCGGATGGAACAGACGAATTGTAGCAGTATTTCAACCTCATTTATTTACGCGGACAAGGGACTTTTACCGCGAATTTGCAGAATCATTCGTAAATAGTGATATTCTAATTGTAACAGATATATATCCTGCTCGAGAAGAAAAAATCGAAGGAATTGATGGGAAAATAGTCGCAAAAGCAGCAAAAGATTTAGGTCATAGGAATGTTCATTACATAGCAGATTCGAATGATTTAAATAAAATATTGGACCAAATAAGTAAGCCTGGTGATATGGTAATTGGTATTGGTGCAGGAACAATTTGGCGTTATATGGAATCATACTTCAATCATTTAACAGAGACTACCAAAAATAATTAATGGAATTGAATCAGTTAAAATATATGATTAGCGGAACAATTTTGGAAAACGAATCGATGTCTAAACATACATCGTTTGGCATTGGTGGACCTGCATTAGCATTCATCGAACCTAAATCGGTCAATGATTTACAATTAATAAAGTTATATGCTAAGGAACATCAAATTGATATTTATTGCATTGGTAGTGGTTCGAATTTGCTTGTATCTGACAATGGTGTAGATGGCTTTGTAATTTCATTGGAAAAATCTTTTAAGAATGTATCATTCAATAAAAACAAGTGTTCTGCTGAAGCCGGTGTAAAATTATCAAAATTGGTAAAAGATTGTATAAATCAAAACTTACAAGGACTTGAGACTCTAATAGGAATTCCTGGAACATTGGGTGGTGCGCTAATAATGAATGCCGGTGCTTTTGGAAATGAAATATCTAATTATTTAACAGCTATCGAACTATTAGATAAAAATGGTACTATTGAAAGAAAATCTGCTGATGAAATTGAATTCTGCTATCGTTCATCAAGCATTAATAAAGATGATATTATACTAAGTGCGGAATTCGAATTAAGCAAATCTGCCAAATCTCAAATCATTATAAATCGTGATAAAGCGAATTTGACTCGGAAAAGCACTCAGCCTCTCAAATTCCGTTCAGCTGGCAGTGTTTTTAAAAATCCAAGTAATGCTGCAGCAGGTTTTTTAATTGATCAAGCTGGATTAAAAGGTAAATCATTTGGTGGAGTAATAGTCTCGGATATTCATGCAAATTTTATTATAAATCATGCGGAAGCGAAAGCCGAAGATGTAGTGCAGTTGATTAAGTTTATTCGAAATGCAATATATAAAAAATATTCAGTACTACTCGATTTAGAAATAACAACATTGGGTTTCCCCGAAGGGATTTTCAATGCATAAATATGTAAATAAATTATTTAAAGTTTTAATAACTGCAAGTGCTTTAACTGCTATAGTTGCTCTAATATGGGGTAGTTTTTCTTGGGCGGATTACAATAAATATTTTGAGGGTCCTAATATAGTTTTAACCGGCAATTCTATTATCGATGAATCTGAATATAAATCATTTTTAATGAAAAAATATGATTCCAATGTATTTACTGACGATATTTCAGAAATTTCAAAACATATAGAGGAACATCCATACATTGCAGGTGTGCGGGTTAGCAAACATTTCCCCAAAGGAATATTAATTGAGATTTCTGAAAGGTATCCCGTGGCATTGATTAATAGTAATCCGTTATTATTGATTGACAATAATGGATTTATCCTACCCTTCAGAAGTAACTCATTTGATCTTCAAATTCCGATTATATCAAATTTTATAATTACCAATGATTTATATCCTGTTGGAAAACAAACATTGTCACCTGAAGCAAAGAATGTTGTTGAATTTTTAAACAGAATTAAAATTGAATATCCAAAATTATATCAAAATTTATCTGAAATAAGATTAAGCACTTATAATGATTATGAAATGATTCTAAATGAGAAACCTACAAAAATAGTAATTGGTAAATCTCTTGCCTGGTCAAAGATATTGGTATTAAAAGAATTTGAAGAAAGTATAAGGAGCCATAAATCCATTACAGATTATGCATATTTAGATTTACGGTACGATAATCAAGTGATAACGCAGGAACGCCAAGTATGACGAAAAATCCTCGTTCAAAAAAGATGAATATTATCTCCGGAATTGATATTGGTTCTGCAAAAATTAGGTGTGCAATAATTGCAAATGATGATATTAATAATACAAATAAGTTATTAGGAATTGGAACTTCTAACTCGACGGGAATAAACCGCGGAAGTATTACAAATCGCGAAAATTTTTTGGAAGAGATGGAGAAGGCGCTCATCGAAGCGGAAAAAAACGCAAATGTAAAGGTTGAGGATGTTTGGATTTCTGTGTCCGGAGAACATATTAGAGGAATAAACACTCAAGGAGCAATTGCAATCGAAAGTAGAGGTTCAAAATCATCTATAAATAAATCTGGCAAAATAGATGAAATTGATGTAAAACGTGTTCTCGAAATGGCAAAAGCAATTTCCTTTCCTGCTGATCGTGATATCCTGCATATTTTACCACAAGAGTATGTTGTTGACGCAATGGATAATATCAAAGATCCGATAGGCATGTCGGGTAGGAGGCTTGAGGCGAGAGTACATTTGGTGACTGTGACGACGTCAACAGCAACAAACCTTGTGAATTGTGCAGAAGAATTAGGTCTGATTGTAAAGGGCTTGGTTTTTCAAGGATTAGCGTCCGGTATCGCTGTCATTGGCAACGATGAAAGAGATGCAGGTGTAATTTTAGCCGATATTGGATCTAAGACTACTGATATTGTAATATTTTATGAAGGTGGAGTTCGACACACGGGTGTTTTGCCGATAGGGGCTGATAGCGTAACCAATGATATCGCAGTTATGTTGCGCATCTCCAAAACCGAAGCTGAACGGATAAAGCTAAAATACGGCTCCGCTAAAGCTTCAAAGGCATCTCCCGATTTAATGATCGAGGTTCAGGATAGCGACAGCGGGAAAAAGACCAAAGTGTCTGAACACGAATTAGCAAGATATATCGAAGCTCGTATGGTAGAAATATATCAATTAATAGGTCGTGAAATAGCTCGTGCTGATTGTTATGAAAAATTAACCTACGGATTAGTACTCACGGGCGGAGGAGCATTATTACCTAATATATCTGTTCTTGGCGAAGAAATTCTTGGAACGCGTGTAAAAATTGGGGCACCTCGAGGTATTACAAGTTCTGTTGATACAATTAATAGTCCACAATTATCATCGGTGATAGGTTTAGCATTGTGGTCATCAAAGTCTGATGATATCTTTCTTGATGAGCCGATAAGATTTGGAGCAAAAGATTTAGCAGCAAAAATAACTGGTTGGTTTAAAGGATTTTTCTAATATAAATATTTACAATAAAAAGGAGTAACTCATGTTATTTGAATTCGATTCAATATTTAGCCAAAAAGCAGATTTAAAGGTCGTAGGTGTTGGTGGAGCCGGCGGTAATGCAGTAAATCGAATGATAAATTCAGGTATGGAAGGTGTTGATTTTTGCGTGATAAACACCGATACCCAGGACCTTGAAAAAAGTCTGGCAGAAAAGAAATTGCAGATTGGGAAAAGTTTAACTAAGGGCTTAGGTGCAGGTGCTAAAGCTGAATTAGGACGCCAAGCAGTAACTGAAGATCGGAAAGCAGTCCAATCTTTACTTGCTAATGCGGATATGGCATTCATTACTGCCGGAATGGGCGGTGGCACGGGTACCGGTGCAGCTCCAGTAGTAGCAGAAATTTCGAAAGATATGGGCATTCTTACAGTTGGTATTGTAACATTACCCTTTGCCTTTGAAGGTCCAAAAAGATTGGCCCGAGCTTTAACCGGTGTAACAGAACTGCGCAAAGTATGTGACACACTAATAGTAATTCCAAATCAAAAATTGATGTCCATTGTCGGAAAGGAAACCACTTTTATTGATGCATTCAATATTGCGGATTCAATACTTCATCAAGCTGCAAGAGGTATCTCTGATTTGATTAATGTACAAGGCATGATAAATCTTGACTTTGCAGATGTACAAACTATTATGAGCAATATGGGTGAAGCGATAATGGGAACAGGACGAGCTAGTGGTGATGAAAAAGCTGTTCTCGCTGCTCAACAGGCGATATCAAGTCCATTGTTAGATAATGCAAGCATCAGCGGAGCTCAGGGTGTTTTAGTTAATATAACTGGCGGTCCGAAAATGACACTTTTTGAGGTAGATGAAGCAGCTTCGATAATCTTCGAAGAGGCAGGTCAGGATGCCAATTTAATATTTGGTGCTGTGATTGACCCCGCGATGCACGATGAACTGCAGGTTACCGTTATTGCAACAGGATTTAGCCAAGCTAGACCAATGCCATTGCATGAGGAAGAAGGACAATACCCACGCTTTACACCAAGAGAACACACGCGCATTCTTACCGAACAGGAGAATAAACCGCTCTTTGAAAAAAATGACAGTGACAAGATAATCATACCCGAAGATCCAAAACCTAAATTTATTTTCGACGAAGGTCAAATTAACATTGTTGGATCTGATCTAGAAGTACCAGCATTTCTTAGGCGTCAAAACGAGTAACTCCTATAATTGCATAAAATAAAGACGCTTAATCAAAAAGCCCCCGTAGCGGTTGCGGGGGCTTTTGTTTTATTGACCATTTGATTTATGTATTAAGCAAATATTTTAGACGAATAAAACATATTTATAAATGAAATGTATAAACAATAGAATTAAATTCCACCGATTTACCAGTATAAAATATTTTATATACAAGACCATTTTTGTCAAATTAAAATGACTTATAAAAATATGCGAATTAATAAATGAAAAATACTTATTTTGACTTAATAGAGCAGAGTTATTATTTCCCGCAGGAAGGATTTGATCTAAGAGATAAATACATTACATTTCATGGTGTTTCCTTAAAATATTTAATTGATAAATATGGAACACCATTTAGATTTATTTATTTGCCAAAGATTGGCGATCAGATCAAAAAGGCACGCAATTTATTTAATCGTGCAATAAAAAATAATGCTTATAATGGAAAATACCATTTTTGTTATTGTACAAAGTGCAACCACTTTTACCATGTGATCAATGAAGCATTAAAACATAATGTAAATCTCGAAACCTCATCATCATTTGATATTGATTTAATACTCAAACTTTATGAAGATAAAAAATTAGATAAAAAGAGAGTCCTGATTCATAATGGCTACAAAACAGATGATTATTTACATAAAATTATTCTCTTACAAGAAGCTGGATTCGAAAATTCGATTATCATTTTAGATAGTTTAGATGAACTTTCAAGATTGGAAAAATTCAACCCTAAACACAGAATTAAGATCGGTTTGCGAATGGCTGTTGATGAAGAAGCGCAGTCTTCTTACTATACCTCTCGCCTTGGCATTCGGCACGCCAAAATGATTGAATTTTTTAAGGATTATATTAAAAATAATGATAAAGTTGAGCTGAAAATGCTTCACTATTTTGTTGATTCAGGTATAAAGGATACTGTCTATTATTGGGGTGAATTTCAAAAAGCCTTAAAATTATATATCGACCTAAAAAAGGAATGCAAAAGTTTAGAAGCATTCAACATTGGTGGAGGATTTCCAATTCGTAATCACCTTGGATTTGAATATGATTACGGATATATGATTAATGAAATTATCAAAAACATAAAAGAATCCTGCAACCAAGAAAATATTAAGGAACCTGATATTTATACTGAGTTTGGGAAATATACCGTGGGTGAAGCAGGTGCAATAATATTTGAAGTTTTGGAACAGAAACAACAAAATGATAAGGAATTGTGGTATATTATCAATAACAGTTTAATGAATACGATACCCGATGCCTGGTCAATTCATGAAAAATTTATCCTTTTGCCAATAAATAAATGGGAAAATGAATATAATCGGGCAAATATTGGTGGTATTAGTTGTGATGCGTCAGATTATTACAACTCCGAAGATCTAAATCAAGAAATTTTATTACCTATATATTCTCCTAATGATGAAGAACCATTATATCTAGGATTTTTTCATACTGGAGCTTATCAATAT
>Ga0316201_10000783_pt1 | contig 19681 bp, 18 predicted proteins | sample CS6wburrow_MG_FD_204516 | JGI IMG/M metagenome (GOLD analysis project Ga0316201, IMG submission 204516) | Coastal sediment microbial communities from Delaware Bay, Delaware, United States - CS-6 worm burrow | ecosystem: Environmental > Aquatic > Marine > Coastal > Sediment | place: USA... | reverse complement strand
GTCGCAAACATGTCCAAAATCCTGATCGACGGGCTAAAAGACCTGCAACGTGAGAGCAACAAAATCACCGACATTCGTGGAATGGGTCTGATGATTGGCGTGGATACATCCTTTGCCATCAAGGATGTGCTCCGGAACCTGCAAGACAACGGCATGATGGCCACACAGGCCGGCAAAAAAACCTTACGTCTGACCCCGCCTTTGAACATGAGTGAGAACCACGCCCGCGAAGCGCTGGAGATCATCAGCAAAACACTCAAACAAATGGATTAAGCCATGAGTAACGATACCAGACATTTCATCAACCTGCCGGACATTGATCCCGCGACGCTCAAAGCAATATTGAAACACGCCCATGCGCTCAAGGCTGAGAAATTTAATCCGCCGCAAATTATGGACGGCCATTCGCTGGCCATGCTCTTCGACAAACGCTCCACCCGCACGCGCATCAGCTTCGAAGTCGCGATGAAACAGCTCGGCGGGCATACGGTTGTCCTGAACATGGAGGACATGCAAATCGGCGGGGCAGAAACCATCGAAGACACGGGGCAAGTTCTTTCTCGCTTTGTCGATGGCATCATGATCCGCATGAGCAATCACGCCACGATGGAGGAACTGGCCAAACATACCACCATTCCGATCATCAACGGCATGACCAATGAGTCTCATCCCTGCCAGATCATGGCCGATATGCTGACCATAGAAGAAAAACTCGGCACCGTGCAGGGCAAGAAAATCGCATGGTTCGGCGATTATAACAATGTCTGCAAAACATTCGAGCAGGCCGCGCCCATCTGGGGTTTTAAGCTGGCCATTTCCTGCCCAGAAGATTTATACGCGTGCGCCACCCCGCCGCAAGACGCCGCGAAGGACGCCGATGTGATCGTCACCGATACGTGGGTGTCCATGGGTGAAGAAGGCAAGCAAATCGAGAAATTCATGCCCTGGCAAGTCAACGCGGACCTCATGGCCAAAGCCAAGCCATCCGCGATTTTCATGCACTGCATGCCGATCCATCAAAATGAAGAGGTCACGCCCGAAGTGCTTGCCACACCCGCCAGCGTCATTTACGACGAAGCCGAAAACCGCCTGCACGCGCAAAAAGCAATTCTGGCGTGGTGTCTCGAAGATACAGGCGTGCGTTTGCAACGGCCCTTGGGATTTTAAGAAACACGCGCTTCGCGTTTCGATGTACTTTCTTCCCAATCCCCTATCTCTAGTAAAGATTGCGCATATTCAACGTCTTTTTGGATACCGCGAAGGAACTCAAGATCACTCTCAACTCTCTGCGGTTCGGGTTCAATGATCCCAGGGCGTGTTAATTCTTCTACAAGCTCACCAAAGCATTTCTGTATTGTTGTGATCTCACCCTGTAATTTATCAGGATTATTCTTGGAAACAAAACTCAGTAAATCTCTCTTTGTTCCGTTCAAAGTACCCTTCCCAATCAATTCTTCCAATGTCCCTGCCACATAGGGAACACCGCCGATCTCACAATCCGGTTCCCGTTTTCGTGTAGGCAGACAAAAAGCCTTCCTAACAACTCTTCCCAACGTACCCTTAAGAGGATTTTTAACTGACATTGCTTCACCCTGTTTTTTTCGTTTAGTCATAAAAACACTATATATTTAACATATATATATCAAAATACAACGGCGTAATTTACGACGAGGCCGAAAACCGCCTGCACGCGCAAAAAGAAATCCTCGTATGGCGTCTGGAAGATACGGGCGTATCCCTGCAACCACCGCTAGGGTTTTAGGGTACGCTAAATCTTATAAGGGTGGCTTTTGATCTAGTGTCTGTAGAAAGCGCTTCTTTTCATCAGCCCTTTTAGGATCATCACCGAAAGCTTCTATCAACGCTCGTAAATCATCTTCATTTACGTTAACCGTATCCACACCTACAAACGCATCCACAAGCTTAAACTTTACATCACCATCAATTTCCCAAACCCCTATTCCTTTTGTTATCGCCATACCAGACCCTTCCTGCTTTTATTAAATATGTTATGCATTATGCTATAGGGACCATCATCGCCTTGTCAATTTCTCCTTCCCTTTTGCCTGCTCTTGCCCTAAATAAAGGGCACACGAAAAAATAAAGAGAAAAGTCATGAGCAAAAAAGGCGACTATAAGAAGCACAACATCGGCAATCACGAACTTAGCCCTGAGACCTTGATGATGTCCTACGGCTACGAGCCGCATCTCTCGGAAGGCTCAGTCAAGCCGCCGGTATTCCTGACCTCCACCTTTGTTTTTAACAATTGTGAAGAAGGGGAAGAGTTTTTCAACATCACCGCCGGACGGCAAGAGCCCTCAAAAGAACATCCGGGCGGCCTGATCTACAGCCGCTTCAACCACCCCAATGTCGAGATCATTGAAGACCGCTTGGCCCTTTGGGAGCGCGCTGAGAAATGCGTCGCCTTCTCCAGTGGTATGGGCGCAATCAGCTCGGTCCTGCTCAGCTATCTCCGCCCCGATGATGTGGTTGTCCAAAGCTCGCCGCTTTACGGCGGCACGGAGACCCTGATCCGCAAATTCCTGCCGGAATTTAATATTGCCACCCATGACCTGACCGACATGCTCGACAAAGACACCATGAAAAAGGATCTGAAGGCGGCCTGCGAAAAAGGCCGCGTCGCCATGATCTTTGTCGAGACCCCGGCCAACCCGACCAATATGCTGCTGGATTTCGAAGCACTGGTCGAGGTCGTTGACGAGATTGAACAAGAAACAGGCCACAGACCCGTAACCGTGTGCGATAACACATTGATGGGCCCACTGTTCCAGCAAGTCATCCCGCATGGGCTGGATTTATCCGTATACTCCCTGACCAAATATGTCGGCGGACATAGCGATCTGGTCGCCGGCGCGGTTTGTGGTTCCGCCAAAGCTATCAAACCCGTGCGAGCCGCACGTGGAGCCTTGGGGCTAAACCTCGACCCGCATACGAGCTGGATGATCTCCCGCTCATTGGAAACCGTCACCCTACGTATGGAGCGCGGCGCGCAAACAGGCCGCAAGGTCGCACAGTGGATTGCCGATAACCCATACGTCAAAGCCGAAGTTCTACATCCTGATTTCATCACCGATGAAGCCTACCAAGAGGTCTACAAACGCCAGTGCTCCGGCCCCGGATCAACCTTCTCCTTCGTCGTCGATGCACCCAAGAAAACCATGTTCAAACTTCTGGATAATCTGAGCATCATCAAGCTCGCCGTGTCTCTGGGCGGGAATGAATCCCTGACCTGCCACCCGGCCTCGACCACCCATTCCGGCGTCCCGCTGGAAGTACGTGAAAAAGTCAACGTCACAGACGGGCTGGTACGCCTGTCCATCGGCCTCGAAACCCCGGAAGATCTCATCGCCGATCTGGACAACGCGTTTCAAGCCGCGTTTGGAACAGCAGAAAAAATGGCAGTAAACGGATAAGCACAAGATTAAGAAAGGAAACGTAATCATGAGCAAAGAAAAAATTGTCCTCGCCTATTCCGGTGGACTGGACACATCTGTTATTTTGAAATGGTTCATCGAGGAAGGCTATGAGGTGATCGCCTATATCGCCGATATCGGACAGGAAGAAGATTTCGAAGCCGCACGCGAAAAAGCGCTTAAAATCGGTGCTGCCAAGGTCTATGTCGAGGATATGAAAGAAGAGTTTGTTACGGATTACATCTTCCAGGCGTTTAAATCGCAAGCCGTTTACGAAGGCCGCTATTTGCTCGGCACCTCTGTCGCACGGCCTATCATAGCCAAACGCCAAATCGAAATCGCGATCAAAGAAAACGCACAATATGTCTCTCACGGCGCCACTGGCAAAGGCAACGATCAAGTCCGCTTCGAGCTCTCCTGCTATGCGCTCAAGCCCGATATCAAAGTCCTCGCCCCGTGGAAGATGGAAGAATTCCTCACCCGATTCGAAGGCCGCTCGGATATGCTCAACTACGCCGATCAATACGGCATTCCGGTAACCGCCACGCGCAAGAAACCCTACTCCGAGGATGATAACCTCCTGCATATCTCCCACGAAGCCGGAATCCTCGAAGACCCGAACGCGCCCGCCGATGAAGATGTGTATTCCCGCACCTCTTCTCCGGATCAATGGCCGGATGAGCCCGACGTATTGGCACTCACTTTCGAAAACGGCATCCCGGTCAAAGTCGAGAATAAGAATGACGGCATCGTCAAAACCGGTGCATTAGAGCTGTTCGAATACCTTAATGAAATGGGCACCCGCCACGGCATTGGCCGCCTTGATATGGTTGAAAACCGCTTTGTCGGCATCAAATCCCGCGGCGTGTATGAAACGCCGGGCGGGGCGATCCTGCATAACGCGCACCGCGACCTCGAGGGCCTGAGTATGGACCGCGAAGTCATGAAACTCCGTGATGAGATGTCACTGAAAGTGGCCGAGCTGATCTATAATGGCTTCTGGTTTTCGCCGGAATTTGACCTACTCATGACCTTTATGGACAAGGCGCAGGAAAACATCACCGGCACGGTGCAAGTACAGCTATACAAAGGTTCCGCCTACCCCATTGCCCGCACAAGCCCTTGTGCACTGTATGATCCGGTGCAATCCTCCATGGATGAAGAAGGCAATTACGATCAAAAGGATGCCGATGGCTTTATCAAGATCAACGCCGTGCGGTTGAAAAACAACAGCAATATCCGTGGCCTCAGCGCAACAAAACAGAGCAAGGCAGCATGACCAAAGAAAAAACATCAAATGCCATGTGGGGCGGACGCTTTGAAGACAAGCCCACCGACATCATGGAACAGATCAACGCCTCGATTGGCATCGACAAGCGTATGTGGCGGCAAGATATCCGCGGCTCCATTGCCCATGCAACCATGCTTAGCAACCAAGGCATCATCACCAAAGACGAAGCCGTGCAAATTGTTGATGGCCTGAATAAAATCGCTGAGGAGATCAAATCCGGCACCTTTGAATTCAAGACATCGCTTGAAGACATCCATATGAATATCGAGTCCCGTTTGCGCGAACTCATCGGCGATGTTGCTGGAAAACTCCACACCGCGCGCTCCCGTAATGATCAGGTCGCTACGGATTTCCGCCTGTGGACTCGCGAGGCGGCGTTAGACATCATTGGACAGATCGAGTCCTTACAAGCCGTTCTAGACACCCTGAGCACGAAGCACGCGCAAGACATCATGCCTGGTTTTACGCACCTACAAGCGGCCCAGCCTATCACGCTTGGTATCCATCTGAATGCTTACAAGCTTATGCTAGAGCGCGATAAGACCCGCATGCAAGATTGTATGAAACGGCTCAATCAATGCCCCTTAGGCGCCGCCGCACTGGCTGGAACCCCCTACCCGATCGACCGGGACTTCACCGCGCAAAAACTGGACTTTGATGGCCCCATGCCCAACACGCTAGACGCCGTTTCCGCCCGCGACTTTGCCAATGAATTTTTGTTTGCCTGTGCGCAGACTGGCCTGCATCTCTCTCGCCTCGCCGAAGAGATCATCCTCTGGGCCACAGCACAATTTGGCTTTATCCAGCTTTCCGATGCGTGGAGCACCGGCTCCTCTATCATGCCGCAAAAGAAAAACCCCGACGCGGCTGAGCTGGTGCGTGGGAAAACCGGACGCCTCAACGGCAATCTGACACAGATGATGACGGTGATCAAAGGCCTGCCGCTGGCCTACAACAAGGATTTACAAGAAGACAAAGAACCTGTCTTTGATTCATACGACACCATCACGCTGTGCCTGCAAGCCATGAAAGGCATGCTGGAAACCGCGAAATTTAATACCGATGCCATGTTAGAGTCCGCGGAAGATGGCTATACATGCGCCACAGCACTCGCCGACTGGCTGGTAATGAATTTGAATCTCCCGTTCCGCAATGCCCATCACGTTACGGGATCAATCGTCAAAATGGCCGAGGACAAAAACTGCAAACTTGATGAATTGCCATTATCTGACCTACAATCCATTGAATCCCGCATTACGGATGATGTTTTCAACGTTTTGAGTGTAAAGAAATAATGACAATCACCATCTATCACAACCCGCGCTGTTCCAAATCCCGTGAGGCCCTGAAACTCATAAAAGAGGCCGGGATCGAACCGGAAGTCATTGAATATCTCAAAACCTCACCGACGCGCGTGGAACTGGAAGCGCTCTATAAAAAACTGGGGGAACCAACACCGTTATCCATCGTGCGCACCAAAGAATTTGAATTCAAGGCCTCAAAACTGTCTTCTAAAAGTACCAAAGACGATATCCTAAGCGCCATCGTCGCCAACCCAAAACTTCTGGAACGCCCCATTGTCATCACCTCCAAAGGCGCGCGGATCTGCCGCCCACCGGACGTGGTTAAAGAAATTCTATAGAAATATATAGCTTTAAGCTTTGGCACACGTATATTCAGGACTAACCACTGTTCCTATCTGTTTCCTCTCAACCAACAAACTTGAAGCCTTTTCGACTGTCTCGCAAAACGTTGCCCCCTCAGGTGGTCCAGCAAAGGAAATTTGATCTTCTGCGGCGCTTACTTTAGTCCCTTGAGCATCAACAAGTTCGATAAGCCCCGTAGGATGACGCCCCTGAACAGTTGCCGAATAATAAATTGGATCATTAGGCATTTGAACAAAGACATTATCGCCAAATTTACATTTCAAACCGTCCGAACCTCCGAAAACACTCTTTATCCGCTTTAATAAACCCATGACTAAACTCCTATACTCTCGGTACAAAAAAATTGCCCCCTTCATAGATAACAAAAGAACAAACTGCAAGAACTTCTCACTTTTTTTACTATTTTATGCATTTAGCACCCCCATAAAAATCTTTACAACTCTGCACAAACCACTATCAATCCGCACATAAATCCCGCAGGGTGAGCTTCCACTCTTGTCGCTCATCGTCCTTTATGCTTTCCTCATTCAACAAACCTTACTTAAAGCAGGCTTATGACTAAAAAGATTGTCCAGATCAAAAACCTTGATGTGAATTTCAAAACCCCGGACGGGATATTTGAGGCCGTCAAGGACGTTAGCTTTGATATTCACCGCGGTGAAACCGTCGCTTTGGTCGGCGAATCCGGCTCAGGTAAATCGGTCACAGCGCTCTCAACGTTGAAACTCCTGCCCTACCCAGCAGCCAGCCATTCCCCTCAATCTTCTATCCGGTTTGAAGGCGAAGAGATTCTGGACAAGGATGAGAAATTCATGCGCTCTATCAGAGGGCGCCAGGTCGGCATGATCTTTCAGGAACCGCAAAGCTCGCTTAACCCTTTGCACACCATCGAAAAACAAATCGGTGAAATCCTGCGCGTGCATCAGGGCCTGACCGGAAAGCCTGCGCACGCACGTATTCTTGATCTTCTGGACAAAGTTGGACTACACCGCCTAAAATCACGCTTCAATGCCTACCCGCACGAGCTATCGGGCGGACAGCGACAGCGTGTGATGATCGCCATGGCCCTGGCCAACAACCCGGAGCTTTTGATCGCTGATGAACCCACAACCGCGCTTGACGTCACCATACAAGCCCAAATTCTGGAATTACTTAAGGATTTGCAAAAAGACCTCAACATGGCTGTTTTACTCATCACTCATGATCTCTCGATTGTTGAAAAAATGGCCGATGATATCTGTGTATTGCGCCGGGGGAAAATTGTCGAAGAAAACAAAGCGGCCAATCTTTTTGCAAAACCCCGGCATGAATACACAAAAAAGCTGCTGAATTCCCGTCCCTCTGGGACTGTAAAGCCTATTCAAGACAATGCCCCGGATTTCCTCAATGCTTCAGGCATCAAAGTTCACTTTCCAAAGCAGAAGAACCTCTTTGGAAAAACAACCCAATGGGTCAAAGCCGTAGATGATATCAACATCAGTGTCAAAAAAGGACAAACCGTTGGCGTGGTCGGAGAGTCAGGATCAGGAAAAACAACACTGGCGCTGGCTCTACTCAAACTCATCGGCTCACAAGGTAAAATCGTGGTCGCCGGACAGGATATATCAGGCTTTAACCGCAAAAAAATGCGCCCCTTGAGATCACGCATACAAGTCGTCTTTCAGGACCCGTTTTCCTCTCTCTCTCCGCGCATGAGCATCACAGAAATCATCGGTGAAGGTCTGAAAATCCATAAAAAAGCCCTCAGCCCTGCCCAACGCGATGAACTGGTTGTCCAGGCCCTCGAAGATGTGCATATGAATGCTGACACCCGCCATCGTTACCCGCATGAATTTTCTGGCGGACAGCGCCAGCGCATCTCCATTGCCCGCGCCATGGTCCTACACCCGGAGCTGGTCGTACTGGATGAACCGACATCGGCGCTTGATGTCTCCGTGCAATCCGAAATCGTTGATCTTCTGCGCGAGCTGCAATCCAAACACACTCTATCTTATATGTTCATCAGCCATGATCTGCGCGTCGTGCGCGCCATGGCACATCATGTTTTGGTGATGAAAGACGGTCAGGTTGTTGAAAGCGGCACAGCAGAAGATATATTTGCGAGCCCCAAGAAAGAATACACCAAAACCCTGATTGATGCGGCCTTGAACCTCAAAGCTCATAACGCGGCATAAATCTTAACTAAAAATCACAATTAATATTCTCTGATCCAAAGGGACAACAGACAAAGGCATATCGTCTCTAACATATCCGTTTTTCTAGCTTTCTGTCCCAATTTGCGGTGCATAGCGACGCTCATAATAAGCCCTTGGCACAGGCTCATAGATCGTACGCAACGTTCCGGGCATCATGTACCTTGTTTGCAAGACAGTTAAATCAGCTTTTGCAGCATTATAAGAACGATCAACAAAAACCAGATTGGCATGATCGTTCAACCTCCCCAGAGAACGATCTTTCATATGTTCAATATCGTAGCCGAAACCTTGAGGCAATCGCCCCCCTTTCATAGAATTGATCACCTCTTGCGGAACATTTCTACGTCGCAAATCGAATTCACAATGGGATGCCAGTTCCGTAATGAAATACTTTTTTTCATTTGGAAAAGAATCCTTTAAGTTATTCTTTTCCAAAGAACGCCGCCTTCTTGCAAAACTGTAGACAAGCGCAAACTCATCGTTTTCCCAAAATTTGGATAGATTCTTGCCTAACTGTTCAAAACACTTCCCTTGAAAAAGCGGATCGCCTCGCTCTATCGCATCAAAAAACTCTATTCATTCACAGGTCTTCTGGGTTCAATTTCTTCATCAGTCACATCAAAAAACTCAAAATGCACCTTTTGAACTTATATTTTATTACCGTAACCCACGGGAAAAGCTTTTATAAAAAGCTTGCCTTTGCCCGGCATAAAGCCACATCTCATGCAGCCTCATCCGCGTTGTATTCAACAGCTGCAAACGCCCTGTTTTTACTCTTTGATCTTTTTCTATCCACTTTTCATGATCAGAAAAATCAGAATCCAGATGCTCTATAATACCGGCCATCAAAAATATTATCTGCATCATGAGTGTTAAAAACCACAGCCATACCGGTTCGGTTAGCCGTGTTTTGATACATAGCTACGGTCATAAAAGAATTCGTGTGGAGATGACGGCTTCTGGCCACTTGAAATGTATGACTTTCCTTTATCGCTACAGCGAGATCCTGTGGAAACAGCATCAGATAAGGTTTGGGCCTGATGTAATGGACGGCTGAGCCTGTTGAACACAGAAAAGTTCAGCGAAACCAAAAGCAAGATCGAAATACAAGGAGGCAAAATATTCTATAAACAGATCACGTGGTGGCAATTGCCCATCTCCATGAAGAAAACGGCCTGTCATAAAACATTGTGCCTCTGTAACAAGGCTATCCGCATTTTTATCGAATAATGCAAATCCCGCTTTTTCTTTTTTACCATTTTGTACCCGATTTTTTTATTTACAATGACACAGCATTTATATTATGAAAACAAAAAACCTCTTCCCATCTCACCTCCAACCTGTTAAGAACTTTGAAACTTTAATGCTGTACTCTGTATAGCTTAATCAAAACCATACATTAGAAAGAGGTGAGCACTGTGGTCAGTGTGAACGTACGAGACAATAACGTCGATCAAGCTTTACGCGTTTTAAAGAAAAAAATGCAGCGTGAGGGTATCTTCCGTGAGATGAAACTCCGCCGTAACTTTGAAAAGCCTTCTGAGAAGAAAGCACGCGAAAAAGCCGAAGCAATTCGCCGTTCCCGTAAAATGGAACGCAAACGCCGCGATCGCGACGGATATTAGGGTCTAAAACTCTAAAGAAAGAACTGCTGCCGGGTTTCTGTCAGCAGTTTTTTTGAATCTGGCAAAAAAAAATTTATAATATGTTATATTATTTATTTTAAAGTGTTAACACGTCACTAAGCAATGAAGAGAACAAAAGATAAAAAGATGATGTATTTTTTCCATCCCTCTAGAAAATTATTCTATATTTTTCCACTCTGGCTCTCTCTTTTGACATTTACATTCATGATGCCAACTCCGTCCCACGCTTCCGACAAGGCCAGCGGGTGGGAGTTTCATAGATCAATAAGCGGTGCCTTCGAAGTCCGCTTTCCAAAAAAATACAAGCAAAAAATACGCACCTTAAGGCAAACCAAAAATAACGTCATTTACAGGAATGAGTATATTGCCGAGATTGGAAACGACCCCGAGCGCTATAAAAACTTGCTCTATGTTATAAAAGTAGAACAAACGATTGGGCTGCCGTTATCCTTTAAGACAATTAAAAGAATTGTTGAGGCCAAAACCAATGAATATGTAACCGGTATGCAAAAAAACGGCGCGGTGCTGCGCTCCATAAAAAAAATTGATCAAAACGGAGCATTTGGAAAGGAACTCTTCTTTACCTACGAAGAAAATGGGATTGATATGGGTTTTCGCGTTAAAATGGTGCATTCAGATGTCTCCAGAATAGAGCAGGTTTTAACCGGCCCTACAGAACAAATCTACTCATATAGGTCTAATGATTTTTTTGAGTCCTTAAAAATTTTTGATGGATATTCAACGAAGCCAGGCGATTTTGAAAAAGAATGGGAAAAACACACATCCCCCAGAAACATCTACACCGTTTTGACACCACCCAAAAATGACTTCTTTAACTTTGGACCCTTTGAATTCAAAAAATCCAAAAAAGTAGAAAAAGGTGAAATGACTTTCAAAGACCCTCTTTTGAATAACAGAACCTATTACAGTACGTTTGGGTACAAAATGGACAAGCCGTTTAATGAAAGAAACATAAAATCATTCTTGTTCCGTAACCATATGTCAAAATACGGAGCAAATTTCGCATCAACAGACAAACTGAATTTTAACGTTAAAAAATACAAAGACAGAATAATCGTCACAGCAGGGCTAAGTGTTATCCCACCAAAATCGCGGCCCTATGCCAATACGGTATATTTTCATGGCACTTTCAAAGGCCAATACGCCCTTATTCAAGAACTCGAAGGCAATAAGAACACAATCATGGCCCCGTTCATGATGTCACTGCTTTCTTTGGTAGATCTACACCCTGAAAGACAGGGAAAACCACTCCCTAAAACAGAAAAAAAGGATTCAGCCCAAAAAGAAACTAAAAAGAAAAAAAACCAAACCCCAGACTAAAATGCACTTGTTTGTGCAACAAGCCAGCCCCGTACATCCTTTTCTAGTAATGGCGCCAACAAGTCTTGCAAGCGCTTAAAGTATAGATTGAGCCATGCCTTTTCTTCCCGGTCCAATAATTCCACGTCAATCAATTTGCGCGCCAAAGGTGCAAATGTCACAGTTTCAAACCGCATCATAGGCAACTCTGAGCTTTCACACACCTCACCCTCCTGCACCGAAACCAAGCTCTCAATCCTTATCCCGTAAGCACCCTCCTTATAGTATCCCGGCTCATTTGAAATTAGCATACCAACCTGAAAAGCCTCCCTGCCGCGTGGAGAAATAGACGCAGCCTCTTCATGAACGCACAAATAAACCCCCACGCCATGCCCCGTACCATGGGCATAATCCAGACCTGAATCCCACAAAGGCTGGCGCGCCAGCGCATCCACCTGCACCCCGGTCGTCCCGGCCGGAAAGCGCGCCCGCGCCACAGCAATATGCCCCTTCAGAACACGCGTAAAATTTAGGCGCATCTCGTCGCTGGGATCACCAATGGCCACCGTGCGGGTAATATCTGTCGTCCCAGCTATGCCTTCGTTTTCATCAAGATACTGTCCGCCACTATCAATCAACAGCAAACTATCTTGATCCAGCACTCGGTTTGTGTCCTGAGAAGGACGGTAATGTATAACCGCTCCATTCGGCCCTGAGCCTGCAATCGTACCAAAACTGGATCCTTTGTACGCCGGATCAGCTTGTCTGAATTCTTCCAGCTTCTGCACAACACCCAGCTCTGTTAAGCCTTCATCTTGCGCATGATCCTCCAGCCATTTCAAAAACCGCGTGACGGCCACACCATCACGGATATGCGCCTGCCACAAAGCCTCTTGTTCTTCTGGCGTTTTGAGGGCTTTAGGCAAAACACACGGGTCTTTACAATCCAGAATCTCCGCCCCAATTGCCTTAAAGACATCTTCAAACCACACGCATGTTCTGGAGCGGTCCATCCATACCGTTTGGCCATGAAGCCCACGCAATTCCTCTTCCATATTCTCAGGGGCCACAATGCGCACAGCCTCACCCAAATGATCACGAACCTCTTGAGGAATTTTTGCGCCGTCCACAAACCAGTCCACAGAAGCATCATCATGGACAAGCGCATAAGACAGGACAAGCGGCGAATATTCCACATCACCGCCCCGAACATTCAACAACCAGCAAATCGAATCACCAAGGCTCAGAACACAGGCACAAGCCTTTGTATGACGCAGATCCTGCGCAATCATCTCCCGCTTTTGTGCGCACGTCCGCCCGGCAATTTTGTCCGGGAACAACTCAACCAGAGCCTTTGGCTCTGAAGGATGATCTGTCCAAACCACATCAACCGGATTTTCTTTCACAGCCCGCAGGCTCACAGAATCCGGCTCCAAATCATTCCTGATCTTCTCTAGCTGAAGCGGCGTGTATAAAAGCGGATCATAGCCAACGACCAACTCTTTCTTGTCTCCCTCGGTGTTAACCAAAGCCAACCATTTCCCGGGCGATGTGTCCGTAGTGTTTGCCGTTTCAAACAAACCGGCATCAACTTGCTGCTCTAATTGCAACGTATAACGCCCGTCACTCAAAACAACAGCCCTGCCCTGCAAAATCACGGCCGTTCCCGCTGTCCCGGTGAAGCCCGTTAACCATTTCAGCCGCTCCGCGTAGGCCGCTAAAAACTCGCTCTGATAGGCATCGGTGCGCGGCAAAATGAAACCATCCAACCCCTGCCTGTTCATTTCCTGACGTAAGAGCTCTAACTTGTCTTGATATGACATATGTTTTTCTGGCATCTTGATTGCATTACTTAATTTCAGTTAAGGGACTGGTCAAGTTGTGTACCAATAATAATTCAAACTAGAATAGTAAAGTGAGAAAGCATCACGATGCAAGACACCATGAAAAAGAACGGGCAAAACAAAGCCCACATCATTGTTTTTGGCAATGAAAAAGGCGGCTCCGGAAAATCCACCACCGCCTTGCACACCGCCATCGCCCTTCTCCGTCTGGGATACCGCGTCGGCACCATAGATCTGGATGCCCGCCAAGGCACCATGACCCGGTATCTTAAAAAGCGCTTTGAGTTTATCACACGCGTGCGCCAGCAGCTTCCCAGCCCCATGCACATGGCCATTGAGCGCAGCACATCCGAAACCGTCACCAAACAACAAGACCAGGAAGAATCCTTCCTGAAAATGGCGCTGGAAGAGCTGGGGCAGGTGAGCGACTTCATCATCATAGACACACCAGGAACAGACTCCTTCCTTAGCCGCCTCGCACATAGCTATGCTGATACGCTCATCACGCCAATGAATGACAGCTTCATTGATCTGGATCTGCTGGCCGATATCGACATGCGCAAATACGAAATCCTCGGCCCGTCCATCTATACAAAAATGGTACAAGAGCAACGCCAGAAAAAATATCAACGCAGCGGCAAAGGCATCGACTGGATCGTCATGCGCAACCGCCTCACACACCTGAACGCCAACAACAAACAAACCATCGGCAATCTTCTGGAAAAATCCTCAAAACTTTATGGATTCCGCACCGCCCCCGGCTTTGGTGAGCGCGTCATCTTCAAAGAGTTGTTCCTCAAAGGCCTGACCTTGCTGGACCTCAAAGAAGACCAGCATGGTGGACTATCCCTGTCCCAGATTTCCGCGCGGCAAGAGGTGCGCAATCTAATCATGGCCATCGCCCCCAACAAGATCAAAGGCCACACCACACCGGAAGAAGCGAAAAAAAGAGCATGACGACAGCATATTATATACTTTTTTTCATTGCTTTTATTTTAGTCCTCCTGTTGCCTTTTTACGCTCTTTTCCTTTATACAAAAAAAACAAAGGCAATGAAGAAGATGCTCTCTTTAGTCTTTCTATTGTATTTTTATCCCTACCTTTAATAGGTGATTTGATCATTTTTCTCGAAACTATAAATAAAAACGATGAGGAAGACATCCAGTTGATAAAGCTCATAAAGGAAAAACAAACTCAGCGCAAAAAGAAACAAACGAAGTAAAATGTATTGATTATGCCCTATCTCGTACTTATCGCTGGCCTGCTGATCGGGCTTTTTGCCCTCTACCACTTCCTGCTCCGTGCACGGGTGGCACAAATACGCACGCTCGTTTACGCAGTCACCTTCGCCATCATCGTTCTTGTTCTGCTCTTTCTGGCGCTAACGGGACGCATCCTCCCGGCAATTGTCTTGTCGGTTTTGCTCTTTCCGTTCTTTCTCCCCTTTTTCAAAAAAGGCAAAACAGCCGTTTCAGATTCTGATAAAAACGATATTATTGACGTCACAGCGATTGCCAAAGAAATCGAAGAACCGGGAGAACAACCAGAAGCACAAGAAGCAGAGAAAACCAAAGAGCCTAAAGACGATGAATAATCGTGCAATCAACCTTGCAAGGGCGCATCAAAAATGGCATTTATGTGGCCATCTTCTTAAGCAAAAAGGACTCGCGTTATGACGGCAAAAAACAAGATCAAACCCGTTAAAAAGGCTGTTTTTCCGGTGGCCGGTCTCGGCACACGTTTTCTTCCTGCGACAAAAGTCATGCCCAAAGAAATGCTGCCCATTGTTGATCGTCCCTTGATCCAGCATGTTTTTGAAGAAGCCCGCGAGGCAGGCATTGAAGACTTCATTTTTGTCACAGGCCGCTACAAGGAAATGTTGGAAGAGCATTTCGACTACCAACCCGAACTGGAACAAACACTGGAATCACGCGGAAAGACGGCGATGCTTAAAAAAGTGCGCGATTCTGAAATGCCGGCTGGTCGCCTGTCTGTAACGCGCCAACCTCGCCCTCTTGGTCTGGGCCATGCCATATGGTGTGCCTCCAAGCTAGTCGGGAGCGAACCTTTCGCCGTGCTTTTACCAGATGTTTTGATGAAAGGCCCGCGTGCCTGCCTGAAACAGATGGTCGATATCTATGATGAAAAAGGCGGAAACATCATTGCCGTAGAAGAAGTCCCCGACGACGAGGTTTGCAAGTACGGGATACTGGATACCAAGGACACCTCACAAAACATTATGCCCGTAATAGGACTAGTGGAAAAACCAGCTACCGGCAAAGCCCCCTCAAACCTTTCTGTTGTCGGGCGCTATATTCTGCAGCCGGAAATCTTCCATCATTTAGGCTCATTTGAGACAGGCGCAGGCGGCGAAATCCAGCTCACCGATGCCATGATCAAGCTTATTGGAAACCAGCCCTTCAACGCCGCACGATTCGAAGGAAAAAGTTACGACTGCGGCAGTCGTCTGGGCTTTATCGAGGCCAACATCGCCTTTGGACTGGACGACCCGGAAATCGGAGATGGCGTACGAACACTGCTCAAAGAGTTCCCCACCACTTGACATGCAAGGCCACGAGACGTGAAAGAAAACAGGATAAACAGTCAAAATCACAGCTTTGATCCGGTCATCCTGAGAGAATACGATATCCGCGGCCAGGTTGGAAAAAACCTTTCTAGCGAAGATGCCTATACATTGGGCCGCGCTTTTGGCACTTACGTCATCCGAGAGAACGCAGAGAAACAAGACCATACAGTTTGCGTCGGGTATGATGGACGAATCAGCTCCCCTATCTTAGAGAAAAATCTGGTGGCAGGCCTGTGTAGCACAGGCATTCAGGTTGAGCGGATCGGACGCGGCCCCACACCCATGCTTTATTTTGCCGTCCAGCATCAAAATTCCGATGCCGGGATCATGGTCACAGGATCGCACAATCCGCCCGATTATAACGGCTTTAAAATGACGACACACGATCACGGCGTCTTCGGTCAGGCCATTCAGGATATCGGAGAAATCGCAAAAAAATCAGACTTTAAAACAAGCAAAGGCCGGGAAACCACCACTGACATCAGCGATTCCTATATCGCCAGGCTCCTGCAAGACCTGCATCTAACCCGTGGCCTCAAGATAGCATGGGATGCCGGAAATGGGGCTTCAGGTGAAATCCTGCAAAAACTCACGACAAAAATACCCGGAGAGCACATTCTCCTGTATGACAACATTGACGGGAGTTTCCCGCATCACCACCCGGACCCAACCGTCGATAAAAACATGATTGATCTCAAAAAGGCGGTTTTAGAAAATCAATGTGATCTTGGTATTGCCTTTGACGGCGATGGTGACCGCATCGGCGCCGTGGATGAGAAAGGCCAAATCCTGCGCTGTGATACACTCATGAGCCTTTACGCCCGTGAAGTTCTCAAAACCCATCCAGGCGCCACCATAATCGGCGATGTGAAATGCTCGCAAGTCATGTACGACGAAATAGAACGATTGGGCGGCGTGCCGGTGATGTGGAAGACCGGGCACTCTCTGATCAAAGATAAAATGCAGGAACTTCAAGCCCCGCTGGCCGGAGAACTAAGCGGCCACATTTTTTTTGCCGACAAGTATTACGGATTCGACGATGCGCTCTATTGTGCTGTGCGCTTAATCTCCGAGCTTTCGGAAACGGGAGGCAGCCTTTCCAGTCTCACAGAAAACCTGCCGCGCCTGTTTAACACTCCCGAAATCCGTATTGACGTAAAAGAAGAAGAAAAATTCGATCTTGTCCCCCGCGCCCTGAAAAATCTGCAAAGCCAAAACAGTAAACAAGACATAGACATGACAGATGGTCTGCGCATAACAACGCCTGACGGCTGGTGGATTCTGCGACCTTCCAATACACAAAATGCCATCACAGTCCGCGCTGAAAGCACCAGCGAAGAGGGGCTTGAACGCTTAATGATTATGATTGGTGAAGAAGTCAAAAAACTGGGGTATACTCTCCTCCCGTAAACACGAATCTCAACGTAAAACGAAAAATTATCATGAACGACAGCGTAAAACTCCTTGAACTAATGGCCTCCAAAATCTGTCACGACCTCATCAGCCCGGTCGGCGCAGTCGCGAACGGCGTCGAATTTCTGGAGGAAATGGGAGAAGACGCAGGCGAAGACGTCACAGATCTTATCTCCTTCAGCGCTGGCCAAGCCTCTGCAAAGCTTCAGACACTGCGCCTTGCCTACGGTGCAGGCGGCGGCGACAGCAGCATAAAACCCGAAGATGTACACAAAATTTTCGGCGCTTTTATTGATGGCGAAAACAGGATCACACAAGATTGGGACCCCTACACCCCGCTCGGGCCAGACATGCGCCCGGAAGGTTTTGCAAAAATTCTGATCAACACGCTCCTCCTGACAACAGAATCTCTCCCCAAAGGCGGTCATATTACAGTCGCGGCAGGTGACGACGCACAAGTAATCATCACAGGCGAAGGCGAAAATGCTGGCCTTAAAGACGGTTTTCTGAATGCTATTGAAAACACCATAGATATGGCACAAATGGAACCAAGGCTTGTTCACCCTTACCTTGCAGGCCTTCTGGCAAAAAATTACGGCTATACAATCAACATCGAAGATTCCCAAGACAACAGAATTGTTTTGAAAATCAGGTCACCTGATGTAGTCTAACTCTAGTAAAGAGAATAAGAGCAAAATGAGGAACGTCACCTTGGGTTTTATTTTCTAAATTTAACACTGCGTTATCCACACTCTGAATATTCTCTGCGTATTTTCCAATTTTTTTCTGCGTAACCCTTGGATATTAAAGAAACAGTAATGTTTCTGGAATATGCCTGATATAACTTGAAACACAAAGCGGACAAAAAGGCTTTTAACTAAAGTCTCAGGAAAAAAGAACATGGATGATCTGATTGTTGAATTTCTGACAGAAACAAATGAAAGCCTTGATGAGCTTGACGTTGATATTGTAAATCTCGAACAAAACCCAAACGATGCAGACCTGCTCGGCAAGATATTTCGCCTGATGCATACAATCAAAGGCACATGCGGATTTTTAGGCCTTCCCCGCCTCGAGAAATGCGCGCACCACGCAGAGAATGTGCTGGGGAGTTTCCGCGATGGTGATCTGGAAGTCACGCCAGACTATGTCACGCTCATCCTCGAATCGATCGACCGAATTAAATTTATTATTGGCGAACTGGAAACCACAGGCCAAGAACCAGAGGGGAATGATTCAGAGCTTATAGCAAAGCTGGACGCCGTATTTGAAGGAGCAGAATCACCTGCAGAAACAGAGGAGCCTGCAGCAGCAGAACCAGAAGAGAAAAAAAATGATCTCCCGAGTGCTGACGCTGCTGACAGAGAGTTGGCCCCTGGTGAAGTTTCTCTGGATGAACTCGAAGCCGCATTCCTTGCCACACCTGGTCCGGAAGATATGGCACAACCTGAAGCCCCCAAAGAAGAAGAGGTCAAAGCAGACCCAGCGCCAAAACCACCGCCCGCACCAGAGAAAAAAGATGCCCCTGCCGACACAGGCAAAAAAGAGCCCGCTATAAGTTCACAAACCTTACGCGTCAATGTTGATGTCCTTGAGAACCTTATGACCATGGTCAGTGAATTGGTCCTGACACGCAATCAGCTTCTGCAGATTTTGCGCGCAAACACGGAAAGCGAATTTTCTGCGCCGCTGCAGCGTTTGAACCATGTCGTATCCGAGCTTCAAGAAGGCGTCATGAAAACCCGGATGCAACCCATTGGCAACGCGTGGTCTAAGCTGCCGCGTATTATTCGCGACCTGAGCTTGGAACTAAATAAGAAGATCACCCTTGAGATGAAGGGGCAAGATACAGAACTAGACCGTCAGGTCTTGGAGATGATCAAAGATCCGCTCACCCACATGGTTAGAAACTCTGGCGACCACGGAATCGAAATGCCGGCAGACCGTATTGCAGCTGGAAAACCCGAAGGCGGGAAAGTCCTGCTTAATGCATATCATGAAGGCGGGCACATCATCATCCAGATTTCAGATGACGGAAAAGGCCTGTCGACCGATAAAATCAAGGATAAAATCATTGAAAAAGGTTTAGCTGATCTGGAAGAACTGGAAACAATGTCTTCGCAGCAAATCCAGCAATTTATTTTCAAAGCCGGATTTTCAACCGCAGAACAGGTCACAGCCGTATCAGGCCGCGGCGTCGGCATGGATGTCGTGCGCACAAACATCGAAAAAATCGGCGGATCTATCGAACTAAACTCAACAGAAGGGAAAGGCTCAACCTTT
>Ga0316201_10000782_pt1 | contig 19684 bp, 16 predicted proteins | sample CS6wburrow_MG_FD_204516 | JGI IMG/M metagenome (GOLD analysis project Ga0316201, IMG submission 204516) | Coastal sediment microbial communities from Delaware Bay, Delaware, United States - CS-6 worm burrow | ecosystem: Environmental > Aquatic > Marine > Coastal > Sediment | place: USA... | reverse complement strand
GCGCGAAGCAACCCGCCGGCGATTGTCACGGGCTACACGCTCCTGTCGGGCTACCGTCCGATCGACCTGGCCTTCGTTTGCGGGCGCCACCTCACCTATTACCGTGGCGAGCACTTCATCCGCACGATGTACCAGTCGCACACCGAGCTGAAAACGCTCCTGCTGGCGGCCATGCGCGTGGTCGGCATGGGGGGCGGCGACGCTGCGGTCGAGTCCACGGCGAAGCAACTGGCCAAGTACATGGACCAGCCGCACCTCGACGTGCTCAAGCAGGTGGTTCGCAAGTTCGTCGATGCCGGCGGCCATGCGGACATCAAGCGCTGGATGCAGGCGGTGGAGATCACCTCGCTTCGTGCGGGCCTGCTCCTGTGCGACGACGTCGACACGGCCGTTCACATGACGCAGCAAATCGCATCGGATTCCACGGCCGACCTGGCGCCGCGGGACAAGGTCAAAGAGATCGTTCTCTATAGCATCTCGGAGAGCTACTTCCGGCTTCGCGAGCAACTGGGCATCCAAATCAAGGTCTGAGCCGGGCCCGCCTAGGCGAGCGTGCGCCGGAGCCTGTCATGTGACAGGGCTTCGGCATGCTGGAGCTCGAGCTCGACAGTGAAGCCGATACGCTTGCCTTGGCACGGTCGCTTGCCGCTGTGCTCGAAGGCGGCGACATGATCGGGCTCGAAGGCGGGCTCGGCGCCGGGAAGACGACGTTCACGCGAGCGGCGGTCTACGGGCTCGGCGTGCCCGAGGAGACGGCCGTGACCAGCCCGACCTTCGCCCTGCTGCATCAGTATCAGGGACGCCTGCCCATCGCCCATGCAGACTTCTACAGGCTCGCCGACGAGGTCGAGCTTGAGGAGCTGGGGGTGGACGAGCTGCTCGAGGAAGGTAGCGTCCTCTTTGTCGAGTGGGGCCGGAAGTTTCCCCGGATGGCGGGGCGCACGGCTCTCTGGGTCGAGCTGGAGATCGTCTCCGACCTCGCTCGGCGGGCTCGATTGCGTCCGCAGGGTGCGCGCGGCGATGCAATCATCAGCGCAGTTCGTAGGCGACTTCGGCGCTGAGTGATTCCCGGTTGCGGGGCGCAGGGGGCTCTGGTAAGCCCGCGCGAACGTCAAGGTTGAAAAGACTCCATGCCCCGCCGCGATGATATTGAAAGCATCCTTCTGATTGGGTCGGGGCCGATCGTCATCGGACAGGCCTGCGAGTTCGATTACTCCGGCACCCAGGGCGCCAAGGCGCTCAAAGAAGAGGGGTACCGGATCATTCTGGTCAACTCCAATCCGGCGACTATCATGACCGACCCGGAGTTCGCCGATCGGACTTACGTCGAACCGCTGACGCCCGAAATCCTCGAGGCGATCATCGAGCGGGAAAAACCCGATGCGGTCCTCCCGACTCTGGGCGGACAGACGGCGCTCAACCTCGCCTTGGCGCTCGCAGACCGCGGCATACTGCAGAAGCATGGAGTCGAGCTGATCGGCGCAAACGTCGAGGCCATTCGCAAAGCCGAGGAGCGCGAGCTGTTCAAGGCCGCGATGGACAAGATCGGCCTCGCTAGCGCGCGCGCAGAAGTGGCCCGCACCATCGAAGACGCCAACGCGGCCGCCGAGCGGATCGGTTTTCCGATCATCCTGCGACCCTCGTTGACGATGGGCGGCTCGGGCGGCGGCGTCGCCTACAACAAGGCCGAGTTCGACGAGGCGATTCGCTGGGCCTTCCAGTGCAGCCCGATTCACGAGTGCCTGGTCGAGGAGAGCTTGATCGGCTGGAAGGAATACGAGCTCGAGGTCATCCGTGACAACGCCGACAACTTCGGCGTTATTTGCACGATCGAAAACCTCGACCCGATGGGGGTGCACACCGGTGACTCGATCACCGTGGCGCCGGCCATGACGCTCACCGACCGCGAGTATCAGCGCCTTCGAAACGCGGCCCGCGCCATCATCACGGAGATCGGGGTCGATACTGGCGGCTCGAACATCCAGTTCTCGGTCAACCCCGCGGACGGCCGCGTGATCGTCATCGAAATGAATCCGCGCGTCTCGCGCTCGAGCGCGCTTGCCTCGAAGGCGACGGGCTATCCGATCGCCAAAATCGCGGCCAAGCTTGCTGTGGGCTACCGGCTGGACGAGCTGCAAAACGACATCACCGGAACGAGCGCGGCCTTCGAGCCGACCATCGACTACGTCGTCACTAAGATGCCGCGTTTTGCTTTCGAGAAGTTCGCGGGCGCCGACCCGCGGCTCACCACGCAGATGAAGTCGGTGGGCGAGGCGATGGCGATCGGCCGGACCTTCAAGGAGTCGCTCCAGAAGGCGGCGCGTTCTTTGGAGACGGGAAGGGATGGGCTGACCTCGCTTCTGAGCAAGGTCGACTATCGCGACATCGCCGCGCAGGTGCGACGCCTGATCGAGAGCGGCACCGCGATCAACACGGCCAAGCCGATGTTGGGCGATTTGCCGGACCCCAGCGAAGCCGAGCTCCGGGAAGCGATTCTCGACCTGGTCCGGACGCCCTTGGCCGAGCGTCTCTGGTACGTCGCCGACGGTCTTCGAGTCGGGCTCAGCGTCGAAGAGCTTCACGGGGCCACGCAAATCGATGTCTGGTTCCTCGAACAGATGCGCCAAATCATCGCCTTCGAGCAGAGCCTGAAAGCCTCGGCTGCCGAGCCTCTGGCCGAAGCCATGCTGCGCCGGGCCAAGGAGCTCGGCTTCAGTGACGCGCAAATCGCAGCGCTTCGAGGCGAGACAGCCAAAGAGGTTCGCGCGGAGCGAGCGTCGCATGGAGTCGAGCCGGTGTACTCGCGTGTCGACACCTGCGCCGCGGAGTTTCCCGCGCTCACGCCGTACATGTATTCGACCTGGGGCCGGGACAGCGAGGCCCGAGCCGACGGCGACGAGAAGAAGGTGATGATCCTCGGCGGCGGGCCCAACCGCATCGGCCAGGGGATCGAGTTCGACTACTGCTGCGTTCACGCCTCGTTTGCCCTCAAGGAGATGGGCTTCGAGACGATCATGGTGAACTGCAACCCCGAGACGGTGTCCACCGACTACGACACCTCGGACAAGCTCTACTTCGAGCCGCTGACCTTCGAGGACGTGATGCATATCGTCGAGGTCGAGAAGCCCGACGGCATCATCGTGCAGTTTGGGGGTCAGACGCCCTTGAAGCTCGCCGTGCCGCTGTCGCGCGAAGGGGTGCCCATTCTCGGAACTTCGGCCGACGCGATCGACCGCGCCGAGGACCGGGAACGCTTCGAAGAGTTGCTCACCAAGCTGAGCCTCGACCGACCGCGCGGCGGCATTGCCAATGGCACCAAAGACGCCTTCACGGTCGCCGAGAGAATCGGATTCCCGGTCGTCGTTCGGCCGAGCTATGTGCTTGGCGGGCGAGCGATGGAAATCGTCCACTCTCAGGAAGAGCTGGCGCGCTATATGACCGTTGCGCTCGAAGCCGTGGCCGACGCAGAGACTCAGACGATTCTCGTCGACGAGTTTTTGAAAGACGCGATCGAGGTCGACGTGGACTGCGTCTCCGATGGCAAGGACGTGGTCATTGGCGGCCTGCTGCAGCACATCGAAGAGGCGGGCATTCATTCGGGGGATTCCTCGATGGCGCTGCCTGCGCACGCGCTTCCGCCCGACGTGCTCGCCACGCTTCGCTCTTCGACGCGCGCGCTTGCTCTCGAGCTCGGTGTCGTCGGCCTGATGAACGTTCAGTTCGCGGTTCGTGGAAGCGCGGTGTACGTCATCGAGGTCAACCCGCGCGCTTCGCGCACGATTCCGTTCATCAGCAAGGCCATCGGGGTGCCGCTTGCCAAGATCGCGGCCAAGGTCATGGCAGGTGCAACGCTTCGCGAGCTCGGCTACACGCGCGAAATCGTGCCTCAGCACATCGCCGTCAAGGAGTCGGTCTTTCCGTTCACCAAGTTCCCGGGTGTCGATACGATTCTCAGCCCGGAGATGCGTTCGACCGGCGAGGTCATGGGCATTGCCGACAACTTCCCAGACGCCTTCTACAAGGCGCTTCTCTCCGCGTACACCGAGCTTCCCGACAAGGGAAAGGTGTTCATCAGCGTGAAGGAGCACGACAAGCCCGCCGCCGCCGAAGTGGCGCGCCGCCTAAAGGAGCTGGGCTTCGACATCGTGGCGACCAAGGGCACCCGTGAGGTGCTCGAGCGCGCCGGGGTCGAGGCAGAGAAGGTTTTCAAGGTGGGCGAGGGCAGACCGCACAGCGTGGACCTGCTCCAAAATGGCGACATCGCGCTGGTGGTCAATACCACCGAAGGCGCCAGGGCGATTCGAGATAGCCGCTCGATGCGGCGGCAGACGGTCCTGAGCGACGTTCCGTATTTCACCACGATCGCTGCTGCCGTTGCGGCGCTGGATGCCATCGAAGCGCGGCGCTACCGGCCGCTGTCGGTTTGCTCCTTGCAGGAGTACCACGCGCAGAACCGCGAGCTGCCGACGCTTCCTCCGTCCCGAAGCTAGCTTTGGGTTGCCTTATTTCGGGGCAGACATTACGACGATGGGATGGACCGGGTTCCGATGACTCCCGAAGGGCACGCCGCCCTCAGCGCTGAGCTCGCCGCGCTCAAAGCCGAACGGCCCAAGATCTCTCAGGAGATCGGGATCGCGCGCGACCACGGCGACCTCAAAGAAAACGCCGAGTATCACGCCGCCAAGGACAAGCAGGGCATGGTCGAGGCGCGCATCAACGAAATCGAAGACAAGCTCTCGCGGGCCGAGGTCATCGACCCGTCGACCCTCGGCGGCGACAAGGTGAAATTCGGCGCTTTCGTCGAGCTCGAAGACGTGGACAACGGCAAGGTCGTGACCTACCGGCTGGTCGGCGCCGACGAGTCCGACCTCAAGCAGGGCAAAATCTCGATCACGTCTCCTGTGGCGCGTGCGCTGGTTGGCAAAGAAGTCGGCGACGAGGTGGCGGTCCAGACTCCGGGCGGCGTTCGCAACTACGAAATCAGCGACGTTCGCTGGGACTGAGGGAGCCTCGGTTCGAGGTAACGCGCGCGGGTGCCTACACTGCTCGACCATCCTGTCGAATCCCTGCCCGGCATCGGGCCGACGACGGGTGCGCACTTGCGGGAGCGTGGGTACGAATCGCTCGGCGACCTCTTGTGGCTGCTTCCGCGAGCGTACGATGACCAGCGAGCGCCCGTGCCGATTCATCGGCTTCAGGATGGCGACTACGCCGTGGTCGAGGGCCGGGTGCGGAGGGCGCGCTCGTATCCGCGCGGCGGGCGCATGGGATTCGAGGCGCGGATCGAGCCGGAGGATGGTCCCTCGGAGGACGGCGGCTACAGCGAGCTGAAGCTCGTGTGGTTTCGCGCGATTCCGGGGCTTGGTCGGCGCTTTGCTGAAGGGGAGACGGTTCGCGTCGCAGGAAAGGTCCAAGACTACCGGGGCACGGCGACCATGGCGCACCCTGAGTCGCTCAGGGCCGACGCGCCGGGCGCTATCGAGCCGCGCTATCCGGAGATTCCGGGTGTCCGTCGCAAGATGCTTCGGCGCGCGATCCGTGCGGCTGTCGCCCGTGCAGCGGCGGAGGTTCCCGATTTGATTCCGGCGGCCTTGCGGGCCGAGCTCGGCGTTTGCACCGTCGGAGAGGCGCTTGCGGCGATCCACGTTCCCGATCCGCTGACCTTCGATGCAGAGCCTGACACGGCAAGCCCTGAGCAGCGGAGACTGGCGCTCGAGGAGCTCGTGCTTTGGGAGCTCGCGCTTCGGCTGAGGCGCGCGTCGGAGCGGGGCGGCGTGGCGCAGCGCTTCGAGATCGAGCCTTCGGTATCGACGGCGTCGGCGGCGTTTCCCTTCGAGCTGACGGCAGCGCAACGGTCGGCCGTGGCGGAGGTGAGCGAGGCGCTGCGGAGCGAGACGCCGATGCGCCGCTTGCTGCAGGGAGACGTCGGCTGCGGAAAGACGGCGGTGGCGATGGTGGCCTGTGCACAGGTCCATGCTGGGGGCGCCCAGGCGGTGTTCTTGGCGCCGACCGAGCTCTTGGCCGACCAGCACGCCGAGACCTTGAGGCCGACTGCCGAGAAGCTGGGGCTTCGCTTGGGGGTGCTGACCGGCGCGCTCAGCAAGGACCAGCGGCGCTCGATGCTCGACCGCTTGGCGACGGGCGCGGTCGACCTGGTTGTGGGCACGCACGCGCTTCTCAGCGGCGAGGTGCGATTCTCGAATCTTGGCCTGGTCATCGTCGATGAGCAGCATCGCTTTGGCGTCGCGCAGCGGCTTCGCCTCGGTAACAGGGGCTCGACCGGGCGGCCGCATCTGCTCGTCATGACGGCGACGCCGATCCCTCGAAGCCTTGCTCTGGTGCTCTACGCGGGGCTCGAGCTGACGAGCATCGATGCCAAGCCGCCCGGTCGCATTCCGGTGACGACGAAGATGGTCTCGCGCTCGAAACGCGACACGGTGTTTCGGCAGATCGAACGGGCGCTCGAAGCCGAAGGGCGCGCGTTCGTGGTTTGCCCGGCGATCTCGGGGTCGGACGATTTGGTCGGAGTCGACCGGACCGCCGCCGAAATGACGGCGCGGTTTGGGGAAGAGCGCGTGGGACAAATCCATGGGCGTCTTTGCGGCGAGGAGCGGCGCGACTTGATGCGAGCGTTCACGGAGGGCGAGCTTCAGGTGCTGGTGGGGACGACTGTGCTCGAAGTCGGTGTCGACGTGCCGGCAGCCAACATCATGGTCATCGAGCAAGCGGAGCGCTTCGGCATGGCGCAGCTGCACCAGCTTCGAGGGCGCGTCGGGAGGGCCGGGCAGCGAAGCGCCTGTCTGCTGACCTTTGTCGAGTCCTTGTCCGAGGAAGCCGAGGCGAGGCTGCAGGCGCTCTGCGACACCGACGACGGCTTCGAGCTCGCCGAGCGTGACCTCGGGATACGGGGCCCGGGTCACCTTTTCGGGTACCGCCAGTCGGGGGCGAGCGGGCTGCAGTTTACGAGCTTGGCCAAGGACCAGAGCCTGCTCAGGCGCGCTGCGGATGTGGCCGAACGCATCATTGTGAGCGATCCGGACCTGTCGGCGCCCGAGCACGCCAGCGCTCGCGCGGCGGTGGCGCGCTGGGAACGCAACGCGGCGGTTCGAGAGGACGCCGGATGAGGGCGGATCACGAATGCTTCCCCTGATGCTGGCTTCTTGACGCGTTGCAGGGACCCGGGTAGTTCCGAGCTATGCCGCTGGTTCACCACGCGCAGCGCGAAGTCACGCTCAAGGTCGTCTACTACGGCGTTGGGCTCGGGGGGAAGACCACCAACCTCGAAACCATTCACGCGCAAACTCGCCCTGACCGTCGCGGCAAGCTCGTGACGGTGAACACCGAGGCGGAGCGGACGCTCTTCCTCGATTTTCTCCCGCTGCAGCTCGGTACCTTCCGTGGGTACAAAGTGCGATTGCATTTGATTTCCGTCCCAGGACAAATCGCCCAGGACTCCACACGCCAAATGGTGCTTCGTCATGTCGACGGTGTGGTGCTCGTCATCGACAGCCAGGCCGAGGCCATCGAGGGCAACAACTACGCGACGCGCAACCTCGACTACAACTTGCGGCAGCAGGGCATTGACCCGGATCGAATCCCGATGGTCGTGCAGTACAACAAGCGTGACCTCCCTGGCGTCCTCGATGTGGACGAGCTTGGCGAGCGGCTTGGTGTGCCTGAAGGCATTCCCGAGCTCGTTGCGAGCGCCCGCGATGGCTGGGGTGTTTTCGAAACCGTAAAGTCGATTGTTCGCATCTGCATGCACCAGCTCGGCGACCCGAGCCTGCGAGATGACGGCCGCGTCGAGTGCTTGCTCGATGAGCCACGCGCGCGGTTCTACCCGAGCGGCCCGGTCTCGATGATTCACGCCATTGCGCCCGAGCAGGAGCTCGAGCTCGACCTCGAAGACATCGAGATCGTCAGCGCCTAGGCCATGAAGGCGCCCGGCCCACAGTCCGTCGCCAATCGCGTTCGGAACGTCGCGCCGACCATCGACATGCTGCCGGTACGCACCCCGACCTTGCCGCCGGCGACGCACACCAACACGTTCTTGATCGGCACTGGGGAGGCCGTGCTGATCGAGCCCGCGACCCCGTACCGCGAGGAGCAGGACCTGATGGCCCAGTGGGTCCAGTCGGCGCGACTTCGGGGCGTCGAGCCGGTGGCGATTCTGGCTACGCACCATCATCCCGACCACGTCGGCGGGGCGATGGCGCTTCGGGAACGCTTGGCGCTGCCGCTTTGGGCGCACGCGATGACTGCGCAGCGACTCGATGGGATCGTCGAAATCGACCGTTTGATTCAGGATGGCGAGCGAATAGGGCTCGACGGACCTACGCCCACGGCGCTGACGGCGCTGCACACGCCGGGGCATGCGCCAGGGCATCTGTGCTTCACTGACGAGGCGACCGGGATCATGGTTGCGGGAGACATGGTCGCTTCGGTGGGGACCATCATCGTCGAGCCGACGGACGGGGACATGTTGTTGTACCTGGAGTCGCTTCGAAAGATGGCGGCGCTCGAGCCGGCCGGGCTGCTGCCAGCGCACGGGGACTTGATTCAGCAGCCGCAGGCGATCTTGACTTTCTACATCGAGCATCGCTTGATGCGTGAGCGCAAGGTGCTGGACGCGCTGCAGGCGCGCGGGAAGGCGTCGAGGCCCAGGCACTTGGTGGCAAGCGCATACGCCGACACGCCGAAGCCTTTGTGGCCATTGGCGCTTCAATCGATTGAAGCGCATTTGATCAAGCTGGAGCGGGAAGGCCGGGTCTTGAAGGAAGGCGACCGCTGGGCGCCGGTTGCTGGTAGCTGACGCTGTCGTTGGCACCCCCTCCCAAGCCAGCAGGCGGCAGCGCGAGCCCGAAGGGCGAAGCCCGGCGCAAAGCGCCGGCAAGGCGGAGCGAAGCGACCGCCGCGCCAGGGAGGACTACGGGTGGGGGTGGGCGGGCGGTATAATTAAACCATACCAGGCACGCTGCTCATTCGCGTGAGAGTGATACCAGGATTGCGGGCGAGGCCAGACGTACCGTGCCTCATAGAGCCGGCCGAGCGGGTACCCTGCGGCCGAGCGCGCCCGGCGCGAGCCGTTCTCCGGTTCTTAATTCGCGAATACTTACAGTGACTCAGCTGTTGGTGGGGGGTGGGTCGCCGTGCTAGCCCCTGCCCCCAAGGAAAACACATGTCGAACGACGTCCGGGTCATCAACGAAATGGTTCAGCGCGAAAGCGCTTTCATCGATACGATTCTTCACGAGGTCCACAAGGTCGTGGTCGGCCAGGACGTGATGATCGAGCGCATCCTGATCGGCCTGCTGACCGGCGGGCACATCCTGCTCGAGGGTGTTCCCGGGCTCGCGAAGACGCTGACGGTCAACACGATCTGCAAGACGATCTCGGCGAAGTTCCAGCGCGTTCAGTTCACTCCGGATCTGCTGCCGGCGGACGTCATCGGCACGGTCATCTACAACCAGCAGAGCGGCGAGTTCACGGCCAAGAAGGGTCCGATTTTCGCAAACCTGGTGCTCGCGGACGAGATCAACCGGGCTCCCGCCAAGGTGCAAAGCGCCTTGCTCGAGGCAATGCAGGAGCTGCAGGTCACGATTGGGGACACCACCCACCGGCTCGACGAGCCGTTCATGGTGATGGCGACGCAGAACCCAATCGAGCAGGAAGGTACCTACCCTCTTGCCGAAGCGCAGGTCGACCGCTTCATGCTTCACGTCCGGGTGGGCTATCCGAGCCAGGACGAAGAGCGAAAGATCATGGACCAGATTTCCGACCACCTGCTCCTCGGGAGGGATGCGGGCATGGGCGCCGGTGTGCAACAGGTGGCAACGACCGCGAAGCTCCTCGAAGCCCGCAAGACGATCGGGCACGTATACATCGACCCGAAAATCAAGGACTACATCGTCCAGATCGTCACTGCGACGCGCCATCCGGTGCGTGTCGGCCTCGGCGACCTGACCGACATGATTGCCCATGGCGCCTCTCCGCGCGCGTCAATTGCGCTCAACGTCGCTGCGCGAGCACACGCGTTCATGCGGCACCGGGGCTACGTCACACCGGAAGACATCAAGGCGATCGGCCCCGATGTCCTTCGACACCGCATCATCCGCTCCTACGAAGCGGAAGCCGAGGAGATCAGCAGCGACCAGATCGTGCGCCGAATCTTCGAAACCGTGGAAGTACCGTAGCTGAGGCCCGTCGTGATCTCTCGCGAGCTCGTCAAGAAACTCAAGAAGATCGAGATCTACACCTCGAGGCTCGCGAACGATCAATTGGCTGGCAGCTACCACTCGGTCTTCAAGGGGCGAGGCATGGCGTTCAGCGAAGTACGCCAGTATCAGCCCGGCGACGACGTGCGCTTCATCGACTGGAACGTGAGCGCGCGCATGAACGACACCTACGTGAAGATCTTCACGGAGGAACGCGAGATGACGGTCATGCTCCTGGTCGACCTTTCAGCGAGTGAGCGCTTCGGATCGGCTGAGAAGCCGAAGATCGAGACCGTCGCCGAAGTTGCCGCGCTGCTCGCCTTTAGTGCGATCAAGAACAACGACCGAGTTGGTCTCATCCTGTTCACCGACCGCGTCGAGCGCTTCGTGCCGCCAAAGAAGGGGCGCTCGCACGTGATGCGGGTGGTCACCGAAATTCTCAATGCCCGCCCCGAGGGCCAGGGCACGGACCTCGGCGTGGCCCTGGACTTGCTGGGCGGCATCGGAAAGCGCCGGACGGTTGCCTTCGTGATCAGCGACTTCATCGCAGAGCAGTACGAGAAGCCGCTCAAGGTCGTATCTGCCAAGCACGATGTCATCCCGATTCAAATCGTGGACCCGCGAGAGGACGAGCTTGCCGATGTTGGTCTGGCCCTCGTAGAGGACTTGGAAACCGGTGAGCTCGTCGAAATCGATACCTCCAATTCGAGCGTGCGCGCGGAGTACGCACGGGAGGCTCAGCGCCAACGTGCCGCCCGTGAGCACCTGTTTCGCCGCCTGAAGCTGGACCACGTCACGGTGAGCACCGAACGAGACTTCGTGCGGCCCTTGACGGAGCTGTTCCGGCTCCGGCAGCGGCGACTGACGGGCTATCGGTGAAACGCGCGGTTACGATCATTGTCTTGTCCTTGCTCGCCCCCGCCATCGGCTTCGCGCAAGAACCCAGCGTAGCGCTCGATGCGCCACTCGAGACCACGATTGGCGACGCAATCGATGTGATGGTGACTGTCACGGCAGGCGCGTCCGACGAGGTGGCCGTTCCGCAGCAGTCGTTCGAGCCGTTCGAGATCTTAGGTAAGAAGCTCATGGTCACGCCTTCCGAGGACGGCAAGAGCAAGACCTTCACCTTCGAGCTTCAACTCCTCTGCTTCGAGGTAGGAGTGCAGGAGCTCGGGCCGATCCAGGTGCGAGTCACGGGCGCCGGGGGCGAGCTCATCGAGCTCAATTCGAACAGCAGCAGCATTGAAGTCCGGTCGCTTCTGGCGAATGAACCCGATGCAGAGCTGAAACCGCCGACTGGGCCCCGGGTCATCGAGCAAGACGACTACAGGTTGCTGCTCATCCTCGGCGCGCTGCTGTTCATCGTCCTCGGCGCATTGCTAGCCTGGTTGCTGACGCGTTGGTGGCGGAAGCGGGATAGGCCCGAACCCACTCCGCCGCCTCCCCCGGCTCCTTGGGAAACCGCCTACGCAGAGCTGCGCGAGCTCGAGCGCGGCCGCAGCACCGCCATCGCCGAAGGCCACACAGAGCAGTGGGTCGACGCGGTCAGCGATTCGCTCCGTGCCTACCTCGGTCGTCGCTACGGTTTTCATGGACTCGAAAGCACCACCGACGAAATCGTAGAGAAGCTCGGCCGGGCCAAGTCGATGGCGGCCACCCGGCAGGAAGTGATCGGCTTTCTCGGTCAATGCGATTTGGTGAAATTCGCGAAGGCCTCGCTGGCCGATGACGCGTCGCAAACATTGATCGCCGACGCAGTCGCCTTGGTCGATCGGACCCGCGGCCCGACCCTCGCACCCTCTGGAGGCGCATCGTGACCCGTGCGGAGCGCCACACATGGGCATTTGCCTGGCTCGGGCTAACTGCGTTCGCAGGGCTGGTCCTCAGCCTGTCCTACCTAGAGTCGAATTATCAGCTTCTGATCACCGACGAACAGTTGCGCTTCGAGCGCCCCTGGGCAGGGCTGCTCTTGCTCGCCGTCCCGATGGTCTGGTTTGGCCGAGTCTTTGTACAGAGACTCTCCAGACCAAGGCTTCAGTTCAGTCGAACGGCGGCGCTGCGGAACCCGAAGGGGAGCTGGCGCAGTCGTCTCGCGGACCTGCCTAGCGCCCTACGCACGGTCGCAGTTGCGCTCCTGGTCCTGGGTCTGGCCGGCCCCCAAAGCATTCACGCACGCGATACAGCGGAGGTGAGCGGCATCGAGATTATCCTCACGCTCGACATGTCCCGCTCGATGGAGGCTGCGGACATTAGACCCACACGCTTCGAAGCAACGAAATCGGTGGTGCGTGACTTCATCGATCGTCGCCCCAACGACCGGATTGGCGCGGTCGTGTTCGGAGTCGACGCGTACACGCTTCTCCCGCTCACGACCGATCGGGAGGCCTTGCGCACTGCGCTTCGTGGGCTTCAGCTCGACCAGATTGATGGGCGCGGCACCGCCATCGGTAACGCCGTGGGCGTCAGCCTCAATCGGCTGAAGCGCTCGCGCGCCAAGAGCAAGGTGATGATTCTGCTGACGGATGGGGAATCGAATGCCGGCAACGTCTCCCCCTCACAGGCCGCAGACCTCGCGAGCGCGATGGGCGTCAAGATTTATCCAATCTTGATGGGTGTCTCTCGCGAAGCGCCAGTTCAACGAGGGACCGGGATCTTCGGCCGCGCGATTTTCGGGACGGCGAACTACCCGGTCAACCCTGAGCTACTCGACGAAATGGCCGAGAAGACCGGCGGAGAGTTCTTCTTGGTGAGCGACCGGGAAGCGCTGGAGCAGAGCTTCCACCAAATCCTCGACGAGCTCGAGAAGACCGACATCGAAGACGCCGGACGAATATACAGCGAGCTGTTTCCTGCTTTCGTCGGACCCGCACTTCTCTTTCTGCTGTTCGAGCTGCTGATTCTACTGTGGCTGAGGAGGTGGCCGTGACTTGGGCTGACCCAGAGCTTCTGTGGCTCCTGGCCCTGCTCCCCGCCGCGATCGCCGCCCTCTGGTGGAACGCGGCGAGGCGGCAACGGGCTACGGAGCTGTTCGGCAAGAGCGCCACGGTCGAACCTCTGATCGCAGGCCGCGCGAAGTGGTGGCGCATCACGCGAGCTACCCTGATGATTATCGGGGCGGCGCTCGTGCTCGTCGCGTTTGCGGGGCCTCAGTACGGAAGCCGGACCCGTGTCCTCCGAAAGCGAGGAATCGACATCGTCATCGCCCTCGACTTCTCGAAGAGCATGCTCGCTCGCGACGTGCACCCTAGCCGCATCAAACGCGCAAAGGGCGAGCTCGAGCGTCTCTTGGCCGATCTCGACGGAGACAGAGTGGGCCTCGTTGCGTTCGCGGGCGACGCCATGGCCTTTCCCATGACGGTCGACTACTCGGCGGTCCGATTGTTCCTGCGCGACCTCGGCCCCATGGACATGCCCGTTGGGGGGACCGCGGTCGGCAAAGCTCTCATCGCATCAAAGAGGCTGATCGAGAGCAGCAACGAAAGCCGCAACGACGAAGGCAGCGCCGACCAACGTTCGAGAGTCGTGATCCTGCTGACCGATGGCGAAGACCACGAGGGCGATCCGGTCGCTGCGGCCGAAGAGCTGAAGACTGCTGGAATCAAGGTCTACACCGTTGGCATCGGCTCGGGCAGCGGTGAGCCGATTCCGAGCTACACTGCCGACGGCACGCTCACCGGACACATGAAGGATGCAGACGGCCGCCTGGTCATGACCGCTCTCAGCCCCGAGAACGAAGATACACTCAGAGAGATCGCAGCGATTACCGGAGGAGAGTACGTGCGCGCCGAAGAAGGTACGGTGGGCGTGGCCGAAATACGGACGGAGCTCGCCAAGCTTCAGGCATCCGAGAGAAAAGCCCGGCGAGTCACCGTGCACGAGAACCGTTTCGCCATGGCGCTCCTTCCTGGCTTCCTGTTGATCGTCCTCGAGGCCATTCTTCCAGAGGCTTGGATCGTTCGTCGCCGCAGGAGGAAAGCATGAGGCCGGCCGTTGTGTTCGTCTGCTGTGTCGCAGCGCTCACCTTGCCTGCAAGCGCGTCCGCCTGGAGCCCGCTTCGTGCCGAGAATGCCAATGCGAAGAGGGGCAATGCTCTGATGGCGGAGGGGGAGTACGGCCCGGCTCTCGAAGCTTACGACGAGACCGCCCTCGAGCTGCCCAAAGAGCGCGCCGTCCAGCTCAACCGCGGGCTGGCACTCCTCGGCCAGGACCTCAGCGAGCAGGCAAAGGAGGCCTTTGTAGAAGCGGCGGATCCCTCGGCCGCACGAAACGTCCGGGCCGACGCCTACTACAACCTGGGAATTGCGTTTGCCCGCGAGGGGGACGCCCTCTCACAAGGGGAGTCCTACGAAGAGGCCTCCGCACACTTCCGCGAAGCAGCGGGCGCCTTCAAGGATGCGCTCCGCATGAGCCCCGGAAACCGCGACGCCGCATGGAATCTCGAATACGCCTTGAAGCGAATCCGAGAGGAAGAAGAAAAGCAACAAGAACAGCAGGACCAGCAGGACCAACAGGACCAGCAGGACCAGCAGGACCAGCAGGACCAGCAGGACCAGCAGGACCAGCAGGACCAGCAGGACCAGCAGGACCAGCAGGACCAGCAGGACCAGCAGGACCAAGAGTCCGAGAACGAGAACGAGAACGGGAACGAGAACGAGAACGAGAACGGGAACGAGTCTGAGAACGAGAACGAGAACGAGTCCGAGAACGAGAACGAGTCCGAGAACCAGGCCGGCAACGAGCCGCCGCAAGCGCAGCCCATCCCCCGTGACGAGGTGCAGCGATTCCTCGACGCTTTGGAACAAAACGAAGAGAACCTGCCCCTTCAGCGCGCGCGCCGGCGAAACGCGGGTCGCCCCCCACCGGAGAAGGACTGGTGATGCGGACCTTCGTACTGCTCCTGCTGGCCACGACTGCTCTGCCTTGGGCCGCGAGCGCTGCCGCCGAACCGCAGGTGACGGTGACGCTCGACGCGACACCGACCGAAGCGCGGGTGGGCGAATCGATACGGCTCGAGGTTCGGGTCCGTGCGCGCGGCGGGAGCATCGAGGACTTGCAGCTCAGCGACCTCAAGAAACACATGGATCTGGAGATCGTGTCGCACCAGACGATGCGCCCAATGCAGTTCACTTTCGGCTTCGGCTCGGGCGTGCAGAAGGAGTCGAGCATTGCCAACGTCTACGTCTTGCTCCCACGGGCGGCCGGGACGTTCGAGTTCGCGCCCGCAGTCGCCAAAGTCGACGGGAAGCTCTACCGAAGCGCTCCCCTGACTTTGATCGTCCATCCGAGCGCAGCCGCCCCGGATGCCGCTGCCGACCCTACGGCGGCGCCGCAGGTCCCACCCGGCTCCGACTTGTCTGGCGCCCGCTACGACCCGCGCGCGTTCATGAGAACCGTGGTGGAGCCCGAAGAAGTCTACATCGGCCAGCAGGTCAACCTGACCGTATACCTCTACACGCGGGTCCGGCTCTCCCCGCAGTCCGTGGTCCCGGGTAAACCGTCGATGGACGGGTTCTGGGTTCACGACGATCCGATCACCAGCTTGCAGTTCCAAACCGTTTCGGTGAACGGTCAGCAATACCGCGCCTATCCGATCCAGCGTTCCGCCGCGTTCCCCCTGCGCTCGGGCGAGCTCACCATCGGCGCGCCCAAGATCTCTTTCGATGCAGGCAGCGGCAATCTCTTCGACGCTCCACAGCGTATCGAGCGCGTTGGGGTTCCAGTCACGGTAAAGGTCAAGCCCCTTCCATTGCCTGGCCCGGCAACCGCCGTCGTCGGAAACTATGCGATTGAGGGGCGGCTCGATCGCAGCACGGTCAAGACCGGCGACGCTGTGACGCTGAGCGTCGACGCTGGAGGCGTGGGCAACGTGCAAGACCTGCGAATCGTGCTGCCCCCGATCGCGGGTGTTCGAGCGCTTCAGCCGGCCATTCGGGATCAGCAGCGCTTGGCGAACGGTCAGCTCTCCGGCACGCGATCCTGGGAGTGGATACTAATCGCAGAAGCGCCCGGAGAGCACCTGATTCCGCCGATTGAGCTACACTTCTTCGACCCCAGCGCCGAGGCATACCAGTCGGTGAGCACCCGTGCCCTCAGCTTCACGGCACAGGGCGAGAGCAAGCAGCCGCAGCCCGCGATCGAACCGGTGGATACCCGGCCGACGCCCGCCAGTGCGACCTTCGGACCGATTCGGGTATACAGTGCACTGGAGCGGGGCAAGCTCCCCGTACGTGAGCGAGCCTGGTTCCCTTGGCTGCTGTCCCTTCCCGCGATGCTGTTTGTTCTCGTCCTGCTGGGCGCCACGGTGTCGCGTCGACGCGAACAACACGGTGCCACGGCCGGCGCCGTTCAGCGGAAGCTGATTCGTGAGGCCGAGAGTGCGCTGCAGGCCAAAGACCCAAGGGCGTTCTACGACCGCATCGTCGCTTCGATTACGCACGCGCTCGATAGCCGGCTCGGAGAAGCGGTGGCCGGGCTTCCGCACACCCAGCTGCGAACACGACTCGCTGCCGAAGGTTTCGACGACGACCTGATTCAACGGCTGATCAACGAGCTCGAAGGCGCTGACTTCGCCCGCTTCGCGGCGTCCGGCGTCAATCGGGACGAAATGGAGCGCTGTCTACAACGTACAGCTGCGATCATCGAACGAATCCAGCGCTCCGCGGGGAAGAGCTGATGCGTTTGTACGCTGTCGCTATGCTACTCGTCGCGTCGATCCTCGGGCTGGCAGGGGCAAGCGCGCAGCAAGCGCCTCGGGCAGGGAGCGAATCCTCGCTGACGGAGATCTTCGAGTCGGCTAACGTGGCGGCATCACGCGGCGACTACGCAAATGCCATTTCGAGCTACGGAAAACTCATCGGCGCCGGTGTCCACGACCCCGATGTGTATTTCAACCTGGCGACTTCCTTCGCCCAGTCCGGCGACTACCCGCGCGCGATCCTCAACTATGAGCGCGCTCTGGTCCTGCACCCGAATGAAAGCAAGGCATCTGAGAACCTTCGAGACGCCGAGAAGGCCCTCGAGGAGCAACGCGCGGAGCTCGAAGGCGAGGCTACGATTCAAAGGAGCAGCTCGATCAGCGACGCGGTCTACGGAAGTGTCTCCGAAGACACACTTGCCTACGCATTGCTGCTGGCCAACTTCGTGTTCTTCATGGCGCTCACCTGGCTATCGACGGGACGACGACGCCATCGCTGGCTCTATCCGCTGCTTCTGACTTCCGGAGCGTTTCTTCTGATCGCTGCGCTTGGCCTCGCGACCAAGGCCGGCGTGTTCCGCGACGGTCCGCGAGCGGTGGCCCTCGACGATCGTGTCGCCCTACGCGAAGGGCCCGATCCGAGAGCTCAGCTGCGCGGCGAGGCCCGGGGCGGCGACCGGGGAGAGGTCGTCGACACTGACCGCGATTTTGTGAAATTGCGGCTGGTTAGCGGGCTCGAGGGCTGGACGGCAGCCTCAGGCGTCGGGCTGATCGACTCGGTCCACGGTGTGCATTGACAAGCCGCGTCAACAGAACGAGGATGCGGGCCGAACTGGGGTATCTAGGAGCAATGAGACGATGACGACGGACTCCACGACCAAGATTCTGGTCGCCGACGATGACTTGGAAATCCTGGCTTTGGTGGCGCGGCATTTGAGTGCGCTGCCCGCAGAGGTCGTCGAAGCTTCCGATGGAGAAGAAGCGCTTCGCCTTGCCCGGCGCGAGAAGCCCGACCTAGTCGTGCTCGACGTCATGATGCCCGGCATGAGCGGCTGGGAAGTATGTCGAGCCATCCGCGAGGACGAAGCCTTGACCGGCACCGGAGTCATCATGCTGACGGGCATCGGCGAGCGCCTGAACGAAATGACTTCGCCGCTCTACGGGGCCGACGGCTTCCTCGACAAGCCCTTCGAGCTGGACGACTTGAGCGACAAGGTTCGCGAAGTGCTCGAAGGCCTGGACTCGGCCTGAACTTTGGCCTCGTTGCCGCGCATGCGGTATATGCTAACCGGCTGACGATGTCTTGGAAACCTGCCGTCATCATCGTGCTCGCTCTGTCCGGCGCTCAAGGCTGGGGGTGTTCCAAAAAGGCGGAGGAAGCGGCCGTCACTGAGGACGAGTGGTCGGAGAACGGACTCACCGAAGCCCAGGCCAACGAGGTGCTCGCAAAAGTGGGGGATCGAACGATCACGGTCGGGGAGTTCGCCGACCGTCTCGCATCTCAGTCTCCGTATCTGCGCGCGCGTTTCGAAAGCCGGGACCGCCGCAAAGAGTTCCTCGACAACCTCGTTCGCTTCGAGCTGCTCGCCTATGAGGCAAAGCGACGCGGCTACGAGGACAAGCCCGAGATCACGAGGGCTCGGCGTAGCGCGATGATTCAGCAACTCGTGAAACAGGAAGTCGACGCACCGCTCGAGGCCTTGGAGATCAGCGACGAAGAGATCAAAGCCATCTACGACGCGAATCCAGGCGACTTCAGTCGTCCCGCCCAAGTCCGTGCCAGTCACATCTTCATCGCGAACCGCGCGCGAGCCCGGAAGCTGCTCGCCCAGGCCAAGAAGGCGGACCTTGCTGGCTTCCGCAAGCTGGCGCGGGAGCAGTCGGAAGACGAGGCAACCAAGAGCCGCGGAGGGGACCTGCAGTTCTTCGAGGCAGATAGAGAAGGTTCGCCAGCCAAGGCCATTCGCGACGCCGCGTTCTCGCTGGACAGAGTCGGGCTCGTATACCCCGACCTCGTCGAAGAGGGCGGCGGATATCACATCATCATGCTCACCGGAAAGCGCGCGCCTCTGACGCGGACCTTCGAGCAGGCAAAGCGCACGATTCGCCACAAGCTCATCCGCGAGCGCAAAGAGGCTGCCATCGCGGAGTTGACGGAAAGGCTACGCAAGGACATCGAGGTCGAGGTTGATTACGACGCTCTCAAAGACATCCAGATCGTGACCTCCGATCTCCCGCAGAGCCCAAGATGATCCGACTCGCCACCACCGCGTTCGTCCTCGTCCTCACGGCAAGCTCCGCTAGGGCCGACGTGATCGAACGTGTCGTGGCCACGGTGAACAACGAGGCGATCTTCTTGAGCGACCTTCGAAAGCGCGCTGTTCCGTTTCTTCCGCAGGTTGCCGAAGCGGCGACGGAGACCGAACGTATGTCGCGTCTCAAGGACCTCTACGACGAGCTGCTCAATTACCTGATCGACGAACAGCTGGTTCGTCAGTTGGCGACGAGCAGCGGCATCCGAGTGACCGACGCAGACGTCGACAGCGCGATCGAGAATCTTCGCCTGCAGAACAACATGACCGAAGAGCAGTTCCAAGAAGCTCTAGATGCACAGGGCTTCACCAAGACGCAATACCGCCGAGATCTCAAGCGGCAACTCACTCGCCTCAAAGTCGTGAACGAGCGGGTTCGATCCCGCGTCAATGTGACCGAGGAAGAGGTTCGCGCACGCTACGAGGAACGCGCACGTGGAGAGGGCAACGAGGTTCGTTTCCGCG
>Ga0316201_10000781_pt1 | contig 19689 bp, 20 predicted proteins | sample CS6wburrow_MG_FD_204516 | JGI IMG/M metagenome (GOLD analysis project Ga0316201, IMG submission 204516) | Coastal sediment microbial communities from Delaware Bay, Delaware, United States - CS-6 worm burrow | ecosystem: Environmental > Aquatic > Marine > Coastal > Sediment | place: USA... | reverse complement strand
AAGCTTATCCGATACAATTTTCTCGTGCTCATCCACAACTTCTATTTTTTGACTGAGCTTATGAATAGCGTCGCTAAAGAACCCGGATTGCTTGTCTACAACATCAACTTTTTGCTCAAGATTCTGGATAGACTCCGTGAATGCGTTGGCTTGATCACCTACATTGCTTACCTTGCCTTCCATTTGCCTGATCGCCTTTGAAAACGTACCTGCCTGCTGATCAACCACCTCAACCTTTTGTTCAAGCTTATGAATAGCATCACTAAAAAACCCGGTTTGCTTGCGGATAACTTCAAATCCACAGCGCAAGCGCTCAAAGCCAGCCCCCAGAACAACACTTGTTCCGATTGCGGCAACCGCAGAAAAAACAGCCATCATTACTGAAATGGCAACAACAGTTTCAACTTCCAAAGACATTGGCCCCACCTTTCTTGATTTAGGATCTATATTTTTATGATTTCCCCTTTTGTGACGCAGGTCTGCGCAAGGGATGTTATCATATCGTTGCGGGTGCCCAGGCTTGCCAACACACCCCTTATATTATTATGGTAACCATTTGTAGGGGTGTCCGTCTATGTTTATCGTTTCAAAATTATTTAAAGTTTTATACGTATTGATTCAAGCAAGATAATCCCGTGGCGGTCCCAAACAAAACAAGGCGCTTTCAAAAAAGCGCCCTGCTCAATAATCGTTATGATCTGAATATTCTATAGCGTACGCATATTGCCATAGACGCCGTTATAGATCTCGTCAAGCCTGACTTGTCCACGAATCTCAGGCCTCAGGACATCACGTTTGGGCACAACAATCTCCTTTTCAGAGATAAAAACCGCCTCGCTAGACGCAGATTCCGCCAGATCATTTCTCAAAGCAGCCAAAGCACGCTTATTCGATTCTTCCTGAATTCTTGCGTCCTTGTCATGCCACGCGCCCTCATCCCATGACAGCGGCGGCTTTGAAACTGACTCTTGCGCGGCGGGAGATTCAACAGCTGGCTGCACTTTGTTGGGCACCACTGATTGCACTGGTTGATCCGGGGGATTAGTGTAATGCGCTGCACCTTCCGAAGTTATCGCTTTTTCTGTGACAACCTGCTCCGGCCCTTTTTCTACAGCAGCAGGCTCGCTTGCTCCAACCTGCTGGGAAATGACATTAGCCCCACCTGCTTGCGGCTGTACCTTGACCAGGGCATCAGAGAATATCTGATCCGCAGGCGTTATATCCTTTGATGGCAGCATCTTTGCCAACACATAAGCGACACCAGAACCAGCCGTTCTTTGATTGCCATAGGGAAACAACGTATCCGTACGCTTTGCTTCCCAGCCGTCACCACACCCTGCCAGCATAAACACCAGCGCACACACCGTTAGTCTATTCATTGATATCTGCATTGTTCTGTCCCTATTTTTATATATGCATCATTAAAAAGAAACGCAGCGAAGAAACGCAGAAAGTGCAAGACCATGCACTTAAGCGCAAATGTAATCAATAGAACTTAGAAAGGCAATGCAGATATTTGAAAAACTAGAGAAAATGTAGATTTGTGACTTCGATGGATGTTCTGGAACAACGGAAATTGTACCGCTCATGATCAAAATCAATCCTCAATCACATCACCAGCTGCTGATTCTATGTCTGCCGCGCCCTGTGCAGCGTCATCCATAAGAATTTTGATCTCGCCTACTTGCTCATTCTGCGGCGAAACAAACGCCAGTCTTGTGATCGGCTCATGTTCCATTAAAGCCATTTTTTTAAGCTCAGGCGCTTGCGCCGTCTCATTATCGTTGCCCGTTACACACCCCGTTGTCAGAAGAGTGAAACACACCATAAGGCAAAGTGATGTGTGTCTTGCAATTGGTTTCGATACGACTTGCAACTGTATTTTCTTTTTTTTCATGGCTTTACCCACTTCCGGTTGGCATAAAACACTGTGGCTTTCATTCCTTGCCTTCAATAATAATATACACAGTCACGCCGAAGCATCAGAAGCGCGCCACATTCAAATAAATAAGGATAATGTGCACGCAAAAGATTATTTAGAACTTGTTCAACTATACACCAAAACCAACACATGATCAAACCATTATAAGCACTTGAAAATGTGGGTTTTTAGAAAAACCCTTCTATTTTATTCTGTACATCGATGCGAATTTTTCTTAACTCCTTATAAACGGTGTCGTTTTCACGCGCTATCAATTCGTTGTAACCGCTGCCGATAAGGCCCTGCCAACCGGAGGCGTACAGACATTTTTCCCGCCATGATTTTTCAGGGTGCATGCGGAGCTTGTATTCCAGCTTTACGCCTTCAATATCTGTACTCGCGATATTTACCCCATCAACATCCAGCGCCAGACGGTTTCGTCCCCACCTGTAGGCCAAAACGGCTTTGCGATCAAACCGATCCTTCAGTCGACAGCGCACTGGTTTTTGCGGTTTTTTAGAAAGCGAGAGTGCCTTGGCATCGGTTCTGTTCTCCAGCCCGTAGGCAGATTTCAGATGCGCAGGCATCGTCGTCAAAATGCCGCCATCTTCTGCAATGCTTACGTCCGCAGAAGGCTGGGTATCGTTGTAATGGACATTAATTGTATTGGAACGCACGGCCACTACTTGTGGTGGGCGCGGTGCCAGCGGCGCCGATGTTTTGGCGCTAAAACACCCCGTAAGGGCGAAAAGACTATATATAGCAAAGGATAAAAATAAGCTTGTTCTTTTTGACCTCTTGTTGAACGGGGCGACACATCCTGTTGTCACCAATAAAAACTTCATACCCCCAGAATATCACAAAACCTATGATGAGCGCGAATTTCGGAGAATAAGATATTGCTGCACTGCGAAGATTTTGTGCCGTTTTACACGCGTTAGTCGCTATAATAATGAAAAACGATCATCATCAGTGGTATGCCGAAAACAGCTTCCACAAAGGCCCACGTAACATAGGGATCCATATGAAGATTAAGACCCAAGACAATATACAAAACATCCGTTGCATATGGAGAAAACAATGAGAGCACCACGAAAACCAGAATTGCCCCCATGAGCAATTTGTTGCGAAAATCTTTCCAGAAGGAGGACATAACATAAGCTACACCATACCCTAAAACTCCAGCCATCAATGGCTTCATTGAGCCTGTCTGCTCGGATATGATAAAGGCAGATGTGCCGACCACCACGGACAGCGCCACCATATACCACTTCAGTGCCTGAAGAAAATTTTCGGCCATACAGTCTCTTCATCCTCTTTGTTTATACGCCTACTTTACGGGATGCCCGACAAAAAATCCATTAAAGTTTGACATGCTCTGCCGTATGTGCGCTTAATGCGTTCAAGTTTGATACATAGATGACGCCTATACGACACGACTTTTTAAAGACGCCCCTGCCTTGCAGGATAGCGGTAAGGAATTTTCCCCTTTCAAAAAATCGGTTTGATAAACGTTCAGGACAAGCGCTCTTAACACGTACGCTTGGCCACATCAGACGCTAAGCCTTACCCCGCAACGGTTGCGGAAAGGCATCCACCGATTTGCTAAAAGGAGATATATCATGGCAACCGGAACAGTAAAATGGTTTAACCCAAACAAAGGCTTCGGCTTTATTGAACCAAATGACGGCGGCAAAGATGTGTTTGTACACATCACAGCTGTTGAAAAATCAGGCATTGGCACACTTGCCGAAGGCCAAACGATTGAATATGACGTACAGGCTGAGCGCGGCAAAGAAGCTGCTGTAAACCTACGTAAGGCTGCTTAATGTCGGAAAGCACAAAACCAAAACCCGTGCAAGCTGGTGACTACGGGAAAGATATCCCGACCGCCGCGCCGGAAAAAGGTGCTGACGACAAGACAGAAGCTAAAAGCGAAGGCCGAAAGACCCTCGCCCTTTGGGGCCGACACGAATAGGCTCCTTGCATGTTAATGAATTGATGAAAGCGGCGCGTGTTATCGGGCCGCTTTTTTTGTTTGGAGATACTGTTCCTGTATTTCAAACTTATGTTTAAAAAACTGTCTCCAAATAAATAGACCCGTTAGGGCACTAAGCAGAACAACTCCAGCTACACTATATTGGCAGGATTTGCGCCTGTAAGAAAAGCGATCAAAATAAGATTTAGGGACAAACTAAATACAGAAATAGCAAAAACAGATGCTTCTAGTAAATAAACATCCGTTTTTCTGTTACTTTTTTTCTTCGTTTATAATCCCAACTCCTCACCCTCCAGCGCTTTAACCTCGTCCCTGAGCCGCGCGGCTTCTTCGAACTCCAGATCTCCGGCGGCTGTGAGCATGCGTTTTTTTAAGCTCTCGATATGTTTGCGCAGTTTAGCAGGGGTATGCAACAGCTCTTGCGTGGCGCTGTCGTAGGGGGTATACGTGCCTGCGCCCTGCTCTTTTTGCTCAACCATATGATCGAAAGCGGTAGAAATATTCTTCTTCACCGTTTCGGGTGTGATGCCATGTTTTTTATTATGGGCAAGCTGTTTTTCGCGGCGTCTTTGCGTTTCATCCAGCGCGTATTGCATGGATTCCGTAACCTTATCGGCATAGAGAATGGCTTTGGCGGACACATTCCGGGCGGCACGGCCAATGGTTTGCACCAGAGACGTACGGGAGCGCAGGAAGCCCTCCTTATCCGCATCAAGAATGCACACGCGCATACATTCGGGGATATCTAGCCCTTCGCGCAGGAGATTGATACCGACCAGCACATCAAACGTGCCGCGACGCAGGTCATGTATAATCTCGATGCGCTCCAACGTGTCGACGTCCGAATGCATATAGCGTACGCGCAAACCGTTTTCACATAGATACTCTGTGAGGGCCTCGGCCATTTTCTTCGTCAGGGTGGTGACGAGCATGCGCCCACCCTGTTCGACGATGGCGCGGGCTTCGTGCATCAGATCATCCACCTGATTTTCGCATGAGCGGATTTCAACTTCCGGGTCAATCAGCCCGGTGGGACGCACGACTTGCTCGGCGCTGATGCCGCCGGATTTCTCCAGCTCCCACGGCCCCGGCGTGGCGGACACGTACAGCGTCTGGCCGCGCAGGGCGTTCCATTCCTCGAATTTTAGCGGGCGGTTGTCCATCGCCACGGGCAAGCGAAATCCATACTCCACCAGCGTTTCCTTGCGCGCGCGATCACCATTATACATGGCGCGAAGCTGCGGCAGCATGACGTGGCTTTCGTCCAAAAACATAAGGGCGTCCTCAGGCAGATATTCGATCAATGTCGGTGGCGGATCACCGGGGGCTCGGCCTGTCAGGTAGCGGGAATAATTCTCGATTCCTTTACAGGAGCCTGTGGAGGTAAGCATCTCGATGTCAAATTCTGTGCGCTGCTGGAGGCGCTGGGCTTCGAGAAGCTTGCCTTCGGCCTCATAGTATGCCAGCCGGGTTTTGAGGTCAGCTTTGATCTGTTTGACCGCTTGTTGCATGGTCGGACCGGGGGTGATGTAGTGCGAGTTTGCGAAGATGCGTACACCTTCTAGATCTTCGAATTTCTGTCCTGTCAACGGGTCGAACTCGGTGATTTTCTCCAGCTCATCGCCAAAAAGCGAGAAGCGCCACGCCCTGTCCTCAAAGTGCGCCGGGAAGAGTTCTATCGTATCCCCGCGCACGCGGAAAGAACCGCGCTCAAACGCCAGATCGTTGCGGGTGTATTGCAGCTCGATGAGCTTGCTAATCAGTGCTGCACGGTCGATGGTCTCGCCTTGAGTGAGAGAGAAGGCCATCGCCATATAGTCTTCTTTAGAGCCAATGCCGTAGATGCACGAGACACTGGCCACAATGATGCAGTCTTTACGCTCGAAAAGCGCTCTCGTGGCGGCGTGGCGCATACGGTCGATTTGCTCGTTGATGGAAGAGTCCTTCTCAATAAAGGTATCGGAGCGCGGCACGTACGCTTCAGGCTGGTAATAGTCGTAGTAGCTCACGAAATACTCGACCGCGTTGTCGGGGAAGAAGCCCTTGAACTCGGCGTAGAGTTGCGCGGCCAGTGTTTTGTTGGGCGCGAGAATCAGCGCCGGGCGCTGGAGGCTCTGGATAATATGCGCCATCGTGAAGGTCTTCCCCGAGCCCGTCACGCCAAGGAGCGTCTGGTCGGTGAGCCCCTCTTCCAGCCCGGTACAAAGCTTCGAAATGGCCGTGGGTTGATCGCCTGCAGGCGTGAAATCCGAGTGAATTTTCAGCGGCGCAGAGCGGTCAAACTCTAGAGGCGCCATCAAGGGCCGTTCATTGTTGGGGATCATGGCTTTCATGGGCTAAATTATAGCGGCTTTCTCCAGAAACGCCAAGATGAACGCCAATATTCAGGTGCATACCGCTTAGATTTATAACGCGCGTATTTTAACGCTTTTCCAAATACAATACAGACTAATCACTATCCAGCAAATCTGGATAACCATTGAATCAAGATTAAACGCATAAATAACGAAACCGATACCAAAAAAGCCGAGACCAGATTGGCTGCAGAATAAGCCACCGTCTCGACAAACTCACGTTTGAATTGAACAACGGCGTAGGACAGAAGATACCCTGCCACCCCGATAAGCCCGATAACATCGAAAACTGTTACGTCCTGCATTTTTTGCCCCTGTTTATGTTGGCCACCTGCATGAGGATAAAGAAAAAAAGTCTAAAGCTTCTCTTTATCCTTACGCGTCATGACAAAGGGCTTTGAATACCGGGAAAGAAAAACCCTGCGGGGGGGCTATTAGCCCAGATATGGCATACCGCCGCAAAGGCGTATAGCCGTTTCTTGTGACGTTGTATTTCTTTGAAGGCGCTTTTTCAATCTTTACGAATTCGTAACCATAAATACGTAAAATCCATATATCAAGAAAACGTAAGAGGATTTGAAGCAAGAATGATTGTTCTTCTTTATTCAACAGTAGGCGCTGTGGTTGTCGCAGGTTACTTGCCGCAGATTATACGGTTATACCGCAGCCACTCGAGATGCGATGATATTGCCCTGCCCGCATGGTGGCTGTGGAATTACACAGCCATAGTAAGCTTTTTCTACGGTCATTTTGTTCTGGCCGATCTCCAGTTTACGATTGTGAATTGTATCGCCATAACCTGTAATTCCCTGATTATCAGCATCACCTTGTACAAGCGCTGGAAATATGCCCCCTGTTCCTCTGGTCAAACTCTTAAACCCGTTTCTGAATAGTCGTTTACAGAGAAAATGTTGCATCCCGTAAGAAATCTATGCCAGTATTGGCATAATGATGAGCAATAAATAAGAACGGGTTGTGAAATAATGACAGATAATGAAGTTAATATCGCCGAGGCCCTTCAAGACGGCTTTAACAATTTAGGTATTACACTGACCGAACTCTGTGCTCAGCATATAGATGAAGCACAGAGCAGACATGCAGAGCGTCTCCAATCCGATAAAAAAATACGGACAAGCCTCAATATTCTTTCTGTAAGCGCTACTGCGGTGGCCCTTGCCTTGACGGCCAATTTGTTTTTTGGAGATTCACAGAGTGATAGTACAGATCGTGTCAACCACAGTAGTGCAACGTCGATAGAGCTGGATCGAAGAAACTTTATACTGGAGACACCAATTGTTCGCCAAGCGCCGGAATATAAAATTTTTTAAGGTATTTTATTCTGGCTCTGCTGTAGAAGAAATGAGTCTTAAATTCCGACCAACTCGCTGCCTGTGTTTTGCTGTCTTGTAGGCTCTAAGGCTTTCGTCCTCTGTCATTCTCGGCTTAACAGAAAAAGAGGTTCCTTTATAATTCACAAGAACATCTGTATCAGCTTTTCGCCCATAAGAACGCGCGCGCAAATGATCCTTTACAACATCTCTGGCAACGTCAATACATTCTTCTAAAGTTGTCTGCGAATGCTTTGTAAATAAAATAACACGCGGACCATTCCCGACATCCTGTATTTTGTAACCAACCCTGGGGTTACGCTCCAAGGTACTTTCCCTATTAAACTCTAACATTATTTCGTATCTCCTGGTTTTTTTGTATTTTTATTTCAATGTCTCTTTCTAGCATCATTAGACTATTTTCATAGTCTGTCAAAAAACTTTTCATAGATATGAAAGTTTGCTATAAAATTATTATCAAAAATAAATGATACTATGGGATGATAAATTATGCGTATTGGATCAATTCATTCAGGTTTTAGAAAAGCAAGAAACGTGCTTCATGATATGGGATCATTGCTGGAAAGCGCTGGTGAAAATAGCATCTGGCATAACACGCGCACCTATATAAACATTGCAAGAGAGCGTGGGCTTGATAACGCGCACAGCTATTCTCAAGTGGGTGAGGAAGAAGGGTTTGATGAAGCAAATGAGCGGCTAGCAGAACAAGTGGCTTACGAAACAGCTGTCCATAATATTGAAACTTCGATGCCAGAGAGCAAAATCCTCGAGGAAACCAGGAGCAACCATCAGCAACTTCAGCAACAAGTTCAGAACATGTCTGCTCAGCTTATAAATATAAACAAGGGGCCAGGTTTTCCCCTCAACATTATTTCAAAAGCCACAAAATTAGCTTCTGTTACAGCTTTAAGTGCGGTTCTCTGGTACAATGCCACCAGTGACGACCCTATGGCTTCTTTTGAAGAAGACATGGAAAATTTGTATAATCAGCATCCTCAAGCAGAGGTGATTGTTCAAAGCGTCAGAGCATTTGTCCGGGATGGAGGAAGAACAGCAGAGCAGACTATACAAAAACTGAAGACGGAATTTGACCATCCTCAACCACTACCTGGCAATACTGAATCCGGGCCCTCCGATCCTTATGTTACACCGCCGCTAGATCAGACGAATGACCTTGAAGGCAAGGGCCATACATCGTGGGCACCCCATGATGTCGTGAACTGATAAAAATATCTTTTAAAGCATTGATATGTCTGCTATCCCTGTTCCCCATGACCAAGGATATTGACACTGACATTGCGATGAAATGCCGGAGTTGGGCATTTGAAGAAGCCAAGGCCGTCTTGAAGCGCTTGCGCGCCATTGGACGTGGTCAAGTTCAAACACCGGAGAAAGGCTATGTGCTGTTCGAGACAGGCTATGGCCCTTCTGGTCTACCGCATATTGGTACGTTCGGTGAGGTCTGCCGTACGACGATGGTGATGCGGGCCTTCCAGCGCCTGAGCGATATTCCAACAAAACTGATCTGCTTTTCCGATGATATGGATGGCCTGCGCAAGGTGCCAACCAATGTGCCGCAGCAAGAGATGCTGGCAGAATATCTGGGACACCCCCTGACGCGGGTGCCTAACCCATTTGATACGGACTACCCCAGCTATGCGCATCACAACAATGCGCAGCTATGCGCGTTTCTTGATAGCTACGGATTTGATTACGAATTTATCAGCGCCACGGATTGTTATACTGGCGGGCGGTTTGATGAGAGCCTGCTGTTGATGCTCAAACATCATGAGGATATCAAGCAGGCGGTGCTGCCGATATTGGGCGAAGAACGCGCGGCGACCTACTCACCGTTCCTGCCTGTCTCCCCTTCCTCTGGCAAAGTTTTGCAGGTTCCTATTATAGAGACGAATGCCAAGGCCGGTACGATCACCTACGAGGACGAAGACGGCACGCGAATAGAGCAAAGCGTGACGGGAGGTCAGGTCAAAGCACAATGGCGTGCGGATTGGGCGCTGCGCTGGCACGCGCTGGATGTCGATTACGAGATGAGCGGCAAAGATTTAAAAAGCTCTGCTGATATTTCCAAGCAAATATTGAAAATTCTGGGCAAGCCCAACCCGGCGGGCTTTCACTATGAACTATTTTTGGATGAAAATGGTGAGAAGATTTCAAAATCCAAGGGCAATGGGTTGTCGATGGAGGAATGGCTCACTTATGCGCCGCATGAATCTCTGGCCTATTATATGTTCCAGCGTCCTACATCTGCGAAGAAGCTGTATTTCGATATCATCCCCAAGGCGGTGGATGAGTATATTACCTTCGTTGAGAAGTTGGCGGAACAAGAACCCGCTAAACAGCTCGATAACCCGGCCTGGTATATTCATGATGGTAGAATCCCGAATTCCCAACACAGCCCGCTTTCCTTTGCTCTATTGCTTAATCTTGTGAATGTCGCGCATACAAAGGACAAGGATGTGCTGTGGCGTTTTATCAAGCGCTACAAGCCCGAAGCCACGCCGGAGAATGCCCCATTCCTGGACCGCCTGACGGGCTACGCCATCCAGTATTATAAGGATTTTGTGTTGCCCGAAAAGCAATACCGTGCGCCAGATGTGCGAGAACGTGCGGCGCTGGAAGACTTGGCCAAGCGGCTGGAGAAGGCCCCGGAACAGATGACGGCAGAAGATCTGCAAACGGAAGTCTTCTCTGCCGGGAAAGAAAACGGCTATGAGAAAGGTGAGCTGGGCTCATGGTTTCAGGCGCTGTACCAAATCCTGCTGGGGCAGGATCAAGGCCCGCGCTTTGGCTCCTTTGCTGCGCTGTACGGGACACAAGAAACTGTGGGTTTAATCCGCAGTGCGCTGGCAGAAGAATTCGTAAAATCTGCCTCAATTGCACGTGCTCCGTCCCCCTGATATTTTTTTTCATAAAAAATACTTTTGCATGGGAATTAAAACCCTTTATTTATCAACCCCTTATCGCTGGACAATAAAGTTTTCGTAAAATTTAAATAAAATTTTAAGTAAATTTTAATAGTGTTAATCATATAATTCTAATATAGAGCGTAAGCTTTCTTCGTGTGTGGGGGATTTTTATGCGTAAAAATAAGAAAAAGAAATAGTAGGGCAACATGTTAAGCATAGAGAGTATGCGTCCATCAGTTAAATCCATGCTGGGTTATATTGATGAGTTTGAAAAAAGTTGTATGGGCGAAAAGAAGCTATCCCCTTCACGGTTTAGGGAAATAAATGCAGAATTGAGCATCGGGGCTGTTCTTTTGATCGGCAAACATAGATACCAGCATAATAAAGATGGAAAACACATTTACTGGCGCGGGCTGGATAACCGGGAACATGATCTTGGGCTTGTCGACGACGTCAAAGTCATGCGTGACTATCCGGGGTTTCATGCACGGCGCTCTCTGGCTTTGGGGAACGCAGATGTCGTTGAAAACGATGTCGTTGATATTCCAGGCCATCACAACAATTTTTCGACTGTAAAGATGGCAGACGGCAGTGTCGGGGTCGGCCCGAACTACCGGATAGCACTACGGAATGCCGCGCTGAAAATGCATCTCAAAAAACGCTTTAATCGCGTCAGTCTTTCCACCATATGGAATAGAGTTTGGGGCCATGTGTAGAAAAAACCGATCCTAAGAATAACCCTTCGGTTTTTCTACGCTAGGGCCGCCTTTCCCTTCTTTGCTATATCCCGCAATACGGCCTTGTCTGACATCCACTGAGCCGCTATTCTCCCTTGCGTAATTCATCAAAAAGGCGAGAAAGACCATGGCAAAGGAAAATACTGTAAAAGACATTGGCAGCACAGGACTTGAGAACTTCTGGGCTGAAGTCCTGGATGTCTGGCAGCACGGCCTGATGGGCGTGGATGTCGGGAGCATCCTTGTTGCCCTGCTGATCTTTGCAGGCTTTTTGCTTTTTCGCGGCCTGTTCAGCAAATATGTTTTACAATATCTGAACCGTTGGACAGAAAAATCAAAAAACCGGATGGATGATAAAATCATCAATGCCCTGATCCCACCGATCCGTTTTGTACCAATTATTCTGGGCGTCTTCTTCTCTGCCCAATATCTGGGTCTGAATGGTGATTTCGAGGTTTTTGTCTCGCAGGTTGTGCGCTCGCTTATTGTTTTTACACTTTTCTGGGCACTGCACCGGGCGCTGGAGCCAATCAGCCATATGTCCAAAAAACTCAAAAAAATACTTACCCCGACGATGGTCACATGGATTTTCAAGTTCCTGAAGGTTTTAATCCTGTTTATCGGAGCCGCGGTGATCCTTGAAATCTGGGGCATTGCGATTGGCCCGCTGCTAGCCGGTCTGGGGCTGTTTGGTGCGGCCGTGGCACTGGGCGCACAGGATTTGTTCAAGAATTTGATTGGCGGGATTACCATTATCGCGGAAAAACGCTTTCATCCCGGCGACTGGATTTTGGTCGATGGCGTGGTTGAAGGCACGGTGGAGGAAGTTGGTTTTCGCTCTACCAAAGTACGGCGCTTTGACAAGGCCCCTGTACATGTGCCGAACTCAGATCTCTCTGATGCGGTTGTGACGAATTTCAGCCGCATGACGCACCGGCGGATTTACTGGAAGATCGGTATAACCTACGCCGCCAGCAAAGAGCAACTCCAGCTCATCCGTGATCAGATCATGGATCACATCATGACCAGCGCCGACTTTGCCAAGCCGCCGGAAGTCTCGACGTTTGTGCGGCTCGACAGTTTTAATGATTTCTCGATCGACTTTATGATCTATTGCTTTACCAAGACGACGGATTGGGGGCAATGGCTGGCGATCAAGGAAGAATTCGCGCTGGCGATCAAGGAGATCGTGGAGGACAAAGCCGGAACGGATTTCGCATTTCCATCTCAATCGCTTTACATCGAGAGCCTGCCAGAAGGGATGCCGGAGATTTTTGTGCCGCCGAAGGGATCGCAAAAGTAACGTTTTTTATTGTGTATCCTGCCCTTTACATGATAAAATTTCCGTAAAATAGAAATAATAATAGGGTGTTCGAGTGGCTGGCTCAACTACAAATGAACGTAATATTGATGACCCGAGCAGGCAAGCTGCGCGGGATTTGATGATGGCGCACCAATTTGGAGCGGCCACGGAAGTCCCTGATGAAATTCGTGATTTGGATTTCGGGGATGATCCGGATGAGACCTATGAGACTGATCAGAATACCGTGAATAAAATCCTGGAAAATGCAAAACGTGAGTTTGCTGAGGAAGAAGCCAAAGCAGGGTTTCATGAGCCTACTGAAACGCCTGAAGAAATAAGAGCAAAAGCAGTTTCTGAAGATCATTTTATACCGGGCACATACAAGCATGCCCATGGTGGCAAGAACATTGAAGAGTCTGTTGCTCGTGAGGTCAGAGCACTTGGAGAAAATACAGAAAATTTTTCAGTCAACTCTCCGGCAAAAGCGCCTAATAGTATATTTCGTAATCCCGAATATGTAGAACAGGATGAGATTCGTGTTGAGAAACTTGTTTCTGAAGGCCGTATGGAAGACATTGGCCACATTCCTATCACACGTGATACCCCGGAAACAGCCCGGCGTGATATGTCTTATGAAGTCGAGAATCATGGTGTGAATGGTGAGGAATTAAAAGGTTTTGATGCTCAGACTCTAGCCGAAGTGGACCGGGCCCTTGATACGGGCGTGATTGGGCCGGAGCAAGCCATCGAAATGGCGCAATGGTCTACATCCTTTGATCAGTTTGAACAAGATGCCCCGACCGATTTTCTGGGCGCGTTGACAAGCGCGACAAAGAGCGTATTGCAAGACGGTCAGGAATGGAAGACCGTTGAACCCGGTGAATATAGTGCTTTTCCTGAAGGCGCAGCCTATGTGCAAACAGCAAGCCCGGAACAACGCGATGCGCTTGTCAATTCATTTGAAAGTTCTGGTGTTTTAAGCATTGATGGAAAACTGGCCGGAAAGGGTGCCTTTATTGTTCCCAATGATAGTTTAAATGAAATGCGTGAAGCAGACTTTTCTCAGGTGGAATATCTGATTGAGCAGACTTTGCCTGAACCGGAGTCTAGTGGGCCCGTAGCCCCTGCGCCAGATGATGACGATCCTGCTGCAGAAATGACAACGCAAGCACCGAAACTATAATCTTCTATAGACGATGGATTCCGCTTAAAAAGATGCTATCTCTTAAGCATGCGTGCGAATCCTGACATTTCAGCCACACAAGAAGTTACCCTGCCCAACCTTCCGGCGGTGGTGGTGCGTGCCAGTGAAGCGGCGATTTTGACCACGGAAGGCGAGGTGCGCACCCTTTCTCACGATCAAGCGCGGCTGATCCTGCACAAACAGCCCTGCTTTGTTTGTCATGCGCCCTACACGCGCAAACGGCTGGGGCTGGAAGCACTTTATGGCTATGATGTGCTGGAGCTATTTGCCTTTGTCCACCCGGCGCGGTTTTGCGTACCAACCCCACACGGCCTTTGCAAAGCTCTGGGACTATCAGAGCCGCAGGATTTCGAAGATATGCCCTTTGCGCTGGTAGATATTACGAAGGCTTTGCTGCTCGACTTGCAAAAAGACATCCACCGCGAGAAGGCTGATCCGCTCAAGATTGCTGAAGTGATGGGCCTGAAGGGCAAGGGCTGGGCATGGACGCCGTACGTGTTCGAAGCATTGGGGGAAACGTACGCCCCCGAGACCGATATTTTTACCAAGAGCGCCCTAAATGTCTGGAAGCATTTGCCTGAATGGGCGGAGGAAGCACCAGAGCCACCCTCATCTCATCACGGTGTGAGTGCGGACGAAGCGAAAGAAAGACTGGGCGAACTCTTGTCGCGCGGAGATGTCTCCAAAGAGCCACGCCCGCAGCAGCAAGATTATACGGCGTTTGTGGCCCGCGCCTTTGATCCGCCGCAGGATGAAGATACGCCGCATATGTTGCTGGCCGAGGCAGGGACGGGTGTCGGCAAGACGCTGGGTTATCTGGCGCCGGCCAGCCTGTGGGCCGAGAAAAATGAAGGCTCGGTATGGATTTCGACCTACACCAAAAACCTCCAGCGCCAGATTGATCAGGAACTGGACCGCCTTTACCCACACCCGCAGGTGAAAGATGCGTATGTGTCGGTGCGCAAGGGGCGCGAGAATTATCTCTGCTTGCTGAATATGGATGAGGCGGCGATGCGCGCAGCGCTGGTGCATAACCCGACACATGCAGTTGCCGCCGGAATTATGGCGCGCTGGACAGCGGCCACCAAGGATGGCGACCTGAGCGGACCGGACTTTCCGGGCTGGCTGTCGGGGGTGCTGGGCTATGCGTACACTTACGGGCTGGCGGATCGGCGCGGGGAATGCATTTATGCCGCTTGCGATCACTATAGCCGCTGCTTTGTGGAGCGGAGCCAGCGTAAGGCCAAGCGTGCACGGCTGGTGATTGCCAATCACGCACTGGTGATGATTTCCTCGGCGCTTTCATCACCGGGGGAAGTGATGCCGGGGCGCTATATATTTGATGAGGGGCATCATTTATTTGATGCCGCAGACAGCGCGTTCGCCGCGCATTTAACCATGCGTGAAAGCGTTGATTTGCGGCGCTGGCTTTTGGGCGCAGAAGGGCGTGGGGCTAGCCGTGCCCGGGGATTGAAGCGCCGGGTAGAAGATTTGATTGCAGGCGATGATGAGGGCCTGCACGCGCTGGAGGATGTTCTGCACGGAGCCAGCGCCCTTGCCTCTTACGGCTGGGGAAAGCGCTTACAAAGCGGAGAACCGCACGGGCCAGCGGAAGGTTTTCTGGCCGAAGTCTATAATCAGGTTTTGGCACGCGCCGACGGGCGAGATGGACCCTACTCCCTTGAAACGGCGCTACACCCGGTGGCCTCTGAACTCATCACAAAATCTGCTGCTTTGCGAAAAGCGCTGCTTGGGATTCAAAAACCAATGGCACGCTTAAGCAAAATCATGCAAGAGAAGCTGGCAGAGGATACAGGAGATCTGGATAGCGATACCCGCAAACGACTTGATGCGCTTTCGACCTCGTTGGAGCGGCGCGGCAAGATGACATTGAGCGCATGGGTGGCGATGCTGGAGACGATTGAGCAGCAGGTTGAGCCTACTGGTGAATTTGTTGACTGGACAGAAATTGAGCGCATAGACGGGCGCGCTGTGGATGTTGGTGTGTATCGTCATTTCATCGACCCGATGAAGCCTTTTGCCGCAAGTGTAAAACCGCATTTGCATGGTATGGCTGTGACGTCTGCGACACTGCGTGACGAAGTCACTGACGCCGGAGAGAGTTGGCAGGGCGCGCAGGAGCGCACCGGGGCGTTTTATCTCTCGCGGGAGTCAGAGCACTCTGCCTTTGACTCGCCTTTTGATTATCAGGCCAATACCCGTGTTTTTATTGCATCGGATGTGAACAAGCAGGACCTTGGGCAAGTTGCTGGAGCGTACCGCGCGCTCTTTGAGGCTAGTGGCGGCGGAGCACTGGGACTGTTTACCGCAATCTCGCGTTTGCGCGCTGTGCATGAGAAAATTGCAGGGCCGCTGGAACATGTAGGCCTGCCGCTCTATGCCCAGCATATCGACGAGATGGATGCAGGCACTTTGGTCGATATTTTTCGAGACGAAGAACATGCGTGCTTGCTGGGCACTGATGCGATCCGCGACGGCGTGGATGTGCCGGGAAGCTCTCTGCGCCTGATTGCGTTCGACCGGGTACCGTGGCCGCGCCCGACAATCTTGCACAAAGCCCGGCGAGAGGCCTTTGGCGGACGGCGTTATGACGAGATGATGACACGATTGAAACTCAAGCAGGCTTTTGGACGCCTGATCCGCCGTAGCGATGATAAAGGCGTTTTTGTTATGCTGGATTCGATGCTGCCCTCGCGCTTACAAAGCGCTTTTCCTGAAGAGGTGGAGATACAAAAGACGGGGCTGGCGGAGATTGTTCAGGAGATTAAAGCCTTCCTGTGAGGCCGCTATAACAATTGTGGAAAAGTTTTGTCTAAAAGTTTGTAAAGAATTGCTTCAGGCTCCTATAATCACCTCGATAATTATATTTGCATAACTTAATGTAAATTGTACCACAGCTTAACTATTCGCGTACCAAACACTGGAGAAGACCGGTTATGAAACCTTTCGCTCAAGAATTGCAGGACCTAGACCCTTTGCATGCCTTCTTGTCAGTCAAGCACATGCCCTATAGCCTGCTTTTGGATAGTGCCGATGAAAAGCATCCTTCTGGCCGTTATAGCTTCGTGATGTGCTACCCGATTGAGACGATTGAGGCCAAGAACGGAAAAGTTACGGTGACAAACTGGGAGCAAAAGCTCTCCTTTAACGGACGCGATCCTTTTGCGCTCATCACAGCGCGGATGAATGACTGGATTGAGAAGACGGAAAACATTCCTGGCCTACCGCCTTTTCAGGGCGGTGCGGCCGGGTTGTTTGGCTATGATCTTGGGCGCTATCTGGAAAAACTGCCCAGCAGAGCAAAAGATAAAACAGATGTGCCGGATATGGCCGTAGGCATTTATGATCAGGTTTATGCTTATGATCATTTGCTGCGTAAGGGATGGATTATCACCCATGCCCGCAATGAAGAGGAAGCACAGAAAAAGCGGGCGTTTTTGCTTTCCAGGTTTGATGAGAAATTTGATGTCCCGTCTTTTGAGGCCGTTGATCTGACATGGGAGTCGAATTTCGATGCCGATGAATATACAGATCAGGTTGCCCGGGTGATTAACTATATCGAAATGGGCGATATCTTTCAGGCCAATATATCCCAGCGTTTCGAGGCCAGTGTACCAGAGGACTTTGATCCGTTTGTTCACTATATGCATATGCGCCGCGTAAATCCTGCGCCTTTTTCGACCTATATGAATATAGGTCATATCAAGATTTCATCGGCTTCGCCGGAGCGGTTTTTGACGGTGAACGGCAAAGACGTGCAAACCTGTCCGATCAAGGGCACGCGCCCACATGTTGAAGACCCCTCTATGGATCGTAAATACCGCAATGAGCTCAAGGACAGCGAAAAGGATATGGCTGAAAATACGATGATTGTTGATTTGCTGCGCAATGATTTATCCAAGGTGTGCGATGCGGATTCTGTACGGGTTTCGAATTTGTGCAAACTGGAGAGCTTTGCAGGCGTGCATCATCTGGTTTCGACCATTGAAGGCACGCTACGGCTTGGGAAAACGCCGATAGATTTGCTAAAAAGCTGCTTCCCCGGTGGCTCGATCACAGGTGCGCCTAAAATTCGCGCCATGGAGATTATCGAGGAAATTGAGCCGGCGCGGCGCGGGCCCTATTGCGGGTCAATCGGCTATGTCGGGTTTGACGGCAATATGGACAGCAACATCCTGATCCGTACTCTCGTTTATGACGGCAACGATGTCAGCTTGCAAGTTGGCGGCGGTGTGGTGGCTGATTCCGATCCTGACGCCGAGTCTCAGGAAACATTCGACAAGGCTGCACGTATTTTATACAGCTTTGAAGAAGACGGGCTGGACTTTGATTACGAGCGCTCTTCTGATGACGAAGGACAAGAAGGAAAGAGCTGGGCCGCGGCATAAGTTTTTTTCCGAAGTCCTCTTGATAAAGCGTCAAAACGCGCTTCCCTTCGCCTGCGGACGGGATTATAGTTTGCCGCTATGATTCTGGTGATTGATAATTATGATTCCTTTGTCTACAACCTCGCGCGCTATGTCGAGCGGCTGGGAACGTCTTGCGAGGTCGTGCGTAACGATGCGATCACGCTGGATGAAATTGAGCACAGAGCACCTGAAGCGATTGTTATCTCTCCCGGTCCCTGTAGCCCGCAAGAAGCCGGGATCAGCATTGATGTGGTGCGGCGATTTGGTGCAAATATTCCAATCTTAGGGGTTTGTCTTGGACATCAAGCAATTGGCGAGGCCTATGGCGGCATAACACAAAAAGCCTCCAAGCCCGTGCATGGAAAGGCCACCTCGATTACGCATGACAATTCCGCGCTTTTTGATGGCCTGCCCAACCCGATAAAGGTCGGGCGCTATCATTCTCTGATTACGGAGCTCCCCGAAAATTGTGATCTTGCCGTGAGCGCCACAAGCGACAAGGAGGAGATCATGGCTATGCAGCATTACGCACATCCTGTGTATGGGGTACAGTTTCATCCAGAGTCTGTTCTGACGGCACAAGGGCTGGATTTGATGCGGAATTTTATTCAGTTGTCCGGCCAATTTAATCGCTCTAAACTGATGTAATATGATTGTCTGGCACAATAGCATGTTGATAGAGGAAGAAGGCTGCAGCTTTGGCTTGCGCGATCGCGTGCGGCTGGGTGATGGCGTATTCGATACGATGCTGTGCGTTGATGGGCAGCTTGTGTTTCCTGAGGCGCATATAAAGCGCTTTGCACGCCATGCTAGCGTTTTATCCCTCCCCTTGCCGTACGCACCGGTGCGCCTTATAGAGGCCGCACAAGAGGTTTTGGCGCGCAATGATATCAAGAGCGGACCTTATGCCATCAATACGGTTGTGACACGCGGCGTCTCCAAGCGTGGATTGATGCCAACCAGTACGCCGGATGTGAGCGTTATGATTTTTGCATCCCCGCTTCCCAAAAATTCTGAACCCCTCCATGTGATCGTTGCGAGAAATGTCCGGCGCAATGAAGGCTCTCCGCTTTCGAATATAAAATCCTGTAATTACGGCGATAATATTCTGGCGCTGCTGGAAGCCAGAGACAAGGGCGCCAATGATGCACTGATGCTCAACAATGCCGGAAACGCGGCCTGTTTTACGAGCGGGAATGTTTATGTGATGTTGCAAAGTCAGCTCTATACGCCGCCTTTGCCCGATGGTGCCATGGACGGAATTATTCGTGCGAGGCTTATTGCGCAAAATCATGTGATAGAACAAACCCTGAGCGAACATGATCTCCTCAAGGCCCAAGGGATATATTTGTCCAATTCTATCCGGGGTGTTCAAGCCGTTTCTACTTTCGAAGGAAAATCTCTGGCAGCGCCGTCATTGGATATTGATCCAGCCCTATACATTGCATAGTCTCCAGAGGCACAT